>Ga0181612_133004_pt1 | contig 33285 bp, 17 predicted proteins | sample HoacroProtozoa21_FD_119630 | JGI IMG/M metagenome (GOLD analysis project Ga0181612, IMG submission 119630) | Hoatzin crop microbial communities from Cojedes, Venezuel. Combined Assembly of Gp0051906, Gp0051904, Gp0051908 | reverse complement strand
GTCTGCTGTGCAGACCCTTTTTATTCAAGGTTTTAGTTCCTTCTGTCCTAAAATAGCTAGTTAGATGAACTTACAGGAGTTCCTGTGTATTAACTCATTTTAGCTCCTCCTTTGTTGCTTTATTTGTCTGGAAACCTGTTGGGACAGAGCAGTCCTGAAAGCTTCCACAGGTTCATAAAATTGTCTCCCACAATATTTCTACCTGATTACAGTAATTTTTTTTTCTGGATGGGCTTTTTTTTTGTTCCCAAAATGACTGAAAAAGTGTTCTTTTCACTTTAGATGGGTTTTTTTCATTTTGAGTTTAATTTCTATGCAGGGTTCAGTACCAAGCTTAAACAGAACATGCAGTACTGCGTGCCCCTGGGTGCACTTAGACTGTCTCCCTGCCCTATCAGCTGCTGTCTTTCAGCTATATTTCCAGTTAAGAGTTACAAAAAATAGGGGCAAACATACAAGTGTTGGATTTAATTATTTTACAAGTTCAAAACTGTGAAACCAGGCTCGCTTATAAGAAAGCTTCCCTTCTCTCATTACAAAACAAGGGGAATTCCCTCATTCAAAATTCCCTTCCTTGTGACAGAAGTACAAACACACTCCTCTAAACGGCTCAGGAAGGGTATTTATTTTCTATGAATTATAAATCAGAAGTCTAAATTGGCAGAAGCAGCCTCAGCTGACTGGCTGTATTTCAGTTTCCAAAGAGGATCCTTCAAATAGCAACCCAGTGAAAAGGGGCTGAAGTTTCATTCCACTAGTCTTAAGTGCCACTGTAAGCATAGGCTTCATTTATTTAAAGTAACTTCCATCGGGCAGTAAAACTAACTTTTCTGCTGAAAATGTATAGATTGCAGTTTTACAGAAAGCTGTTGACCATGTTCACCTTTGGTGTTAGCTAATGAGAAGATGCTTACTATTACCATGGGGGAAAAAAAATTTCGGTGTTTGAATTCCTGCTGCTTGACTCAAGATGAGTTCTCACTGTTCACTTGCCTCTTGTATTGTGAGTATCCAGTTGCTGGCTCTGGCACAGAAAAAACTTCACTCTAAATATTCATGCAAAATATTTCCTACCTTGGACTAGTAAGGTAGTGTGTCCTTATTTGATTAAGAAAGTTGTGAGTACCAGGTGACAAAGCAGTATATTTTTAGCGGATATAAGAGGAAGTGATGGACAGGTACAGAATACAACCAAACAAAACTATTCATGGTTTTTCGAAGTGGAAAGGAATAGGAAAACTGGCATGTAAACCAGTTCACCTCTTCCATTCACAATAGGACATGTATGAGACTCTCTAGTTATTACTCTTCAAGGACGAGTGGTAATTCTTGCTGGTTTGTGAAACTCTCCCTTTTGAAAAGCCTGATTCCTGTATGTGTCACTGAAAAACTGACCTCCCATGAACTGAAGCTAGTTTAAAGGCACTTGCTAGAGCTGTTTCAGAAATAGGTATGCTTACCTTTCCCACCAAAACATAAGTTTTCCTTGGACACAGAGATGGCTAGGATCTCTGGCATCTGCCATGTGAATAACACCAAAGTCACATTTTGTTGAAAGCACTTACGTGATTAAGGAGGAGAATCTCCTTTCTGCTAACTTAAGTGTATAGGGTACAGTTAAACCATTGCAAAGTGATTGATTTGGTTTGTCCTGAGCAGTGACCGTCCATCAGCTGATGTGCACCCTGACTGCCCCAAACTACCCTACTGCAAAGTAGAATGGCTAGTTTATCCTTGCCTGCTTTACTTTGCACTTAGGAGAGATGAAGTATTTGCGTTGTTCCAGATGACAGGCAGAATCTTTCAAGATGAAGCGTGAACCTGTAGGAGTCTGACACCAACATTTCAATTACAGAAAAGATTCCTTGGCCATTTAAACATTTGGATTAGTATATGGTCCCAGTAAATTCACATTTTCATGTGTGTTGGTTTGCTTGTTGATATTTTGTAGCTGTAGAGAACAACATTGAACAAAAGTACTTCTTGCTGAATTTCATTATTGAAGAATGGGGATATGAAATGAGTGCCAGTGCTACTGCCTTAATTTCTTATGATGCTTATTCATTGTCTGATGTGCCATGGGTGCATTTTAGGAGTAACCAGGGAAATACTTTCATGAACTGTTTAGCTTACAGATCACTTAGCTTATCAGATAAAATCAAAGGGTCGTGTAATTGTGATATTGAATAAACTTTATTGGATTTATACGGTTTATAGAACAATAAAACTCATAAGCTCTAATCACCAATTACTGTTCAATTGCTTTGTGTCCCATAAATTCACAGTGGGTACAAAGTTGCTAAAAACCTTCCCAGACAAATCTCTGTAGCTCTTCAATGTAGTTCTTTATTAAAGCAAATGTCCTCATTTCCCACTTGTACTGGACTACGGAGCATAAAGAGCAGAAGAATATTTTTTAAGCTTTTGATCTTGTTAGTTGATAACCAGGAGCAAGAAGTTTAGGGGGCAGGGATGGGAAACTCCTGTTTGAGGAAACAGGGATGAAAACTTATTTTAGCAGTAATGGTTGTTTAAAAATGCAGTCAGTCATACAATGGAGAAATACAGTGAATTATCCACAGACAATGTGATCAGGATGTTCTATTGTACTACCACACACAGTAATGCTACTTTTCTCATCAGGGGCACAAGGCTATTTTCTAATAATAGGTACCTTATGTGGGAAAAGGGGGAACAAATTCTGCCTAATTAGGCTGCCATGGAGACCAGACTAACTTCTACTTTGTGCTGTTTCTCTCTGGTCTGAGTATGCTTTCAACCAAGTTGAGAGGAGTCTTACCTTTGGCTTAAATGGGAGCAGAGTGAAACATTCTCTTTTTTTTTTTTTTTTTTGTACTATCTGGAATCTGACCCCTGAAGAAAAGAGTGGCATTTCTTGTACTGAAAATGGTGTAAACTCCAACACCCAAACTCTGGCTTCTTCTGGCTCTTGCCTTGTTACTTTTAAAATGGACTCAAACTAGGATGACAAGTAATTACTGTTCTCATCAGTGTTTTCTTAAGGAAAGGCTTAAGGAAAGTTCCTGATGATACCTAACTTTGAGTTTGGCTTTTAAATTTTGCATGTCCCAAGAACACACTTCTATACTGATGTCAATACAGCACAGTTTTGCTGGTCCATCCATTCACAATCATTTCTGTAAAATAAACTATCTCATTTTGCCAAAGCATACTCTGGACTATAACAGCATTGTCTCATGAGCTTTTTTTACTTACTCCCAAGAAGACAAATGAACAGAGATAATTAGCACAAGGAAACCTGATGAGGGAATAAAATGGAAAGAAAAAAATATTTAAAGATACTTACAAATTTTAACCAGAATTATTTATAAAATTCCTCACTGTTTTTCAGATAAATGTTTTTTAAATTAAGGAAGTAAAGGGGAAATGAACAGAGCTTGATGTAGAGATTATCAGCAATGAAATGTTATTATCTGTAAAATAAGAGATGTAGGTTTTCTGATGGAAAAATACATTCAGATTTTTGGTTTTATGGACAGTTACTTACCTACAGTTCCAATGGTACCATCAACAATGGTGCTGAAATTACTGCAGAAATCACTGTAGGTTTGCCTTCTGTCCTCCCAGCTGTTTCTTTGGGCTGTCTGTCCACAGTACACAAGCAAATAGTCACTGGGACACAGAAGAGACCAAAGCACCCCTTCCTTCAAAGGAGAGGGCAGCCTGTCACACTAAATAGGAAGAGCACAAGATCAAATTGCCTTGTGTGGAAACACCTTGTCTGGAAAACTGGAGATTAAATTCCAGTTTCGCAATGAGACCCAGGCCAGCAGTCTTGTTATGTAGAGCCGTAGCTCTTAACAGAAGCAGGTACCACTTGAAGAAGTCTTAGTAATTATTAATATTGACCAAACTTTCTAGCTCTCTTCACTTATTATTAACATGCCTTGAGATACTTAGTTATACCTCCTTCACCAGTTTTATGAACAGAGTGGGGGAAAACGTGTGGAAGTTTCTGAATACTCACAGAGTAGGAAAGCCTGAGCTGGCAGTTGTTCAGCTTTGTTTTCTTTGCATTTTGGAAATCCATGAGAAGGAATAACCAAGCACAACTGAAAATTGGAGTATTAACGGTTGTAGCTTGCTCAAACTCTGAAGGACAGGTAAGGCTAGAGCAAGTTGCACTCCAGTGGAACGGGAGGAAAGTGGTCACTATGGCTGTCACACTAGGTGATGTGGGGTGCATCCCCCTGTTTTGGGGGGACAGTCAGTCTTCTTGGTGCTCTAATAGACCTTTATTAGCAAATTAGGGGTTTGCTTTATCTTCAGCTTAATCTTCATGGATTATTTTTGCCCATGTTTCTTCACCCAACCTTGTTCGTAGCCAAACATGTTGATGGACACACATGATGTCAGCTGTGAAAACCCCTAACAATTTAACTGCTCTCACCTACTGCTCTGGGGAGAAAGCAAAAAATCTTCTATGTATTTTTAGCTTTGACCAGCAAATGACAATGAGATACAGAAAAGAATTAGCTGTTAAAGTTGCTTTAAAATAGTAAGGAACTTCTTCAGCAATAACAACTTTCCATCCCTGCTTAGCAGAGTCAGCTGTATAAACTAACATTTTTGAAGCAAGAGCTTGGATTAGGCTCAAGTTTATATTTAGCAGCCAAGTTTCAGTTCTGAGAATGAAGGTTTAACCCTAATATGGGATATTACTAGACACTGTTAGAAGTAGGTGAACGACTTGAAACAATTAAATGGTTGAATTTTAGTTCATATATTGTCTGCACTTATAAAAACTTATTGTCAATCAAAAAGTTTGGCAAACATTTTGTAGGAGGAAAAAATAGCTCCATTACGCTCCTCAAAACCTATAGGGAAATGATTACTATCTGTTAACTTCAACTCTAAGAATAAAAATAGTCTTTCAGAATTCAGAGACCGAAGTTCTGCCAGAAGTTAAACACTTATGATAGACTGATGAGTGCATTTGTTAAATTTATCTGTGTGAGCCTGATCCAGAATCCTATTAAAAAAGAATCCTTCTGACCCTCTAGCACAGTGGATCCTGGTCCTTGCAATTTAAGGATTGAGAACTTAGATTCAAAGAGGGATTAGATCTGTATGTCGGCGAGAAAGCTATCTAAAGTTATCCTCGTTGACACTAAGACAATTTTAATTGGTGTGTTCAGTCTCATAGTTCAAGGCTTGAAGAAGTCTCTACCAGAAATAATGGCATCTAGCATGAGGCTGTGATTATCACTCAGGGTTGCTGTTGTAGGGTCCTCATGCCACTGTGTGTGGACCCCATGAACAGCAGTACCAGTCAGTTTCTGAGTTGGCCCTGGATGAAGTACAGCTCTGATTTGGTAAAATATGCATATTCATAGTCTCTTTGCTCATAGAATTGGGATCAATATCTTGCCTGCAGTCTAGTGAGGCTGTATTTTGACAACAGTCTATCTGCATCAAAGTCCATGCAAGGAGATTTTGTGCTGTGTTTCACTGTCCCTTTATGCTAGCACAAGGATCAATGATCAGGTTTATACTGGTAACCCCACAAGCACTTGTGTAGGCATAATATTGGGAGAAGCAAGACTTAGGGGAACTCTGTAAACTAGCGTTGCTGCCAGAATACATGAACCACTCCTTCAGGATGTACTGGAAGCAGGAGCAAGAGGTTGATGCAACCCAAAATCATTTCAGATGCAGCTATGGCTGAGGCAAACACACTGTAAAATAGTTGTCTGAGGGTAGAAGAGTCTTTTCTTTTGTATTGCTTTGTTTCAGCATTGCTTCAGCAGACTTTCAGCTAAAAATGTTCCCCTAGTTGTTTATCTTGAAATTATCACCTGTTTTAGCAAGTCTCTTATTGCTACACTTGAGTGCTGTCTTTTTAGAACAAGAGCTGTAGGATAGTGATCTGATTTTACGTGACTAAGACACAGTAAAATAGCATAGCATAAATATGAAACGTTTCCATTTACCTTTTCAGAGTGTTCACACTTAGGATGTTCCACTTAACAACCCTTAAAATAGCAAGTCTAAACGATTCCCTTTCAAACAAAGGAGAGAAATACATGCAAATGAATCACTGTAGCAATTTTTATAACAAACATCAAAACATTACAGGGAGCACTGAACCCAAGCATATACTGAATCATGGGCTCTTAAAAATCAGTGCCTAGTGACCTTAAGATATAATTGGGCTTTTGAAATGTCTGGGGGACTCAGCCAAAACACACTGCAGTGCATTAGCTATTAAAAACCCCCAACTCATTAAGCTGGCAAATTGTGTATTAGACCATCAGGCAACTTCACCTGTTTCTAGTTCATGTAAAATCTGGGAACAGAGTCAGGACCCTAATGCAGGAGAAATCTCAATCATGAAATTTCAAGAGAAATACTGTCACTAAACTAATGCATCCTTACTGTAGATCAGGCCCTGATTAATTACTGTGTGTTCTGTCAGTCTCTTGCATTTGCTTTACTGTCCTTGTCCATTGATATCCACTACCAATACTGCCAGAACATTTCAGAGCTGTGCCAGACAAGGCCCAGTATACAACTTAATTTCTCATGTTCAGATTTGTCAACAAACAGTTGACATCCAATGCAGTGGCCTGCTTAATAAAAAGACACACCTCTGAAGGCCCATCTCACAGGCACGTACCTATTGTAGCTGGGAGTTGCAAACCAAAGAAGGAAGCTTGAAGTGTTCTTCAGGTTCCATCTGTGCTGCCCTGGGTTGAATAATTATTGCTTGTTTGTGCTTATTTAGTTCCTGCTACACTGGCTGTCTAATATTACTGGGCTGATTCTCAAGGAGGCATTGAAAGCTCAGGCACTTCAGAGAAACCACTATTCATATTATATGCAAGCATGGGAGTAGGAATTGAAGAGAAGCTTTGTTTTTGGCATATTACACACTCGCTGAGTAAAGGTACCAGACTCTGCCCAGTCTGAAGAGGGAGCTTAATATGGCATAAGAGATACCAGTTCTGGTTTACTGCAGTTAAACAGTAGCCATAACACCTTATCTGAAGAGGAAAACCATGCATCTTTCCAACAGGAATTCTACATTTCATGAGTAGGTAGATTGCTTCAGTCTCACAGCTGTCATTGTAGAGCTTTCTTTTGAATTGAGCCCCTCATGTCAGGGAGAGTATACTCCATGGCTGGCACATTTCTGTAAACTCTTTCAGATGTGGAGAAACCAAGCACTAAGAAATATTGTGGAAATAAGGAAAGGAGAACATGGAAATAATATAGGAAATAACATCTTAGATGGACAATACTCAATCTGCCCTGAACAGTTGTTGCGGCTAGGTAGTATCCTATTCTGCAGCTTCAAAATAAAATGAACTTATCTAGCAGCCCTTCACTTTAATCTTACCTCTAATAGAAGCAGATGTGAGGTCTTAATCAAGGACAATCAAGGAAGCTCTGCACAGATGCCAGCTGGCTGATATAAGAGCAAAGCAGGTCACTGCCCTCTTCTTTGGGTGGAAATAATTTTCTTCAGCTGTGCTGCAGGAGTAACAGTCCTTGGCCTTTCCACACTGGTGAGTAAGGGCCTGGAGAAACTTGTAAACAATATTTATAAGTGGATCTTGTAGGTCACTGACAACAGCAGGAAAAAAACATGTTGGCAATCTGTTCTCAATTCTATTTTAAGATGCCATGACATCTTCAATAGCAGGTACAACAACTTAGCCCTTGAGGGCCAGAGGCAAAGAGCAGTATACAGTACAAACGGAAGGCTGTTTTCCTCAGACTCATATGATACAAATGCTGAAAACTACTGTGGTGCAGGTCCAGGTGATGACCCATTCCACACCCCTCCTCCGACTCCTTTTTCACATCTTAGTGTTGTTTGCTCAGTATTGTCACTGTTGCTACCTTCACTTACCAGCGCGCTAGGCTGCGAGGCAGCAGGTGTCTTTTCGTGAATGTGGATTATGTTATTTCCTGCCTTGTTCAGCCTGCTGTGTCCTCTGCATTAGCCCTTAAATAAATTTCACCAAGTCTGTCAAACAAGATTTACCATTTATGTAGACTTGTTTTTAACAGCTCATATTTCTTCTTAGTTTTGTGATTTCATCTCTTATTCATGTGTCAAGGATCTAGCTAGCAACAAAAAGCAGACTCTTGATTTCTTCTGCTCTGCTTATTTAGTAACTCACTTTTCTTCTACAGTCTCTCTGAAAGTGAATACCACTATTGGAAACCCTTGCCATTATGCCAGCAATTTCTTCCAAATATACCTGAGCTGCTTTTCCACCCAGTTCTCCCCACATGTACTTGAGCCTACAGTATGGAAAACAGTTTTAGGAAACTACTTGCTAATGGAGTGACTGAGCAGATAAATGTCATGAACAGTTTTCATTGTTAAAATGTGTTCTTCAGTTAAAATACAGTATCTCAACAGACAGATAGAATGGTGTACTGTTGGGACATTGAGTGTACTTAATCCAGATTGGAGGTACAAGGGGAAACAGACAGTCTTGGACAAAATTTACTCTCTTCAGCTATTTCCAGCATTACAGGTAGCAAGACAGAAACAAGGAGAAGAAAATAATTGACTGTCTATATCCTGCTGAAGTTGCATGTAATTTATCAAATGCAGAGGCAACTGCTCAGCAACAAAACAAGCATAAGATTTTTTTTTTTTGTTCTTGGCACGAGGCAAAAGGTAGCTCTCATGTATGTGTGGTCAGATTAACAGAACTGCTTTTCCTAAAAATGTATTTTGGCATGGAGAATGGTTTAGAGTGAGGTAGCAAAAATAGCATTAGTGAGAATGCATGGAGCAACCTTAACAAAAGGCTGCTAGGAAGTCAGTGCTATAACATGCAATTCTCTGAAATGTGGTGGGTTTTCTATCTCCCAAGGTATTTTCTATTTCCAAAAAATGTTGTCTAGTTGAAGGAAAACAGTGTTGCCTAAGATTTTTCTAATGATACTGATCTTCAAAAACCAAAATCCTTCCACGTGTTCCTACTGAGCTTCTGAAATGCTGGAAGGCTAATTTTACCCCGAAGTGCTTGTCTTTGAAGATCTCTTTAAAAATGAAGATCTAGAGTTTGTGGGGTGCACTACAGTGATAAATAACAAAAATGACCTTAAAAAATAAGCAAATTATTGAATTTTAACCATCGTTTTTCCAGTGGCAACAACTGGAAAGCAAGTGCTTTCTTATAGTCTATTGTGCATATGCGTTAGGTCTGAGACGGAGTTCTAACCTCTTTCAGGATAATGGGAACAATGTATGCCTTGGGCTCCAGGCAGGCATCTCCCATGGTTAGATCCATATGCCCATCTGTAGGAGAACATGTAGAGAGGAACAATATCCACAGGAAAAAGTGAATGTTTGTGCAAGAGCTTGGAATGCTCAGATAACTTCAAAACACATCCTCTTTTTTCTAGCTTTAGTAGAAAATAATGCACTTTTGAGTGGTTGGCCACCTATAAAATATTCATCTGTTGTGTAATTGAAGACGTCGAAATGAAAAGTATTGTTTCTGACTTAGTTCTCACACCTGCAAGGTGCCATGTATTCTAAGGCAGTAAGTCCCAAATGCACTTTCACTGTTTGACTTGCATAGTTATCAAAGAGGAAAAACTCTTCTGCCCTGTTTTGGTCTACAGACAATTATAAGAAGACAAGAAGCTTCCTCACATGCGGTGCTGATCCATCTTGAAGTCGAGTCAAAAGCTCCCATTGGCACTATTAAGGGTAAGAACCAGGCCAACAACTCCCATTAAAATCAGTCAAGCAGCAAGATTTGACCCCCAAACTATCTGTAACAAAGAATATATTAAAGTTGATTTTAATTTCTTTTCTCTCAAATACAGACAGCAAACACGTTTTTCAAGTATATCTAGTCATACAGAGTTTTAATGGAATAGGAAGCTATTACAAAGTAAAATAAAGAAAATAAAAAACTCAAAATGAAGAAACGCAAAAGGAAAGTCAGATTTTGAAACCATTGGAATGTTTTAGTGACCAGTAATTCAGAAACAGTTTTCTAGGTGACAAGCTTTCCAGAAAGCAGATGGATTTTAGCACTAGCTCAGTAATGAACAGGTACTCTGCTCTTTAAAAGTCACACACCAGCTTTGGAGGCTGGATTCTTTAGAAGTCTTTGCTTGTCAAACTCTGACATGGTAAAGTGGTGTAATTTATAGTAATGGGCAGCCGTGTAGAGATGTGAGAGAAATTATGTTCATAGGGAACATATCTGCTATTAAAGTTTCAGGTTAGAAGGCAGTAGGTGTTATACGAAGTCTTTTGACCATGTAAAACAGCCATAGTGCTGGAAGACAATTCAGGTCACTCTGTCTTGGAGGACCCTAGTAATAGTAGGAAGCAGTTTACCTTTACTATATAGAATATGTGGAACTTTGTGGCATCTCCATTCCTGAAGATATTCAGAACTTGACCAGATATGGCTCTGAGAAACTAGATTCAACTTTGAAATTAGCCCTGCTCTGAGCAGGAGATTGGACCTGGCCTCCTGACAGCCCTTCCAACCTAAGTTATTCTATTATTTTGTAGGTTTGTATTCCAGAAGTCTTAATTCCTTTCCTTATAGGGATTCAGTGTAGACTTTTCAGAGCGAGGCTTTCAACTGTTCTCTATTTAAAACTGTAGATCATGTGGATGCAAGGAAAATACTGCAATAGCTTTTTAGAGAATACCAAATTTGCAAGAATGCATCCGTACTTGCATGCACAAATGTCTGATATTTTGTAAGCTAAGATTTAGGAGCAGCAACTGAAAATGCTGTCTCATTACAACGTTATTAAAAATAAATCTTACAATGTCTATGTGACTCATGTCTCAGGTGACATCATGTGATGTCTGGAAAATAGAGATTTTGGAGCAGAACCAATATAATAACCCTCTTGTGTTGCATTGATTCAACTTCATTGAAAGAAATCTCTATAATTTTAGCCTCCCACAAAAAAACCCACCACCTTTATTAAATCAGAAAATGGAAATAAGGGCAGAAATAGGAGGAACAGAGGATTACAAGAGAAGTCTCACTCATGTAAGTCCATGAGTTCCAAGTGATTCAATCAGTATGTGTAATTCATGTTAGTATTTCTCAAATTACAAGTAGAAATTATGTGGCTAGGGAATCTATTCCAAAGCTAATGGACAAAAAAATTACTGCAGAGCAAGCCATGAATTCTTACTTGACAACCTGAACAAATGATGGAAGGAGTAATGTACCGGTTGCCTTTGAATCTCAGACTCTGGTTACTCTTTCAAGTTAACAGTTGTGGATTAGTAGAAGTAACAAGCCAATATCTGTTAGGCCCATGTGCATAAAACTGCTCCCAGCACCAAAAATTATGTGTCTACTCTTGAAGACAGGCTGGGAACGCAGCCGCTCCAACACCAGTGAGCCTGAAGCTGAGATATTCAAGCCAAATAGTAGAAGCTATTGAGTTTCTTGTATGAGAGGCTAAGCTCCTTCCAGTCCTGGTTTTGAAACTTCAGGATTGGGCTTTTGGAGTGCTTGATACTATTTATATTTAGGAGTGAATCATCCCATTTTATTCTCACTGTAATTGTCTATAAAGCAATGTGATCACTGTCATCTTGTTGACCTTATCCTCTCTAATACATGCAGTGATTTACCATTCAGCAGTTGTCACTGCTCAAGGCGATGTGAGTGCCAACCTTTACCCGTGGCAGCCAGCTCACTGCAGCCTTGTGTGACACACATGAATGTCTAAATTACAGCACTTGATTTCACATATGGTTCTTTCATTCGCAGTAGCAAGAGTAGATTCCCCATCTGCTGTCACAGCTAGGTGTGATTCAGACAGAGGCTGAATAAGAAACATTCTTCTCCAATTTACTTGGAGGGTTTTTTTAGGTAAATTGGTCGGCGACGTCACCGAGGTGTGAATCACTGCAGAGAAGCATCTTCTAGAGCGATAAATGGCTGGTGCCTCTGCTGCTGTGCTTGAGTTACCTGCTCCGGTCATTAGAAATAGCCTGCTATTTTTTACAATTAGATTGCTTCCTAGTGCTTGCTGATTTCAAAATAGTTTTTGAGGAAGGAAAGTCACATTGAAGTTTTGAAGTTTGTGATGCTCAGTGTAAACTGGATGCTCTGGTTGCCAGCTCCCTCGACACACACGAAACCGAGACAATTTTCTGTCTAGCTGTTTCAACAAGGCTCCATGTACCCATTTTGGAAGCGGAATGCATTGCTATTAAGGCCTTAAGCCCAGTAAGAACTATTTAGCTTTTAGGTGTGTTCATATTGTTTTTGATGATACAATGTTGTGACATTAAGGAATACTTCCTCAATTTGGTTATGAAATGGCTAAGTTCATTTTTAGAACAAAGGAAAAGACTGCAGGAAAATACTTGTTTTGTGTGGAAAAAAAAGGATTTTTGTCACACTGCTGTAATAGCTTACAGTAAACTTTCTCCGTTGTAATCAGCAATAGAATTTTGCAGGATTAAACCACCACATCAAAATTTTCTAATAATCCTTGCAGTATCCACTCTGTGCCACAGAATCCCCTCCACAGGTCGAAGCATGCAGGTAATCAGCCTTTCCAGTAATAAATATCTCATACTAGGCAAAGGGAACTATCAATTTTGACAATTCAGTCTAAGGGTAGGAATTTGAGGCCAGGCATGTCTATCTTCATGTTGCCTTCCAAACTAACAGAATCCTACGAGTTTCACAGGTGTGCTCTCTTTTAGTATAAACAGTTTCCATGGACAAACATGGAGCCGGAGATTACCTAGTACGCAGCAAGTACGTGTTCTGCCCATCTTTGCCAATCATCTATCCTACATACTCCTTTACCAACATTGCAACTCACACCCATGTGTGCCACCTCAGAATTTGGTGTGCTGTCTGCTCTGCTGGTCCTAAAGAAGAGTGGTTGGGAAGATACTGTTTTCTGTTATAAACCCAAAAAACCCATTCCCACCTTGATCCCAAGCAATGACCTGCATTGTGTAACTGCTCTGTCCAGGCCCTCTGTGACTCAAACTGTCTGTAGCACCCATCAATGGCAAACCACTTCAGCAGCTGGCATCTCAGGGAGCAGCTGCAAAGTGAAATGTGGTGGTGAATTATAATGAAGTTCATTTACTTTCAAAAGTAAAAAATAAAAGGACCTGGCATTCAACTTTGCATCTGTATGGTCACTTACAGGTTCATGATGGGCAAAGCCAACTTTAATTCCCCTTTAAGAGAATGAGCAGGTGAATCCAGTTAGGCTACTTTCAAGTCATCTGTTGTCATCAGGCACTAATGGACACTGTATATACTTTTAGTCCATAGTAGTTGCAAAGGGATTCAAGACTGCTTACTCCTTAGGGAAACATAATGATTTTATTGACATGGATGAAGAGATCTGACCCAGCTGGGGCTGGCATGCCAAAGAGGGGTAGTGACTAAAGAGAGAGAGCTATGTGCCTATTGGGGCTTCCTGATGTTTTCCACTTGTAAGATACGATTTTCAGCTGCTAATGGTTTTGTTGTAATTTTAAGAAAAATTACGTCTTTGTTGTCTACGTGAAAGCAGTTAATTTCTTTTTTTGTTTATTTTAATCTTTATAGTCACATCTGGGTATAAATCTAGGCAATGACAATGTTTGGGCTTTGTTCCTTTTCCGGTTACGTTTTGCTTGAACTACTTCTGTGCTTTTGTAGTTTGGAGCTGTGATGACTGAAATGGAGCAGGAGCTTGGGAGAAGGGAACACTGGGAGAAGACTTGGAGAGTGTACTATCAGGGCAGATTAATGTTCTTGGCCATTAGTTTTTAGTTTGATTTTTTTTTTTTAAATGTCCTAGCTTTTGAAATACTTCTGCATTCTGTATCCTGTGATGTTGAAACTTGGATGGTTGTGTGTAATACATGCTTTAAAATAATCTTATAATTTGATTGTTTTCAGATGAAATAACTTCTCCAATTCTTAGAATTTTTTGCACTGGGGAATGACTGTAAAGGGCTGCAACAGCTTTGTCATAGCAGAGAACTCTGCTCTGCTGTGTTGGAGGGATGCCCACCTCTTTCACCTGGAACTTGGACGGCCAGGGTATCTGAAAGGGTAGAGTAAATCAGTGCCTTCTGCAGGAGGAGCTGAATTAGGAGACTTGAAAAGGAAGGAGCTGTAGTAGCCAGTCTAGGAAAAGAAACATCAATGCTAACAAACTTTGAGACAGGATATAGATGTGGTAAAACTTACATGAAAAGATGTACTGTGAGCATTGGCAGAAAATAAAAATCTAGTTTGTGGGGTTTTTTTTTCGTAAGTTCCTTTGTATGGTATTCCCCTGTATTCAGTGCTATTCACCAGTGGTTTATCTGCTTGGAAAAGAATCTATGCTCTTGTGTTAATGTTTGGGTATACATTACCAAGGCAAATAAAAAAATAATTTGAGTTGTAGACTGTGCTTTGAAAGAAATTATGCATTAGCTCATTAGTGCTTGTGTGCTTGCTGGCAGGGTGCCAGAGCATCTATATCTTATTTTACTGCCTCCGTTTTAATTGGAATTCTAGACTCGTGCAATTACAACACTTTCACTCTTACCCTGGATGTGCCTCAAACCATTGCAATGTCCATGTTAGTTTCTGAATAAAAAAAGAAATGTCAATCAGCTATGCTATCAAAAAACCCATAGGTTTTAAGGTTGACCACAAATGGCTTAAGCATTTTCAAAGCACCCACATCTTTTTCATACTCTTTCCTCAAAGGGTAGCATTGAGATGCTTTTATACACAGTACTTTCTCTTGTGTTAATTTGACAACCTCTCCAGCACCATTAAGGAAACAAAGTCCACATGTCCTTTTGAACAAAATTATTTCTTGATTAGCATTCCTTATAAATTTTGACTGTTATGTTTATTCACCAGTGAAGCATGTAAATATGGGTATAATGAAGAAAGACTAAATAATACATCAATGATACCAGCTACAAAAAGTTGCTCAAAAAGGATTAATTTGTGCAAAATATAGAAAAAGACTGAATGAGGGCCAGAAAAATATGTGTATTTCAGCTCAGGGTTTCTCAAACAGCTGCTGAGCAGGGTATGTTTATTCCAGTTACATTAACAAAAGATGTGATGGTCCTCAAAATTTTTTCACAGCAGAATGGATCCCACAGAAGGCGTAGCCAGCTAGGGAAGTGGTACATTGCCCCATACCACCTCTGTTTCCTTCCCCCTTTCTTTCCCTAGCACCTGCCTCTCGGATGGTTTCACACTGTCGTAGCTGCCAGAGTGAGAACTCTGTGCCATAACACAGCCCTCATCTGTTGCCTTTGCAAGTCTTTCAGACTCTTCTGGTTTGGATCAAGCCTAGAGATGCCACCACTATCCCTGGATCAATACCCTATGTTCTGAGCACAGGATGATGCTAAAGAGAACAGGTGATCATTCCAACCCTTTTGGCCCAGCCATGGAATCTGTTCGCTCCCAGAAGTGGGGGTTTTACCCTCAGTCTAGGGATGCCTTTAACAACAATTTGTCCCTTCTAGGTGGTTGCAACCTTCTCTTTTCCTCCCAAAGAGCTTTTCTGAGTAGAAAGCCCACCTAAATCTTGAAAGAGGGAAAATGTCTTCATGGTTCCGTTTAAACTGCAAACACTTCAGGACTGTCCAGGGAAGGAGGCTTTTACCTTGCCGATGTAGCATGGAGTATGTCAGGACTGATATTGCTAAGATTCGTTACTACTGCTCATGGCTCTTCATTTTCTGATAGACTAAGCCTGTACATTTTTACTCTGTAAATGCCAGTGCATCATTGATGTCTTTACTGAATGCTCTTTTCTCCACCATCGTTCCTTGCTGAGATGATCAGAGTGTAGTACTGAAATGTCTCATGGTTGAGTTCCTGTAAACTCATTCGTTTTAGGTCTTTGTCAAATGATCTTGTTGAAAACTTCTCATAATCCTATTTTTACTTTAATAAAAAAATTGCCTTCTGTTTAGATACAGAGTGGGGGAGGGGAATCTGCTTTGTGAAGAATTTTCAGTTTTTACTTGAAAACTGAGCATCCAAAGCAAACTTTTGAAGGCCATTTGCTTTTGACTTTTGCAGATGCTCATCTGCCTCTGGTATAAAAGAGAAAAAAACATCTATACATCATAGTTGCTGCTTAACAGGAGCCCAGCTTATAGAGAAATATGGGGATAAAATTTTCATATTGCAGTTCTTGTCAGGGCAACCTTCATGAAGAATGTTTTGGATCTGGCTGTAATTTTTTTATTTCTCTACCTCTTCATACAATGCTGAAACTTTCCAAGAGTTTATGGAACAGACATATATTTTTAGCTAGAAATATTAATGAACAAGTAACATAAAGCTGACAAATCTCAGCCAGCACCTACTTCAGTTATAAGATGTGGTTGCCAATAAATTTGCTCAAAAACTGACAACAACTGTCAGTTTTATTTCGTTTTTCTAAGGGAACAATTTGAGGTTTCACATCCAAAACTCCTAGTTTTTTTGCTTTAGGCTTTATCTAGCATTTACAAATATTTTTCTTCAATTAAATTTGATGGTTTTTTCATCAAATTTCTGAGAAATAGAGCCTGTAGCTAAGATCTGGTGAGCATCCTGCTTTCTCGGCCAAATCAAATCCTGCCTTAAATTCATCTGGACACCAGCCCATTTCTTGGTGCCTTCTTTTCTTTTGCGTCTTGATGTTTGCTGTTCTTGGTATTGATAGATCTTTCCATAGCCCCTGCTGCTATGCATATACAATAAGAATCATTGGTGTTTCTTGTACTTTAGCTGTCAGATATACTAGCCTATTTTGTAAGGGTCTCCTGTTACCCTATTAGCAGCGCTGTTTAAGACCTCCATTGTGGGCCAGTGAGCGCAGCAGGCAAAGCTCAGATTTACAGGCAAGATTTCACTTGGGGGTGGAAATCTGCTTTTCCCCCTATTTGGCCAGGGCACAGTTCCCAGTGTGTTCTGTGAAGCATGTGCATTGCTTTCTCCTGCTAAGAACCTAATTTGTTCTGCAAATAGCAAACGGAGCCTGTGGAGGTTTTGGCATGTGGCCTCTTTAACGATTTTGTCATACCTCTGTTATTATAAGGAAGATGCATTTTCATCACAATATCTCCAAGAAGTCAGAAGATTGACATTTAATGATGTTTCACTCATTCCAGATAAAAAGAACCTAAGACTTGCCGAGTGAGTTTGGTAGATAGAGCTGTCCTCAATTCCCAAAGGGGAAAACTGAAGCAGGATATAGTTGCAGAGAAGAACCAAGATTATAGTCCTAATTTTTCTTGGGCCCTTTTTCTTCATTCCTGGATGTAGTTTACACTTCCAATAATTCAATGTTTTTAGTATTTTTTCAGATAATGTATCACAACTAAGGATTAAAGCTTTCAGATTAAGTTCAACACATTCATTCCCCCCATCTAGCTTGTATCCTCCCCAGATAAATATTCCACTGAAGGGGAAGAAAAAATAGTAAAGCAATTGGATGAATATTTCCCACCAAAGCAAAACTTTGGCTACAAATGAAGGATCAGATCAGAAGCAGTAAGGACAATTTCTCTGAATACTACAATAATTTGATGGACACTTAAATTTCCAACTGTCTTGGATATGGTGATTTACTTCCAGACATGCCTGGCTTGCGTCAAGACAGTACACAAACTACACTAAGTTGTAGAGACAGAGTAGAATTATTAGTAACTTTGATGGCTTACCAAACACTAAAACAAAGTCAGCATTTATCTCAAAGATTTAAAATGAGATTATAATAATGTAATCATCATCAGTCTTTAAGGGCTGCTCTATAAACACAGATCAAATAAATACGTCCCTGTTCTGAAGCAGTACGCTGCGCTGCACTTAGTATCTGTGGTCTCTCCTGAGTGATTATATTTGTGATTACCTGTAATCATTTCTGGTTTAGTGTCTCTCTGGAAAATAGATTCATGAAAAAGTAGAAAACAATTACATGTTTACTTCCCTAGTTACTTTAGCCGTAGCTTTAATAGCAGTTACTTGAGCACTTGCTTGGCTCACCCTTGTTTGCCTGGTTGCAACTCTCCACCTCTCATCCAGAGACACAGGCGTTCATTTTTGTAGCTTTCAGTGGCAGGATGAGCTGAACGCATTTTCCTTATGGAACTTCTTTCCAGAAACATGACTGATATGTTGATCAGAGGGAGGAAACTGACTGTCTCTTTCTTAGGAAGTTAAGAATTTACCCTTCAAATTCTCTGCTTCAGAAATCTGAGCCAAGCTCATTGAAATCAGAGGAATTATGCACTCCGGAGAGTAAGATGAAATTAGTTTAGTTTGGGAGAGGGCTATGGATTTGTTCCTCAGACTTTGGGATCTAACTATTTAAGTTCCATTCAGGAATTTGCCTAACTCAAAAACGAAGTTTTCTGGATCACTATTACATTCTTTTAAAGTGTTTTGTTTTCAAGATCAGCTCAATCTTTTCCCTTTGTTTTCAAGTTTTCAGACCCTGGCCACACATCTCCACTGACAGTATGTTAAGCCTCTTCAGATTCAACATGTCTAGACTTGCAATGCAGGCAAATCCAACCTGCTAAGTGTGCTCTCCCCACCGCTGTTTCCTCTAGATGCTTTTGTGTGGGCTGAAACCGAGTGGTGCTGCTGACTGCTCCCCAGACATGCTCATCGTGGGAAAGGGAGAGAGCCAGCAGTGGCATCTGTGCTTGAGCTGCATAGGGGGATTAAAGCCTGGAGAGCCTCAGGAAGCAAACGTAACCCCCATTTCTAAGGACTTTGAAGAGTACTGGGTCCTGAGGAAGTGGAACCACTGGATAAAAAACAGATTTGCATTTTTTCCTCACAAGGTTTTCAGAGTTCATGTTCATGTCCCTCAAACACAGTGTTGCCATATTCCTCTAGTTTCTCTTCAGAGTATGTTCTGGAGCCTCTGCTGGGATGCAATAGATTGTAGTCTGTGTTAAGGACAAAATGTCTTCTTAGATGGCAATGTCAAACTCCTTACTTCTGTAATCTGAAAATTGGATAAAACACTGTATGAACTTTTCACATTTAAACAAATCTTTTTAAAGCCCAATTCTGAATTAACGCCTTCCACTTCTGTTTTGGACAGAGTTTGTACTAAAATTGATGTTGGCTGATTATGGCCAGCGTTGTCTGAATCTGTACATATTGGCTGATTGACTGACAACTTGCTGGGTACCTGATTTTGAATATTCTGTTTTACCTTATGCCACCCTTGTCAGGAGCTAAAATTTCCTTGTAAGTGATATGCAGTGACGAAAAACTTGCTGTTGTAGCTGACATCACTGAAAGGATATTATCATTTACATGGCTGTCTGCTGAAGAGTATTAGCACTTTCACTGATGACACTCAAAAGCCCAGGTTTTCCCCTTTCATTGACGTCAGTAGAAAGGTAAGGCTGACTTACACAGAAGTAAACCAAGAAGGATGTACTGCATTATACAATTACTAAAAGATAATCTCTGTTTTTTTTCATTGCTTTTATTTATTAGTGACTCATATGGTCCCAGGTCAAAATCCACACTGTGTTTTAATGAATTCTGTTGTTACCTCTTAAACCTGAAGAAAAATGTATCCCTATAGTTCATTTCATAGCCCTTACTGAACAGGATTCCCACCAGAGTGGGGAAGAGGTTAGCATGAGGAGTGCACGACCAGGTCTTGAGAGCCTCATTTTCTACTAAGGCAGATGACTGTAGAAATAATTCATGTTATTTTTACAAGTGCAATGAGTTAATTGTTTACTTATTCTGTGGTGTCACTTGCCACTTCAATTACAGCCAAATTGCTTGATTAAAGTAAAGGAAAAACTAAACACTAATTTCCAGGAGCTTAAGGCTGTATTTTAGGAAGGAGATAATTTAATTCCAATTTTAAAAAAAGTTTGTATCGCCCTTTTTCCTCTTAGTTTTATATCACATTGTGCTGAGCTTTTCCAGACAGGAAAAGAGGGAAACGTCTCTTATTCATAGAAAAGTGGAGTTAGCTGGAAACTAGATTACAACAAACTGAGGGTTTTTTTCTTTCATTTTAATGCTGTTTCAGCTCCATGGAAAGTGATAATGGTTGGCTATGATTCCAGCAGACACTGATAAGTAGGCGTGTTGTAAGTACTGTTAGTAAATGCAGAGTTCCAACCTGGATCTTCATCCAGTTCTTATCTCTAAGTTGTAAAAATCTATTCAATGGCAGTATCTGATTTACCCTACTAAAGCAGACTTACTGGTACGGTAAGTTGTATGGAACAGGGAGCTTTTGTCCCATGCTGTCTTTGCAGAGTATTAGTATATAACGTCCTGCCTGAGGAGTAGATGCCTAGGTGCTACTATGTTACAAATACTTAGAGAAACTGGTACTTGCACTGTGATAGTAAGAAGAGGGAACTACAGTAAAAAAAAAAAATTGCAGAACAACAGATAGGGAAAGTTTGAGTAGAGTTCTAACCGCTTTTTTGACAGTCATTTACTGTTTTTTGTAGATCCTCATCTTAGGTAGATAACTATTAAAAAAAGGAAAATAAAAAGTGGTAAAACTTTTTTTACAATTTGTTTCTCTGGTTTTCCTCATGAGACACTAGACGTGGCAAATACACTGTTTAAAACACAGAACAGGTAAAAACAATCTCTAAGGCTTTGATTTCACATCTATAAACTTGTGGTCTTTATTGTAAGGTAATTATATGTGAGCTAAATAGGAGGTAGAAAATATTAAAGGTTAGTTCTACAGAGAGGTAAACTTAACACGGTGCACCCTGGGTGAGTGCGTAGTGGTAACCCTGGTTAATATACTCTGCAGTAAGACCGGAGTGCCTTTTCTCCATTGTTTTTGTTTGGTTTGTTTTCTTTTTTCACCTCAGATGGGCTTGTGTACTTTGCCCTACAGTCAGGGGGGAAAAATAATACATAGCTGTGAAAGCAAGGCTCGGAACAGTCATTAAGGTATTTTCACAGACCCTGGTTACCTTAAATGTTCAGAAAAGACCTTCAGATTTATGGGTCAGACTGAACTGCTTCTAAATTATCCTTATTAGACTTTCTATTACAAAAATGCAAGAGTGCTATGCAAGATTAGTCCATAGACTGGTAAATACCTACTAGAATAATTTAGTTCGTCAGATTCCATCATACTGAGGCAATTCAGTACTAATAACACTTACCTGGTCATATGGTACCGCAGCAAGAGCAAACTATGGACAGAACTGACTGAATAAAAATGGAATAAAAAAAAAAAACACCACATGGGTGTTCCTATTAGGTTTCCATGCATCTGCTGCTAGAAATAGTATTTCTAGCTGCACAGTTTGTATTAGGAGCTACCAATATCCTAGTATCTATTAACCAAATTAGTCTAATGTCTGATGTCAAAACACAATTAGTGAGAGTCTGTTTTCAGTTCCAAAAGAAATCCAGAATTACTCTACAAAATTCATACTTACTTTGGACTGGGTTTTTTTATTAAACTTTCTATTATTTTTTATGGAACTTACTATCTAGCCCAGAGGTTTAAATGTAGAAGTTAGCTTAAACTGGTAAATTTCTTCTGCTAGACATTTTGACCTGTGAATTATCCTAGCTAAAATTTTCAACTTTGCAACTCTAGTGTAACTTTGAACTTTTTAGCTATCACAACACGTGTTTTTGAAGTGACTCTACCCTAATACATAAACAGCTACTGGCTGAATTAAAGTTGTGATTTTAGTGTGTCATAGCCTCCTAATTTGAGATGATTTTTAATCCATTTGTTCACAACCTTAAGATTATTTCTTCCCCAGCTGAAATCCTGTGGTACCTTTGCAGACCAGATGTTCACAGTGCCGGTCTGTGGGCCATTTAGACTTTTGAAGGTTCCATCTTCAGAAAAGTGAATGAATTTGAATGCTGTAGCTTTACCTGTTGTGGTCAGTTGTTACAACTGCTTCTGTGTCTTCATGAAAAATGACTTGTCTGTTTCACATTGAAAAATATTATAAAAATAGTAACTTATACTGTGCTTCTGATTCACAGCTTGAAATATGTTACTTTTAGCTATCGTAGTAGGAAAGAGGTTGGTACAATCTATGATAACTGGTATAGTGTTTATATACAGTGCCTGACAGACATTTCCCCCCAACTTTAAGAATTAGTTAATTAGTATTGCATTCTTTTGGCAGCGTTAATGTAACATCTAGGAGCTCAAGTAGTCAAAGTCCGGCTGTGCTGTGAGCTCTATCAATGGGTACAGTTATCTGTGTCCTAGCAATCCTAGAGTCACAATTTAGGGTAAATTCACCATGTGAATTGGGGAGGGAAGCAGAGTAGGAAGAAGATGTGGCAAAAGTATTTTTGCATGGAAGAATTAATGTTCCATATCTGAGATTAATAAATATACCATGCAATACATCCATTTCTCCCTTCCAGCACTACTTATGGAAGTGTAATTAGATTTCAAAACAGTGAAATAGTATTTGTGACAAAGTATCAGACTGCAATTAGCCTGGTTCTTCTCCCAGTGAAATTAATGAAAATTTTATCACTGACTTCAGTAGAAACAAAGTTAGGTCTACCCTTAACCTTTGTCATAGCTGTCTACATATGGAAGTGACTAAGCTGCTGAGTAACTGAACATTATTCAATAGTCCAGAGTGCAGTTCTCTAAGATGTCAGCACTCCTTTGGCAGCTAGCTGTTAGAGTAAAGTTTCCAAGTCTGGTGTGTTAATCTGTCCCCTCAGAGATCAAACATTGCACCTTCTATAATAAGAATGACAACATCTTAACAGGCAAGATAGAAGTGATTCCAAGCATCCTTGATAACCATGTTTCATGCTGTGTTTATCTCGGCCTTAGGTCCTCACACACTATTCTAGAAACAACAGGGAAAGATTGAGATTGAAAGAAAAAGCTGTCAATCTTATTGAAGTTGGTCTTAGTTTATCAGAGCATTTTTATAACCTAAGCAGGCTGTGTCTTCAAAAAATAATGTTGCACCAAGGAAAGGAGACCTTGTCAAACCTGGAAGAGTAGGTCAAAAGTCCAGACTCCTGAAAAAGCCTTAAGAGGCACTTGGTATTTTGAAGAGTTCTTACAGATGTGTAGACATCCAGGTTAGTATGCCAAATGCTCGTGCTGTTATTGCAAATCTTCTGAGAACTGGTACTTTGATTACAGCTTTAGTTGCTGAAGACAGGGTAGAAACGTGACCTGATTGAAATTCAGCAGTTTTAAAAACAGCAGGCAACTCTTCTCCCCTGCACAATCCGTGTGTGAATGTGTCCGTGTGTATGCATGTGGTATTTAGAATAATTTTGTGATCTGGGAGCCTTCATTCTGATTTTTTAACATCTTGAGCTAGGTAGCCATTCTGTAACTCAGTGACTGGGTGAACAACAGATACAAATAGATTCTTGACTGTTGATCAAATATAGGCCCATGTGGGAGTATGTAAATCTTCATGCATATTACATAGATGGTTTACACACACACTTTGAAGAAGCAAATATACGTACTGCTAGCTAAAAATGATATTTACTCCAATACACGCGTAAAGGTGCAAAACTAGACATATGAGTATGTGTTCAGTCACATATACACAAACCATGCCTTTGTACAATCATGTACAGATAAGACAACAACCCACGTATTGGCCAAAAGAGGCATGCACCAATCAACTCATTAAAATATTGGCTTGTTATTCCTTGCTGATAAATACACTCTTAATTAGTGTGTCTGTTTCTCCCAATTTATTCAGTGTTCAAATATGTGCCTGAGCTTCCTTCATATGAAGAACAGGCAGGAGAAAAGAGTACGGCTGCAATGATAACCACTTAGTGTGCGATGCTGCTGAGAAAGTCTTTGGAACCAGAGAATGCTTCCCAGTCACTGACATACTGTTGTAGCAAGCAATATGCTGTTGTCAGGGGCAGGAATTTAGTAACAATAGACTAGAGTAGGCCTTTGAGAAGGTGGAAAAGTTGTTTACATCTACCATATTAATGAAAAAGTTGCAAGAGCTGCTGAGGTTTGGCAAAGAAACACGAGTGAACTTTCAAGGCTTCTTGACTCAAAGTAAATATTTGATGCAGACGCAGATATTCTTTAACAGGACACAGTCCTGACTGTCTGCCATGGGGTCTGTGATGTTGTAGGCTTGACAAGATATAATCTCCTCTTAGGATTCAATATCTGTTCTAAATCTGATGACAAGAGAAGTGGGGATAACAAAGTCTGAGTGATCTGTCCAGAAAGTGATGTTCTATGGCAGTCTTAATTGTAAAATTATCTGTATTGTGAATGTGTGTGTGGATACCTTGGGTAAAATGGATCTATACGCCAGACTGGTCACTTCAGACTGTGAGTGCCACCGGTATTTATAATGTACCTATAGAAACACCCACATCATTGGAGCTGCAATAGTGCTGTCACTGGGGGAACTGCTGTATCATCCTCCTGAATCGTGGTAACGGCCAGTGTAATGAACATGAAGTCAGCAGCTGCTCTTTCCTATGGACTACAGAGAACCTGCTGTGCTCGAAGCCACTCAGAAGGGCTGCTGCTCGAGCATTGGGGCCGGTAATGCTTCACAGCACTGGCGTTCAAAGTGTAATCCTGCAAGATTATCACTCCAATTTCTTTGCTTATCATATGAATTTCTTTGCCAATATGAAATGAAAAGCCATTTGATACCTGAGGCTCCTGGCTCAGTATCTCACAAGCAATTTTAGAATTATTAGTCTTTGGGTTATTAATATTCTCTGCTTTTACTGTGATGATCTCACTTCCTGCAAAGGGTAAAAATACTGAGTTGAGGGTGAATTAAAAAAACCTTTTTAACTGCTGTATTTATGGCTGTTTTTTTTAATGATGTATATGCTTTGATCACTAGTCGGGGAAAAAAAAGTTTAGAATTGAATGAAACTGGTTGTAGTTCCAGTGGTTTGAGACAATTTTTATGCAATATGTGCTATATAAAGAATGTGATAACAAGTTTATCTTTGCAGAAACACAAATAAAACAAGATCTTAATGCAGAAGGACATGAGAAATAAATAGTGATCACTCAGGTATTACAGATTCAACTCCAATCAGGTTAATGAGGGATTTCATATCTTTTAGTATATTTTTTTCCACTGTTGATCCCTAAGCTTTTCCTCAAAGATTTTTTTGTTCCTTCATGAACGATCGTGCCTCTTCAAGGTCAAAGTCTATGAATCTTTCAAGTGCTCTTGCAAGGCCTGTGCAAAAAAAGGCATAAATCGGTTTCTGTCACTTAGCAGCTACTAAGGTCAGATTCTCACTGAAGATTGCGCAGCTGAATCCGAAGTAAATTATTATTCTTTCTCAGAGCTGTGGTGGACTCATCATAATTTTACAGCTTGTGTTACTGCATAAGAACTGTTCTCACGTTTGGCTGTATTGTACTTGAGTGCTACCTGATAAAACTCCTGGGTGAGTACTGGCAAGTTGTCATTCTCATCCATCACTGTTATCAGCAGCGTAAGTGGATCAGCCTGTCACTGTTCTCTCCAGAACCTGAGTCTCATGCTGATACAGTTCAAAGTGGTGAAAAAAACATTTAAGTAATATGACTAAAATGTTCATTATTAATCTTGGTAGAATTTGGCAAGAATATTTTAATTCTTATAAAAACTGCTGTGATCTGCACTATAGATGTAACATTCAACTCTATTATTAAAAAAATTGGAAAAAGTATAAGGTTGTGTAGGACTGACAGGGGCTAAGATTGTTAAAGGTCTCTCAGCTGCACAGACTACTTGTAACTTGTCTTACATAAAACTGTTCAATAAGGTTTTTTTATAGATTACACAAAGGCTAGTGTAATATTAGCAGAACTAATGGAAACAAGAAGAGGAGAATGCAATAGTGGACAGCTAGTGTGTTTGGGGAAAAAAAAAAAAATCCTCCTTTTCCCCTCTGCCAGATGTGTCTTCAGCTAGTGAGGCACAAAAATTCACTCTTACATTACTCCATGCTGCACGTGGACTGTGCTGGCAGATACTTTAAACTTTTTGAACTGGTAGCCTATCTACTTTGGAAGTGATGCATCACCAAACCAAGCTAAGTAGTCTTGTCCAGAAGACAAGAATTTCTGCCATGAGCTGGACTACTAAGACAGAGCTAAAATTACTTTGTATTCATTAATTTCTCTGACAAGTATTGATCACATTTCAGATGACAGTATTTCAAATGAGAGTTTTTCTATAGAGATCATTACACGCACTATTCTCAGCTTTATATATTCCAGAGAAAAATGTAAAGCCTAAAGGTAAAATGTGTTATCACTGACAGAAAAGAGACTTCAGAATCCCAGATGGCAGCTTGCAGGCTTTCCTAATACGTGGAAGTCCCAGGGCTCTTTCTATAAATATCTAGGACCATATGTTCCTACATCTCTGAAACATCAATAAACTCTTCCCTGTTACATCCCTTTGGAAAAGTGGGACCGTAGCATAGTAAGGACATCCAAAAAATCCAAGACAAGATAGTGTAGACAATAAGATCTGTACTGTATGTCTATCCAGCTCAACATTTGGTTCAGTATTCTTTCTTAATAGTGCTTGCTATGGACTGATGGATTCTGGGATCAGGTTTAGGAGGGCATGGAACAGTATTTAAAGCACAGATTTGCTTAGTAACAGTGCTGCTGCTGGCCCTGCCTTACTGCAGGAGCGCCCAAACTGCTTGCTGTGCTCACCGTTCCTGTGGAGGTCCCTGGGCAGCACTTCTAGCCCATGACCTGTTTCTGTCCTCACTGGGCCAGAGGCCGGGGTTTTCATTCTGTGTTCAGGTAAATTACATCTGGTTTCCCAGGTGTTTTGGGGGAATTATGACTAATTACATAGTGAAAGATCATGAAATTTAGTCCCATGAAAATGACTATGGAGGAAGTATAAGGGAGTGAAATACTCATGTAAAAATCCAAACAGAGTTAATGCTTCAAGTTGAATCAGAATTAAAGCTTGAGTTAGTTATATTTAAGAAATCACTGTTTTTGTAGTCAAGGGTCAAATCCTTCTCCTAATCCAGTACAGTCTTTCTGTGCTGGGAAATAGAACTGCATCCTGTAATTGATATCAGGAGCTTATTCCTCAAGGGAGGAGTTTAATGGATAAGGCACTGAACAGAATGTAGTTCCGAGGTTAGTCACAGGCAGCCTGTATGAATTGGGGCAAATGACTCTACCTAGTGTTGTTTCTTCCTCTGTAGGAGGAGACCATAGTGTTTCCCTACTGCCTGGAAATGCTGAAGAGCTATCCATTAGGAATGGCAAGCTGGCATGCAGGGACATAAATCCTAGTGTCGCGAGACAAGGAGTTATTAGCAGGCAAAAGATTGTTTCTCTAGCTTTAAGAATCCTATTGTTTCACTTATATGAAATTTCCATAATCTGTATTAACAAAGTTCTCTGTGTACTCAAATATTCTGAGTGCTAGTTGAAGAAGTCATACTACAACTTCAGACTGGTTGTTCCTCGTATTTACACTTACCTCTGCCTGAATTTCTCTGCCGAGCTCTAGTGTTGTATATATGTTTCTGGCCTGACCGATTAGAAAAAAAAAAAGAAGCCCTGAGGGGAGCTCCCCTTCAAAGAGTAATGGACGTATCTGCTTTGACACTGAACCTGGAATCATAGGTAAAACATTAAAGCAAATGGAAATATTCCAAGTTTAAAAAAAAAAAAGAATAATTCTGGAATGGTTCAGTCTCAAGGACAAAGGGTCACTCAAACACCACTAAATTTTTTGCTGGCAGCTATAGAAGATTGCTATTAAGAATAAGTAGGCATAGAAATGAAACTGCCCTGTAGAAATGATCTACTCGGAGTGCTGTCCAGGCACTTTGGGTGGACATTAGGAAGTCCTTATGCTGTCATTCCATTTCCTTACCTATCCCCGAGTACAAACCAAGAAGCTTCTATCTGTTAGCAGCCCAGAGTTTGTTCTTATCGAAAGAACTTCATATTTTTTATTATTTTTTCTTTTTAGAGAGGCAACAGGCCTCAGGATGAAACTGGAGACAACATTGCTCTTGCATATAGCTGCAGTATGGTGTCTGCTCTTAAAGGAGCTGTGGCTGAAGGCTGTGCTAATGTCTTTTGCCATAATAGGCGGCTTAAACAATTTCTGATATCAAAAAAAATGTTGAGATATGGTCTACCAGCTATAGAAGGCATCTGGGAATCAAGAAGCTCCAAGGCTTGGAGCTTCACTTCTGCCAGACACATTCTGTGTATCAGTAGGCAGGCTATTTCTGACTCTGAAGTTAACCATTTTCTATGGACTTTAACAGATTTAGGAATGAACATCTAAATACCCAGCCATCACCCATCTCTGACTCAGTTACTGTAAAATACAATAATTTGTGCCTGTCTTCTGCAATATTGCAGGACTTGTACATGTAATTTTCTCAGTCTGCTTTGAAATCCTTTGAATATATAATTATGTTGTTATTCAGACTTCTGATGAGCTAGTACGAGGCTCTACAGTTCCATAAACATCAGCATTTAATATCAAATTCAAAAGGGTAATAATGAAATTGAAATGAAATAATGAAATTCTTCTAGGACTTTGGGACACATTTCCTTGTTGTTACACAGTGTAATCCTTCCATCATCACAAGCCAAAGCAAAATCAAATCAGTGAAAGCTTTGCCTGACATCCTTGGGCAGACTGAAAGTTAACTCATTTTCAGATTGATTTAAATATGAAATTGAATTAGCAGAGCTAAAAATATTTCTGCAGTACTGCAGTGGTGAAAAGCAATAAATGCTTATGCCAGATAGTCTAAAGAAGAATGGACAGAAAACTCTGAGAAAATTATAACCAATTTTTTTTGCTGTTACCATGGAAATGTAGCTACAAACACTTGTGTTTAGACTGTACAGTCCTCATGAAATACAGCTTGTCAGTTGTTTTTATAAGATATAAACCCTTTCGACTCCATGGATGCAGAACAGTTCCTAACAAGGAGAAGGGAGAAGGTGACTGTTATAAATGGGATGTGTGCAGTGCCTCATCAGGCCTCAAAATAACAAGGCAAAGCCATTATAGAGGACTCATTCTAATTTAAACATCCATTTGTTTATGCTAGCATTAATGTGTTTCTTGGGTGATTTTGTTTAGATTTTGTGCCTCTTAACCCATATGACTGTATTCCCAAAGTATGTGGACACAGTCATGCGACTCGGTTCCCTCATTGCATTACTTGCTTTGCTATGAGGAAAGACAGTACAATCTCTAATCCATGTTTAAAATAAGACTGTTATTTTAAGCGACCTTTTCCTACCCTTTTTGCATCTTCACATGCCTGAGGGATTCCCTTTGGAGTTCCAATAAATAGAACAGCAGCAGGCTTTACTCGGTGCGTTAGACAGCCCTGTGTTTCTGTTACTGCTCGAACAATGCGAGCCGAACAGGCACCCAGGGTTGGAGCAAGCAGCTGGGAGAATGCAGCACCAGTTTTAGGTATTTCCAAGAACGTAGGGGTAAGAATGTGGAGGTGGGGAATTTAGCCTTTCAGGGAGAAAAACAAGACTGTCAGTCCAAAACACAGGTATGTAAATGATTTTAAACACTTTTATGTAAATGAAACATACTTTAATCAGTTGTCACTTGAAGATCATATACCTGAGATCTAGTTCCTGATCTCCTACTTCAAATTGGCCTGGTGCCGTACACATTTCCCTTTTGCTTTCAAATGTGCAACACGTAGCAAATCTGGTTTTCATAATGAACCTGTGCACACAGTACCTTTTCTGCAAATGCAGAAGAGAAGGCTGAATTTAATGGGAATATTCATAAACCCAAATTAATCACAGGTCTTCCATATCAAAGCCAATGTTCTTAAACCAAAGGAAATACCCAGAGTAGATTTAAGATTGCAGGAGAATCTCATATCATCCAAGTTGAATGATTTTGCAAATCAAAATCTCCTGACTTACCTCGGAAATGATCTGAGGATAACTCACATTCAGGAGTTCTGGAAGGAAAAATGCACCTGGAGCTACCTGGGTGTTTTCCACAATTGCAATTTCCACTGTTGCTAAGTCACAATATCCTAGAGACTGACTCCCCAACTCTTTGACTTGCACAATTAGATGATAATTGCTGACCTGGGATGTGTCTATCACAGAGCCGTCTACAAATAAGAGAAACTTATCAAAGACATTTATAATTCTTTTGCAAAGGCATGACAGCTGGTCTAGGAACATGAAATTAAGCTTTCCTTCTTCTTAATTGCTGCTAAATTAGAGCAGCTACTTTGCTACTGGGATATTTCTGTATTCTTGATTTTGTGTATTTTTCTACAAATATTTACTGATGGTTCAATTCAGTTTTGTTACTCCCAATGGTAGAATGTGGTAGATATGACACCTCTGCTGAGCCTGCTGGAAGGGAAGAATTTGGGGGGCTTCTAGGACAGTTCTGTACCGTATTTTCCATGATATCTATGTGTCTTTCAGAGTCTTGTAATGATGGTACTGATCACTCCCTGCTGATAATCCTGAGTTACCAGCTGCTAAATCTTTATTTTAAGGTGACTGCAGCATCTGCTGCTAGAAAAGAAATGAAGTGTTGCCAGGAAAAGGTCTTCAAGCAGCCCTGAATGAGAGGTGTCAAGAGGGAGAAGTGCAGCTTCTGGGCTCAGAGGAGAGCGCTGCTCTGCTGAGGGACGGATGCAGGAGTATGTAGGCAAATGAGCCACAGACACCTAGATATCATACTGATCTTGTTCTAGGCAATGCTATGACCTGTGTTCACTACCACTTATATGAGGTGACGTTTGTTTTCATGAGAATATGACTGTGCAGCATACAGCATGGGATGCTCCTCTGTTATTGCAGGCAGTCAGGGGGCAGAGCTTTCAGAATTTGGATTTAGGAAAGTCTCCCTTCCCATTTCCAGTGGAGAGCCCCATTCAGACAAGCTAACTAGCTACACCAGCTCCTAAATCCTCAGGCACCAGGCATCCTGATCTGCCTGTGTGGATCGGTGTGGCAATGTGATGTGCGTTACTGTCTAGGGCTGGACAGAGATGATGTCAAGCTGAGTCATGATGACCAGTGTTTCCTCAGTGAGCACAGTCTCCGACCCCTGAGAACTCCAGCAATTTGTCACTGGATTGCAGGCTGCCTCCTACCTTTCGCTCTGCCTGGCTTCTCTGTGAGCAGAAGGTAGCCCTTCCCAAGCTGCTCTGTATGGACCCATACACCTAGTTCCAGAACTCTGCTGGATTACCTTCCTGCTTCCTCTGTACAAGTAATCTCCTTGACTGGAGTCAGGAATGTCAGGAGTGGGAGGGGATGTAGGGCTCCAGCTTGTATTAAAGGAGCCTGGCAGGGGGATGTAGGTTTATCTTTGACCGTTCTTCCCTCCTACGTTTCTGTTGAGCTGGTGATGCAGCTTTCTGTAATGATTCTGTAGTGACTAATATCTGAAAGCCATAGAAATTTCTCTGAGCTCTTGAATGAAGACGTGCTCTCCTGTTACCACGAGAGAAGCAGAGGATGGTTTTGCTTTTGTATGAGAGGGTGAGATTTATATCAGGTTGTTGTGTCAGCACAAAAGTAATAGCAGCCAGGAGAGAGAAGCTAGAAAAGCCTGGTATTGTTCAGTCTGTTTACCCAAAACAGTTATACGGATTATGTGTTTCACTGTTAAACTGTTCCTGGAACAAAGGAAATCAACTGAATGACAGCTGTATTTTAGACATTAGAGGAGCAATATTAGACTAGAAGGCTGGAAAGAATCTGATCTCATCGAAACCTTTCTTTATGGAGTTTGTTGCTTAATTTGACGCATGTTTTCAGTGACAGTTTAGTTAAAATAGCCTCCATATAATCTAAGAAACTAGCTGTCCAGATTGGTTATTGTTCCTGACTTATTCTGACCTTACCCTTTATTTAGTACATAAACATGGACCTGCTTAAATGATGGCCACCAGCTGTTTCTCCAGGGGAGAAAAACTCCTTCCCCAGTTCTGTGAACACACTTAGAACTACTGTCTCAGCCTTTTGTAGCATTTGGAAATATAAAAATAAGTGAAAAATATATTGAGAAGCAGTTTCCATATTTGAATTTTTAATTTCATAATTTGGTATTAGGTGTTTTCCGTGCTATTGCATAAAGAATATGGAGAGGTGACCAGAAATGCATCTCTATACAGTTATAACGCAATGCAGTGACGCACACTTAAACAGAGCATTGTAACCTGTTAGCTTCTTAAAAGATGAGATTGCTCTGCCATCCCAGTTCATTCCATTATTGCTTTTGAGTTGTCATGTTCTACTGTTATATTTTCAGGAGATTATTCTCTGTATAAAATGTCATTTGCAAAACGTCTATGACAGGAGAACCTACTGAGGAGCCAGCCCATTGAAGCCCAAGCCAAGACATTCATTCTTCAGTCCATATAGCATGTTATTAAAAACTTCTTGGGCTGGATATTCTGTTTTGGGGGAGCAGACATTTAGTCTTTGTAGTTCTCTTTTGCAACATTTGACATTATTTAATTTTTTGTATTTTTTTTTAAAGGAAAGTAATTTTTCCTTAAGTCTTTTTGCTCCCTTTTCCTTCCTCTTTTCTTTCCTACTGATGCAAAATAATACACAGGGTTTTTTGACACAATTCCAGGTTATGGGTTTAAAAATATCTTTATACATTTACTTAATTCCCCACCCATATGTATTGACCTGTTTTAGCTGCACTTTTCAAAATTTTCTGTGGCTGTTACATTGGTATGGACTTTTGAGAATCTTTCATACAGTACACAATGACTGCAGGCACACAAAGCGAACTTCAGAAAGACCTTTCACTGCACTCCGAAAAAGCCTAATCCAACCTGTCATTATTGGTGATGCATCACGTGGGTGTACACAAAGCACTAGGCAGTGTTTTTCAAGAATGACAATTTGCACATTCTCAGCTGTACTTTATAATCTGCAGATTCAGAAAAAATATGCTATAAAATAAAACTTTGTAAATTGGATTTCTCTAGGTTTCTGCCATAATGGTGGGCTCTTGCCTCAGAGCTAGAACCAGAGCTTCCACAGTGGGCACCCCTGTGATGTCTGATGCCTCTACCCAGATGCAGCTGGTAACAAAGGAGATGTCAGTGCAGGCTGCAGCTTGCAGCAAGTGCCCAGACTGTTCTTCTGGAGCACTGGTAAGTGCCTGCACAAGATGCTTGCGTGATTGGAAAGACAGGCCAACAAGGCGAGGTGGTGGAGTTGCTCTGTATGTGAGGGAGCAACTGGAATGCATTGAGCTCTGCCTGG
>Ga0181612_159268_pt1 | contig 33294 bp, 17 predicted proteins | sample HoacroProtozoa21_FD_119630 | JGI IMG/M metagenome (GOLD analysis project Ga0181612, IMG submission 119630) | Hoatzin crop microbial communities from Cojedes, Venezuel. Combined Assembly of Gp0051906, Gp0051904, Gp0051908 | reverse complement strand
AGAGTGGTCAGGCACTGGAACAGGCTGCCCAGGGAAGTGGTGGAGTCACCATCCCTGGAGGTGTCCAAAAAACGTGTAGATGTGGCACTTCGGGACGTGGTTTAGCAGGCATGGTGGTGTTGGGAGGATGGTTGGTCTCGATGATCTTAGAGGTCTTTTCCAACCTATGATTCTATGTGATTGGCAAATTATCTCCATATATTTGCTCTGGAACACATAGCCTCTCCCTTCTCTTAAGCAACAGCTCTTAGAGAGAGGGTAGAGGATTGGTGGAGACTGTAGTGAAGGAGAATGGTAACATCGGTACACAGGCTATGGAAAACAGCCCTGTAGCACAGTCTCTTGCTGCTGCAGGATTATCCACTACAAAGTAGTCTGATTGTTTTGTATCTTCCTCTAGAAGCATACATCCCAAGTATTTTAATTTTATGACAAGCATGCATCATGCTATTTTCTTTTTATGACTGATATGTGTGCTCGAAGAGGAGCCTTATGTCAGGACAGAGGATAGTGTAGTGGCTTCAGTGAAACAAGAAATAAACAGTGTGTTTGAGTATTTCTAGCACAGAGGTGTTTTGCCAGCATACATGTTTTTCAAAGCAGAATTCATGTTACGAGATGCTGTGCACTTAACATTCATTAACTTATGTGAAGCTGTGTTCTCTTATCTGTTTGGTGAAAGTTCATCAGCCTACAAGGCCAGATTTGCTTACTTCCTTTAGCGCCATTTGTATGGCTAAAGGTCTTAATGTGATAAACTGAGGAAAAATGAAAATAGCAGATGGGCGCGCACTGGGCAAGCCTTGCCTGAGCAGTCTCCCATCCTACAGCAGTCCTGAGCTGCAAAACTGTGCTTCTGTTTTCAGACCTCCCCAAATCTGGTTGCCAATATGCTCAGCACCAAGCATGCACCCACAAGGCCAGCATCAAACCTTTTATCTCTCGTGACCTGTAGCACGTGCATATCTTAACCTAGGCTTCTGCTGTGACAGCCAGCCCTTGTCCCTGAGGGTTTCTGCTTCAGACCTCTTGCTGACACTTTACACATGTTGCATTCAGTTATAGTCACTTTTCACTGCCAGTCCTTGGCTCCCAGCCCAGCTTCACACCACAGCCCGGAGCTTTTAACCTACATTCAGTTCGTAACTCCTTACCTTCCTTTCACAGACTGTACGTAACCGTGGAAGTACTTGTAGCGGGCAAACACGTACAACAGACCCAGAAAGGAAGCTAATTCTAAGAAAGAAAAGATTAATAGGGAAAAAAAAAACACTTAAACACTGAAAAATGAGGATCGTAGACAGACACTTCAGTTGTGCTTTCTGGTTGTGTAACTCTGGGGATTTGCATAGCTACCCATCCCCTGGGAAATCATTTTGGGTAAGAATCATTCAAAAGAGATGCATGTATTCTTAAACATTCACTACAGGAGGCTCTTGATAGGGGCTTACAGATAGAGGTGGGCAGATAGCACTGTCCAAAAAAATGTAAAAGCATTCCCTGAAAAGGAGATCTCAAGAACTGACAGGAATCCGTACCTCCCACCCAACCCCAGTTTGGTGGCTATCCCAGAGACAGGATAGTGGGTTGGAGCACTGGGGCTTGACCCAGCGCTGTCATTTCGCATTGTTACGGCAGTTCATGCTAAAGGGGAAGTTTGTTTTTGGAAGAGAATCTTATTTATGTTCTTAATAACCTGCTTTGCGTTTATATAGCAGCTTTTATCCAAGGACGCAATGGAACGCTGTAGTGAAGTTGGCTTTCTGACCTCCCTGTGGGAAGAGTATAAAGTCACCTCCGTTTGACAGATGGAGCAGGGTGCGTAGGTCAGGCGTATTACCCAGGAGTGAGCAGTGCTAGCTACTTCTGTGTTCTTTCAAACGGCACGAGTGAGTCTTACAGAGGATAGCTCTTACTGTGCTCTGGATTAACTCATGAAACATACCTATGGGAGACGCTCAGCTGAAAAAATGACTTAAAGAGGAGGTTAACATAACCCTCCTTCTTCCACAAGTCTGCGTTGCTGGTTAGCAGCTGTGATTTTCCTCGATTCAAGTGCTTGTCCATGAGCACATGTACTATCTCATACCCAGTTTGTTGACTTAAGTGGTGCTACTTTGAATTTACATTGGATTTGAGGTGGAGATGGGACTCTGGCTATGAGAGGCCCAAAACAAAACTACTGTTTTGGAGCAAACTTAGAAAATGGGGAAGAAAGCTGGTTGTTCAGGAAGGAGAGGTATAGTGGACAGGAGCTAGTCATCCTGTCTGCAGCCCACAGACTCCATACTTCTAAAACATCAGCTGGGGAAGGGTTAATAAAGTGGAATGCAAAAATTAGGACCCGTCACAAGTTCTAGCTCTACGGGAGTCCACCCCATCACTGTTACGAGACATCACGGCCCCACCTTGGGAAGTCCAACAGAGTTAGAGGTATGAAAGCTCCGTGGCATCTGAATTCAGAACATTTGGCCAAAAAATAGGCCCCTGCTCAGTGCCTGAGAAAACAAAGCAGGTTTTCAGGAGTCCCCGCTGCTTACCCGAAGCACAATATCTGTGGCTGGAGATGCCGCTGTTATGACTGCGCTTCAGTGCTATGTCCCAGAACAAACAAGAGTCATAGCCCGGTGGTGATGTCACTCAGCTGGGATGTAAAAACCCAAAGCTTTGCTGGCTTGAGCTCCATCTCCAGCAGCCAGGGACCCAGCCACAGGGATGGGTGCTTGGAGCTGAGTCTATTCAGGCTGCCTCCTCCCCAGGGACGATAGCTACAGCTGAGGTCCTGTGAGAATTGTCCCATAATGTGCAGATAATTGCTAGTGGGAAGCATCTGGGAGCTGCTTTTCTGAAGGATTCAACCTGAAAATCCACTGACTGTATGATAAATGTGCCAGGTATTGGCTCCTTGGTTTGCAGAGAGAAGAAAGCTGGTGGGGCAATGCGAAATGCCATGACTAAGTGGGGATTTCAATGTCACTGAGCATTCTTCTAGGAAGGCTATGCTAAGGTAATGCAATTAAAAGAGGGGAAGAAGATGTCTACGGTCATTTACCTCCTAATAAAACTGAAGTGTTTAAAAAAGTTATGTACAACTTCTCAGTCCAAGATAAAAACGAAAAGTGTTTACCTTGATTAAAAAACCATCCAGCAGTCCAGAGGACAGTCAGGAATACTGGGTAAAACTCCACACAGTTTTGTCTGCAGAATAAATTTGAAAGAACGTCAGTCTGGAAAGGAACAGAACTACGGGTAGGATTTTCAAGGAGAATCAGCTTTGGCCTCATTTTGTTGCCACTAAAGTCAATGCTATTGAATCCAGTGGGAGCACAGTGAAGCCAGCATTAGGTGGTCTTAAAAATTCTCTTCTTTGCAATCTCAAATACAAACTATTTCAAATATTTTCCCAGTATTTAAACTCAGACAAGGGTCTGCTTCCTAAATACATGGAAATAAATAGGACAAATAATCCTAAATCAAGTGCCTGTGCATCAGAGAGGCAGCAATTCCAGCACATGGATGTGACGTTAATCATTTATGTCCATATTCGGTATGCAAGTTTTGTGGGCCAGCGTTCCCAGGACTGCAAGAGGAAGAAGCGTAGGGCTGGGCATAGGCAGCTTGGGTTGCCCTGCTGAGGCCAAGTGCCTTTATGAAGTGCCATCAGGCACAGACAGCGCACGGTAGATCTTCTTATGGTGAGGACCTTTGTTTGTGTCTTTATATCTGTCTTTATTTGTGGACATCATCGGTTTCCTCACCAATATTTTGTTGGGATATCTTTTCTTGGTTGTTCTGAATGGATTTCTTTTTAATTAATTAGGCATCCTTCTATATCTAACATATTCTGTTATCTAATACGTTGTCTAATGCATTCTAATGTCTTGTTGTTATCCACTACATCTACAGTTGCAGCAGATGGGATTGTTTGAAATAAATATGCATACTTTTGCTTTAGCTAATCACAAACTGAAGCCCTTCAGGAAAATGCTGTCTTCTTAGACAGGCTATTCCACTGTTAGCCACAGTGAAGACAGAGGTTTTCTGTGCTCGTCTTCCACGTGTTTGGTGTTAGCCACAGTCCAGGAACTGACAGCACAGCTTGCTAGACCTGGAAGACCTGAATTCTCTAAGTTACAGGCAATTAGCTCTCAGCCCCTACTTAGGTTTGGGTAATCTGATTGCCTAGTTTGATCAGAATTTGAGCAGTGACTGTTTTAAATGAGCTGAACTTACCCCCATGATCATTAAAATAATAGCCGAACCATTCAAAGAGTGATCTGTTCATTATTTTTCTTTTTTTTTGAGCAAAGGATGCAAAGAAAAGGTAACGTTTTAAGGTAATGTTTTTGCTTCTGTTCTGGACTGAATTCTTATTCATTGCCACTGTTTTAATGATCTCGGGACTTACTGTGCACGGAATGTTCTGTCAAATTCTGGAGCACCAGTGACAGCTGGGGGCATGACCTTGTGCTTCATTCTTGATTTCCCCACCAGCCAAGCAAAATGACCTGTAAGCAAAAATAAAGGCTCACGAATTACGCAGTTCCTTGGCTCAGCTGCATCCCTAGCACATCAGTAATTTTTTAAATGGAGATTCTTGTTCTTCAGCTCTTTCCATTTCATTTGACATAAAGAGACCAATATTAGATAAAGTAGTTTTTCCCTAAAAAAATTTAGGTCTTATCTTCAAGAGTGACACTCATGAGGAAGGGGGAAAATTGCTATTTCAGAAATATAGTCATTCTCTTTTTGCATTTGCTGGACTAGCTATGACTTAAATATCCTTCTGCCTCACCTGAATCCCAGAACTGCACTGTCTAGGAGCGGTCTAGTTGCACTACAGTGGCAGCGTGCTGCCTTAGCAGTATCTCGGAAACCAAATTGCCTTGATGGAGGTCACGTCCCTGCTTGCTTGAATAGCATATGGTCATTTGGTTTTAGTGACGCTAAGAGCGATAATGCTTTGGAATATGGAGAAGCATCACTATCTTTGGAAACAAAAATCTGGTTGTCACCTTTTTAAAGTGATTCACCCACACCTTATAGTGCATGCTTCTCCATCTGTTGTTATTGTCTTGGACTCTCAAAATTCAGTATGTTGGAAAGAGCAGAGAGCTGCAACTGGGGAGGCTGTAGCCTGTTCCCTGCTCTCCACTTCATCTGCTCTGAGAGCTCTCTGTTGGAGGACCTATGCTGTTTCCACCTCCGTTGATTGGAGCTGATAGTACTTACCTGTCTTGTAAAAAGCGTTTTTTAGAACGGATGCGGTGCCATGAAAAAGATAGATTACTCTACTGCACAGTGACTAAATATCAGTTACTTACCAAAAAACCCTAAACCAACCAAACTCTATCTCTGCACTTCTGACCTATATTTCTAGGATCATTTCTGATGTGTAGATGTATACCTCATTTTACCGATGTCCTCACTGCAGAAGTCTCCCCCTAAAAGTTGAGCAGAGCCTCACAAGGACAAAAGGCAATACACAGACAGCAATTTTCTGTATGCAGCAGAGCTACCGGGCATCACCCTGTTTGACTTTAAAACTCTCTGGGTAACTGGAGTTACTTTGCTGGCCGTGTCATAGCCACCCTGTGCAAGAATCTCGCTGTCTACCTTGTACCTAAACTTTACCTGGATCCAGAAACCAGGCACCCACCTGAGTTCGCTAAAAAGATTTGTCTAAGGGGCAAGACTAGAGCATACATTCTGTTCTCTCTTTAATGCCACTGGGAGCAGTGGCATTAAAATACAGCTAGAGATATTAGTGGTGCTGCCCGGTGCCTTGTGGCCAAAGCCTTTTCCCACAAAAAGCATTTTCCTATCCGTCTTCTCGCCATATAAGTAATTACGGACTGTGTTCAAGAGACCTCTTAACTTTCTCTCCAGAGACTAGTCAGAGCATCTCAGCTGTCTCTCTGTAAGGCAGTTTTGCAGGACCTTTCACTGTATTTGCATCCAGCAAGACCTCCTCCACTCCCACCAACACATCTCTTGTCATGCCTGGTGATTCATCCGTTATTTGCCACCTTGCAGCCCTTTCAGAAAGCAAGAATGGTAGCTGGGAGGGCTCAGAGAACATGCTTCAGGGAGACTGAAACTCGTGAAAGCACAAGAATCGCCTCTGAGAAATATTTTCCTGGAAAACTTAACTGAAAAGTTGCTTTTTAACTTCTTTCACCCTCAAAATGATCTATTTTTTGTGACAAATGCTACACACTGGCAACTCCTGCTTGGCTTATCAGTCAGAGTGGTAGGTGAGCCATAGTGTTTTGTGCGATGGTGTTTTTAGCCAGCAGTGCGTTCCTCATTTTCTGGCCACACTGAGCCAGTCAATGCTCACAACCAGTCTGGGACCAGGTTTTTTTGACTGAGGAACTAAGACAAGCCAAGGCGGCTCTTTCCAAATCAGTTGGAAAAAAAAAAGCCTTGAACAGATGCTGGACCAAATAAACTTACTGGGGGGAAATAAGATTAAGGCACTGGTTTGAGAAACAAAACATGGCTGCTTTAAACTCTGCCTGCATTTGTCTGTTCTTCACCCCTGGCAACAGGTCTTTAAACCATGACAATCCACTCACTGATCAAGGCTTATATCAGAATTCAGATTGGGTCGGACTGCACTATAAAACATTAATGTGCCATTTTAATTCCTCTCATGTTGGGTAAGGCAACATGAGAAGAACTACTGAGCACAATTTTCCCCTCAATATATGAAAGGATACACACTCAGGTGTAGTTGAATTATTTTCAGTCAGCAGGTAGTTCATACTTATCAATTTAAGTAAACAGCAGGTAATAAGCATAACAAAAATTCAGACTTTTGAAAGCACATGGAATACTTCTATTCAAGACTGTGGAAGCTCAGTAACACATTCTTGTTTGTTCAGCGCAGTTAACCAAAGCAAACCATCAAGGCCATGGTACAACCCTGGCATCAGCTGTAATGCGATTTGCCCTTGGTGTTGCTTGGTCAGCAAGGCTCTAGTTTGAGGGGCAGAGATTTACACGTGGGAGACTCTGGTTAACCATACACTGAAACAGGCTGTGATCATACTGCTGACCAGCATAAAATCCACTTCTTCAGTGGCTTCCACTGGATTGGTGGGAACTTTGCTTCAATTAGGGCCATGTGGGCTTTTATATGCCAGTGAAAACCAAGCTGTGGCACTGCGTAACAGGACAGCGGGAGTCATGTTGTCACCTTAAAAAAAAAGGTGAGCCCGGTGCGCTGAACAAAACAGGTGCCAACCAGGGACTCCAAAAGAGTTCAGGAGAGGAATAATTACTGTATTTTTTTGTTAACTGCATAGGATTTGCCTTTTAGTTCCTTTCTGGTGAGCAGAAAGCAGCAATGTAACTCCAAATTTAAGTGTTGTGATTATGGTTTAACACCAGCTGAAGTAAATAATAAAGCGGTGGGAGAGCTCTTCTGCCCCACCCACAGGAGGTGCTGTCGTGAGGACTCCAGAAAGCATTGCAGCAGGGGTAAGGAAAGATTTTCATGGCCTTTTCTTCCCCCTGTATCAAGTTCTAGCAGGCTAAATTACATGACTGAAGTAGTTACAAAATCTGCTTGACTTGCCTTTGTTTGCTTTTTGTGCTTTCATCTTCAGGTGGCATTTATGGTTACTGAGTTAACATCTTTACTCTGAAAATATGGGACAAAGCAGGCTTTTAAGGAACATTACACTCAAACATTTTATAAGTGTTGAAAAGAATCTGCTACCTGTATCACAGTGTGTGATAGTGCATGTTAATTTGCACGGCCTGGCCCAACAACCTTTAAAAAAAATCAAATACTTTTTAATAATGTCTTGCTGGGTCCTGGAATAACTAAGAGCCATTTTAAAAGGTGCTAGTTCAGAGAGATGCTTCAAAATAGAGGAGTAGTGCGACTCCTGTCCTCCCTGTTCTCGCCTCTATCAATGACTGGGATTCACTCTGTCCTTTCCTCGGATTCCCTTGTTTTCCCATCAGTCTACGAAACACTAATCTCTCTAGCAAATCTTAGCTGCTTAAAACTGGATGCACGATTGGAAACCGCTTCTTGCATTGTTTCTGCTCTTTCTTTCTACCCTAGAGCATTTCTTGTACAGCTTAATCTTCGACTGACCCGATTCTTTGAGTAACTCATGGTTCTGAGACACTAAATCTTGTACCTCTGATGACGGCTCAGTGAAACCTGACTTCCAGTGCTGCTTCAGGGAGGTCGTATTGCCCATTAGCACCTTCCTAACTCAGGACGGGAGGCTCAGCAGATAAACAGCAGAGCAAACAGAGCACGGAGTGCTGGGTGCGTTGTATTTTGTTCACAGCTAGGCTACTCCCCTTGAGTGAACTGGATGTAACATGTTACACGTGTAACACGTTTCACAACATTCATTGGAACTCCCATAAATTAATCTGTGTTGGTTTACCCATGCTAGAAAGCATGCTGAAAGTAAGCCGAGCTGTGATGATTTAAATCAGATCAGCAGACCGGATTCTTACACAGTTTTCTCTTTGGGCTTGATGTCAGACTGCCAGTGTAAATTAAAAACCAGGTTGTCCTGCCTTTCCTGTGATTTTAACTAAGATTAACTAAAGTGGCTTAACCATCACAAGACAGAACATATGTATTTTCTCCCTTCCTTTTCAGTTTCAGTTCCTTGAGTTTTTTCCTACAATTCCTTGAGGTTTCAAACTGCAGTACTTTTCCAGATAGTGTTCATTTGTTTTTTAATCTTTCACCCTTTTACATTAAAAATCAAGGCAGGCAAGTTGAAATTTCACAGAATTTGATGGTAAATACCAGATAGGAATCTTTTGTGAAGATCACAAGGGTATGTTGTAGCTGATCTGATGACAGGAAAACAGAATGTAAATTTTAGGTGCTTTTTATTTGCCTTCTGTTGTGTTGGGCTTTTTTTAACCTGGAAGGGTCACATTCTCAAGCTTTTTTCCTGCCAGCTACAAATGTTATTTCAGTAGCTGAGGCTTTGAAAACAAATAAACTAACAATCAAGCCACATAGATAGGTTGCTAGATAAGTTGTCAATGCTACAGATATTTGAAAAAAAAGGCAGAGTAATTATTTTTAACTTGCTCTTAGTCTCATACTAGTATAGCACAAATACCTTCAAAATGTATCTTGTTTCCTGGTGTAAACGCAACTACGTGAATCAACATATTTCAAAGGAAATAATGACCAGCATTAAAAATGCTATTGCAGTTTTATACTGATAGACAGCAAAAATAGGGTCTCAGACTTGTCCACTTCTTTCCCTAGTCCTGGATTCTCACAGGCATATCAGCAGGTGATAAAGTGAACCCAGTTAGATCTTAAAGAAATGTCATGATGAGGACATAATATGGAATATCTCATACTATTGCTGTCTGGTGTAAAAGTTTGCTTTCTTCTTTCATTTCAGACACTTAGTATATATCTCTGTTCCAGGAAACAGTTTTTACAGCACTTTCAGTCCAGCATTGGTGTATTTGATTTCACAAATTTACTCTCACTTTTGAGGTTTTCAGTTGTATAGGTGCCTAAATAAGAATCGAAACCAAGACATGATGCGGCTTTGGGGTAACTCTACAACTAGTTGCAGACTCTCACAACAGTACGATTCCAAGAAGTCAGCGAACAAAACAGAACTGCAAACAAATCAGTTTCTCCCACAGGGCAAAGTAATCTGTCCCACTGAGCCAACTCCCCCTCTGACTACAGAGAGGGTAAACAATGCTCCGGTGAGAAAAATCGTAGGAGTTCTCAGAAAGTAAAACTTACAGAGCAGCCACTTTATCAGAAAACAATTTCCAGTACTTCAGAACCGGTGGAAACCTCCCCAAGCCCCAGCCACGCGACCCCACAGATCTTACATTGCTGGAAAGTGGTAAGCAGAGAGACAGCCGCGAGCAAAACTAAGCCACCAGCCATGTTCCCAGCCGCTTCCGTGTGCGAGCAGGGCGTGTGTCGAGGGGAGAGCTGGAGCGAGCAGCAAGGAAATGCAGCAGGAGCGAGAATTACAGCGCTATTCAGCATTGGAACAAAGGTCTGCCCTGGTAATAAAACAGCCTAACTTTTTAAAACAAGAGTGCAAAATTATGGCTGGTTTTCATTCCTGGAAACGTTCAAATAAGTCAGCCAGCCTGGCCTGCTTCTCGCCTGTGTGAAAGCGCAGGGAGAACAAAACCAGCCTTTCCTGCCTCTGTGCATTCCGCTGCTCTTTCATGTCTCAGATCTCAGCTGCAGCCTCTTTGGGGGCCAAGACTTTTTGCTGTGCGTCTGCACAGGGCCCGGCACGGCGAGGTCTGCGCCCGTCACTGGCAGCACCACTGGAGAGCAGGAGGTGCAGGAGGCGCGAGGGGGAAGCGCAGCTTTGTCCTGTCCCCACGCTGGATTTACAGGTTCCGACGAGCATGCGCGACTTCAGCACGACAGCCACTTTGCAAGCAGTCGGCATGCAGAAAGGGATCGTTCAGGGTAGTTCAGCGGGTAAAACAACTGAGAAAGAAAGAAAGAAATATCTCTCCTCATTTTACTGCCTGGAGTTCACCTCCTATAGCTTATGCCCAGTCCTCAAACTGGGACAGACTCTCTCAAGGAACACTTTTTTCTCTTGTTAGCCTTAACTAACAAGAAGCTTAATGGCATTAGCCTTTATGATCCCATAAGACCACTGGAACAAAACCGGTGTAATGTTTGTTGCGACTCCAGGATTATCTGTCCGTTTGCCTCCAGCTGATGTGAAAGTGGGATATCTCACTGAGTTCAGCCAAATTTGCTAATTTGAAAGGGTAATGTAAAAAGGACTTTAAATCAGTTATTCTACCTTGCCAAATTCTAAAAGGTTGTTTCTTGGGTATTAATTCAGTGTATTGTTCTTTCTAAAGATCAGAAGAGTAGATATATTGTAATAACAGTAGTTGGATGTTTGTGCCTAGTAACTCTTTAATTGCCAATTTATGCGCTTTCATTGCAGTTCTTGTTGTAGTATGGGCTGGCTTTCTGATCACACAGTGTCTTTGTGTTTTTAGGGGCTGGCTCAGAAGTGCTCAGAGCATTGTCACCCTGCTGATGTAGGGAAGTGAAGGAAAACTCTGACAGAGCCAGTCATTTGAAAAGTTAAAACCATGAGGACTAAACATTTTAAGACCAGCTGACATTGAAGTTATGGGGTTTTTTCTGACTTTATTCAAAGGATGTGAATTTCAAAATGGCAATGGTCATGCAAAATCCAGCTAAGATTGACTTAAAAGTAGGCAAGATTACAGTTTAGGGCAGGGGGTTACATTCACAGAAATATTGTAAGTTATATGTCCATTATGGCTGAGTTAGAGTCTGCTTAAAACTCTGTTCACTTTCCACTGGTAGCAGAGAGTTTGTAGTTGCCATAGATTTAGAACGCTTTTAGTCATGCATAGTCCACAGCCAATGTTACGCTTCCTCTCTGTGTAGCCCAGAACAGAAAGTCAGATCATATACAAAACAAGGTCAGGTTTATTTATCATTGTGGAAGTACAGTAATACCTCAGATGCCCAGAGTTTTATGATGTGTATAAGCCCCAATATGCAAATAGATGCCAGCATCAAGCAAAAGATTTCTCCAGTTATGTCAGGACATTTTGACAGCTTGTCTGTGTTTGATTTCTCAGCTTGCTCCTGATTAATGTAATTTGATTTTGCATTTCCTTCACTTGCATGTATTTCATATGTGCTTTGCTTATCTCTGCTGTTGTAAATGCATGTCTTTTCCCCAGCTGTCCAAAGATGTCTCCAAAGCAAGAACAGAAGCTCTCAGCAATGAAATGCAATGTGAAGTCAGAGCTACGGGTGGTATCTTACCAGACTTACGTCTTTCCCATTTGGAAACAATGGTATCTTATTGCTGTGCTGTACTTTGTATGTGTGCTTTACAGGGAAAACAAGTTTCTCGAACTTTAATGTGCAGCAGCAGAAACTGAGGCATTGGGTAGGGACGGGACTTGCTAGTTTCAGGCAGCAGCCATGTGTCAGAGCTGGGCGTCCGCATAGCCCCAGGGTTTAAGGCAAATTATTTTCTCTCTTGCTGACCTGTGCGTCCCCGGCAGACCTTCCGAAAGAGGCTGGCTCTGCTCTCTGGAGGGAAGCTCCTGTTGATGAGCAGCGAAGGCAAATCTCAGCTGGGTGGCAGAACTGCTGTCACGAGAGAGCAGATGGTTGGGGTAGTGAGACCAGAAGCATTTTAAGCGTGAAACCAGATTGATCAAATAAGCTCTTTTAATGGAGTTACACCTCCAAAGCTGCTCAGTTTTCATCTTTGGAACAGCTGAAAAGAGCTTTGCAAAGGGCAGTCTTCAGTCTGTGCCAGGGTGTAACTCCTTAAAGGCCAGTCACACGTAGCAGTGCAGCATCTTTTGTTTTCAAACACCTTCTAGAAGACAGGCTCTGAAGAACAGAGAGGCTTCTCTGGCTGGAAGGGAAACCATATCTGAACTCTCATATATTTCACTGGAAATGTCCATAGGGTAAATCAAGACTATTACAATGTATGAGGCTAGCTCAAGTATCAAAAGAGGTTTAGCTACAGCAGTAACAGCAGTGAGCTCTGCGGTTTATTAATTTACTCTGCTTTTCAACAATATATTACAAAGAACATGGGCCTGTGTGGCACTGGGTCGTACTCAGGCTTTAAATTTATCAGAACTATGAAAGAGATGAAAGAGGAAGAAAATACATTTCTTCCTTCATATGTTCCTATTTCCACGTCCTCAACACCAGTTGTAACCCATGCCTGCGGTTGTTTCACATATACTTTGAATGAGGTCTCAGAGGAAGGATGAACAGCCCATCTTATCCAGTTCATTTTAAGGTCTGGTTGTTTAGAGTCTCCTGCTTTGGCAGTGTTACCAAGTGATAAAACACATCCTCATTTTCTGTCTCGATCCTCTGGACAATGGTGGCATGAGATCAGACTGTGTCTGATGGTGGGGTCAGCGCAGATTTAAAAGGATTAAACAGAGTAGTGGACAGAGGTTTGGATTCTTCCCTGATCTGCACCTTCTGCAGCCTTATGTCACCTCTGTCAATGTTGGATATAAGTCAGGAAAGAATTGGTTCACAGCGTTCTCATCTGGGTGTGCAAAAGATTGATGTTCTTTAACTCCCATCAGTGTTAGTGTGAGTTGCTATATGCACAGAAATTCCCGCGTGCCAGTGGGCCTCTTGGATTTCCTTGTGGCCTTTGGGTATCATTAGGTTTTTTTACTTTGGACATTGCAAGAACATATCTGAGATGCAGTTCCGGACTGTGATAGTGCATAATATAGTTTTACAAATGTTTATAAGACATAAATTGTGCCAATCTTGCAGAATATGCCATTGTAATCATAGCAGGCTTTCAAAGTAGCAACAAAAAGAGGAGTCTAAATTATTATAAGTACCTTCATGTAATTACAGTATGTGTAGGTTTTTTTGTTAAAAAGGTGCTTTTCTGTTAAAAAATGTGGGTTGTTTCTTAAAATATCTTCACCTGTTCTCGGCTCTGAGGAGCTCAGAAGTGCAATGGCCCGGGAGAGATTATCAGAACCCGTTCAGAAGAATGGCGCGCACACGAGCACATCTGCATTGCCGTGTAAAAAAGCTGTGTGCGTATGGTGATCAGGGAATACCTGGGGCATACAGCTGGGTAGAGGCCGAATATTTCTCACCTCCCGTGACTCAGACCTCCTCCTCCTACTTACCTAAATGTTTCTGGAACAAGCGGTAAATCTGCAGAGAAGAGGTACAGCCTAACACAAGAAGGGAACTCTGCAAACCCTGCCTCTCCCATTCAGCGGAAGACGAGGAGGAAATGCTGTACACAAAGCTCTGCCCCATGCTTTCCTTTGACTTCCCTCGTGAGACACTCAGTGTGTGCTGCAAAAGCTGCCAGCCTGGAGACGGGATGTGGTGGGCCTTGCAGTACCGTAACGTCTGAGGAGATTTAGGCAAAGTGATGTTTCTTTTGTCAGTGCATGTGCTTATGCCTGAAGATTAGAAGCGACTCTCCCAGATTCTTCACTGTATGGAAATATATAAACCATATGTGAACTCTCATATATTTCACTGGAAATGTCTTGGTGTCAGAGTGATGCTTGCTTGACCCCAGCTGCCAGGGGAATATATCCAGTGTTCTGTGATTCTGCGATTCTGTGAAATCGGTGTGGCGTAGGCTCCGCGCCTCGCTCACAGGCTAAAGCTGCTGCGGACCAGTATGACCACCTTGCCTGACTGCCCATGTGATGCAAACCGGCAGCACTTCAGCAGCAAATAACAGCGACAGGAGCTGGGAGGCAGCGGTGCTTCCAGACATCAGGATGCTTCCTGCACCGCGCAGTCCCACTGGCCCTGCGTACGGTGTCTCCGGTTTGCAGCAGGTGGTCTTGGGAGGACTGAGGGGCTGCTCTGTGAGATGCAGATCCTGCACTGCTTATGTCTGGATCAAAAGGAGGTTTAAAGATTTTCCTGTTACTATTGACCAGCTGGAAGCAGATCCCTGGGACAGCGTGACTGCTCTGATACCTAGAATGCATGGGATTAATGGAGATTCTGCACGAGATTTGAAGACATGTTGGTTGTACATCTCTTGTCTCCCTTCACAACACCTAGCAGATTTGTGACAATACAGCACTTGCCATTTTTTAACTTTGCTAGCCTTGGACAAAGATCTATTTTAATTAGTGAACCACTTCAGCTTGAGGGAGTCTTTTCATCCACACAGAAGGAAGTTTAATTTCATCTTTGTGGAAATCAGCTATGCTTAGGACGTAGGAGGTAAATTGTGATCATGTTCAGCCATATTTGACACCTTTAGGCGATGAAGCATATCTCAGCATTCACTCAGGTAGCTGGCGAGCCAGGCCCTCCAGCCTGGCCAGCCCTGCAGCGCGGCTTGCGTTACAGTCACCACTGTGTGCCATTACTTATCGCCTGCGTGTTCAACTTTTCAGAGGCATTATTGGTAAATGTTGGCTCTCGGTGTCAGAGTGATGCTTGCTTGACTCCAGCTACCAGGGGAACGTAGCAGCCCCAGTCATTGTCATAACTGAAAAACTGACAGTTTTCCAAGGTGGCTGCTGTAGTTATGCACTCAGCTGCTCCCAAATTTCTATCAGGTGGGATGCCCAGTTCCTTGAGATTCATTTGAAAGTCTTGCGTGACTTGGCCGCGCTAACAGAGGAGGTTAATGGCAGAGACAGGAACCAGAGCGGGTACCTGGCTGCTGCCTTTCAGCTTTGAATTCCAGACTCTGCACCCTCCTCCCATCTGGCAGGTCGCAGAGCACGCAGGGACCTAGATGCCAACTCCCTCAAGAAAAAAAACGTAAGCAGCTGATATTGTGACTGCCATATTTACATGGGCCTGTTTTGAAAAGAGAAAAACAACCCTGGAGAGTGTCTTCCTTCTACCACGCTTCCCCATCTCTCTCTCCAGCTGGGGCAGCCCCAGTCAGGTATAGCCCTTCCACGCTGGAGCGGGGTTTGATCCCAGCGCTGTCAGGTCAGCCGCGCTCCCAGGTCAGCTGCTTCATCCTGGCTTGGCTTCTGTCTGTCCCCTCCGCTCCTCCCTGTATCCCTCACCGGCACGACTGCCGTTTCTCCTCTCGGTCTCCGCAGCCTCTCCTCACCAATTAGAGGCTCTGCCCTCATCCCCTCTCCTGCTCGCTCGCTGCGCCCGTGCCCGCTCTCCCCTGATGGATGCGGCTTTGCTTTTGGAGTGGCTTGGCCGTTAAGGCCGGGAGGCCTGGGAAGATTTGTCTGCTCCCGGGCAGGGGAGGGGGTCCCCTGGCCAGGGTCTTGTGTTGCTTGGCAACATATTTCTCTCCTCCAACAGTCAGAGCGCCTGCTGATGCACGCACAACAAATGACAGCAATATTACAGCAGCAGTTGCTCCTGTCACTGGTTACTTGTTATTTATGGTTATTGCCCTGAAAGGATTTGTAAACATTTCTTCACTTCCTTCCTTGGTCAAAACAGATATTCTTACACGCTTTTGTGGCACGCCTGCATCATTAATGAATGGTCACTGCATTTCAGTGCACGTGAGACACAGTCTCATCAGCGGTTTTTTAAAGTGGTTGCTGGTTCTGCACATTGCTGTTTTTCAGCCTCAGACTGTGACGTCCAAGGTTTTATACTCAGAAGTGCAAAACTTCAATGTAAAAGAGTCCAGCTTACCCGCCTCAGATTGCGGCTCTTGTATTTAGGTATGTATACATGTAACAATTTCTGCTCTGAATTGCTTTCTGTCGCTCTCAACAGGACATTACGGGTAACATTAAGATTTCAAAACGAAAGCACTGCCATGAACAGCGATAAAGCAGCCGGGGTTTTTCCTGACGCCCAAGTCTCCACCTTATCCGTTCGCCCTCTCCTCCGCCGCGCTCACCACGTCCAGCTCAGCCTTTCCCGTCTGCGTCTGTGGATGTGCCACAGAAGAAACACAGCTCCGCTCGTCTGTTTCCTCCCAAAGAGCCCAGCAAGCAAGCCAGACCGCGTGTGTTTTCCGTTCTGATGACAAAGACCCTGCCGAGGCCCCTCCGTACTTGGCAGACTCTTGTCACCAGGGGAGGCTCTGTGCGCGCTGGCTACGCGCTCTCGGACCACGGCTCAGGCGTCACGCCACGCCTCAGTGCGGGCTGCTCCCTCCCCGGCCCGTGACAAGGCCCCACAGGCAGGGCACAGCCCCGTGTCGCGGCACCGGTTGCGACCGCGTGTCTGCCGGTGCCCTCTCCCCTGTGGTATGGAGGGCCGGGAGGGGAGCCCACCTGGGACAGGCAGTGGACGCGTACGCATGGGGTTGGTTTGCCAGCTGGCCACCGCACTGGTTAGACTGCATGTTCAGTCGCTGTTTGTACGTTTCTGACCGGCTGGCACTGAGCGCAGAGGTGGTTTCTGAACTCAGGTCTAAGGCGTATTGCCCGCTCTACGCCCGCTCGCTTGCCTGCCTGCCGAGCAGAGACACGTGAAAGGCACGGTCTAAAAGCTCTCAGGTGGAGACTCTGCATCCACTTCAAAATCCAGTTTTCCTACAGCTGGGCTTATTAAGGACAGCCTTTTTGAAAGGGCTTTATAGAATGAAGACCTTTATAGAAATGAAGGCCCTAAGGCACTACAGAACAGAGATGTATACCTGCAAGGAGGGAGCAGCTGGCATCTCTATGGGATGGCACCAGTAGAGAAGGAAGGAGACACCATGGCCCAGCTGTTCCTCCTGGAGAGGAAACAAGCTCCAAATCAGGCTTGCTTAGTCTAGGCAGGCTGGTTGCTTGGGCGGGAGTTCTCTGAAATCAAGCCAGGACAGAAGTGATCTGCAGTAATGACCTGCTGTCAGCCATTTACCTCCTGAATCTACAGTGACCAGGAGAAAAGGGATATTGTATATGGGGTTGGTTGGTTGTTTTTAATTTGCACCCCTTCTAAGCGCAGACTGCTCCATGGTCAAACAGAGAGATCTGAGAGAGTTCTTCAGCTCCACTGCTCAGCAGCGGCTCTGCACCCCAGGTGGGTGCGATAGCTTACAAATCAGGAGGTCTGTAAAACTCTGCAGAGTCCTTTGGAGAGTGTTTTAAAATTCTTGAATGAGCATAGCACAGTCGGGGGTAGTTTTCAGTCTTCAGCTTGAAAACCTCTCTGAGTTTTCTGGTGGAAACGGAAGTGGGGAGGGAGTGTTAGCTCAAACCGTGACCTGGTAATGCTCGTGTGGAGGCTGGCAGGAATTAAACCAAGCAATGTGGGAGTGCAATTAATGTGTACTTTCATCGGTCACCTTACCCTGGTCACTGTCTGGATCAGCTAACACCCTTGTGCTGACTGAATTGCCTTTCTCAACTCGGTGAGAGATGGTATTGCGGAGTACAGAAAACCGCTCATAAATTAGCAGGGTTTGAGAGTAAAATCCATTCCAAATCCAGAATGGCCTTATTACTCTCTGAACAACCCAAATGTTTCTCGATATAGTTCATTTAGCCAGCCCTGAAACAGGGAGTGTAGAAATAGGTGGCATTGACTTGGGACGTTTATTTTTAGGTAACACTCTTTGTTCCCTTTCTCAGCATAAGAACTACTTTCATCTTCTTCAGAGGCAGAGTTATAAATATCTTCCATTGAGATTCGGGCCCTCTGACATGAGCGTGTAGCACTTCTCCCTGCTGCGCATGGCAATCACATTTCCTTCCATTCCACAGCACTCCTGCACCCCTCCAGACAGAAAAATCCCCCTCAGCTCCTAAAATCCATTAGTTATTTTCCTGAGGAGGAACGAGATGCTTGTGGGAAACTGTACATGTTGTATCCATATGAAACAGAACATGTCCCATTTCTGCCTATTCCTAATCAGTGCTACACACTTCACTTCCTTGGACCTCAGCGGCCTGGTTCTTATTTGTGCAATCAATGGAATGTGCAAACTGCTCCTGTCCTTGCTCTCCTCTGCTTCCTGGTGCCTTATGCAATGCAATCTTTGCCAGTGACACAGGCACCATGACACCTTCAGAGCACTAGGACCAAGCGAGAAAGAATCAAAAGTCTATCTGTCAATGACAAACTTAGTTCCTGCTCTCAAATCTGTCACAAACCCCAGACAGACTTGCAACCCCCTAACCTGTTTGATAACGTTCTCCTTTGCAATCCTGGCTGCCCCACTTGCCTGAAAAATGGTGTCTCCCCTGGGGACTGGTGGGAGCTACATAGAAGCGCTTCACGCAGGAGCTGCTGTTTCTGACCAGGAACAGCCCAAGTGGCCAAGCCGCGTGGTGTGACCCATCTCACAAGGCCAGTTTACCGCTTCTGCAAATTGCTGCAGTGCCCGCGGAGACAACGGAAGTGCACAGAGGTTTTCCTTGCTGCTGCTGTGGAAAAGCATCAGTGCACAGGAGCTGATGCAGCTGTATTTCGTAAGGACTGAGGAGTTGAGGGAAGCAGGCAGTGTTGTCCAAGAGGAGGACCAAGAGGCAAGTTTTGGTCCATTTTCTCTGACTGGTACTGTTCCTTTAAGAAGCCTTGCTCAGCTAGTCTAACAGAAAAATGACTGGAGAAAATATATAGAGCAATAAATAAAATGATGGGAGAGGGACTACCTGCAAAAACCTGGAGTTGCAGGTAGGGAAGTAGCATTTCCACCGTCTTAATTTTCAAGTACATCAACATATAAATCGTGCTTAGTTTCCCTGGTGGTTAGAGCTGTGTGCACATTACCATACGTGGGCATGATTGTATAAGCAGTGTTCTCTTAAAAAATACTCATAGCATGAAATAAGGAGAGCGTGACCATGGGCAGAGGATATTGGAATATACTTCAAGTTGTGTTGTTTCGGTATCATTCATGATTTTATGCTAATTCAAAACTAAACAAAAGCATTTTGGGTCATTTTGGAAATGTATCCCTTTTTAATTTCCGATGGGCATTATTGTAGTTTTATTTCTCACTCATCATTTCATTTTTGGCATTTGCTAACTTAGTATTATTTTAAGATATTGGTTCTGGTTTTACCTGTCACTTTAAATCCCACCTTTCCCCAAAGGGGAGTGGAAGGACCAAATGGGAAAAAAAAAAAAATATTCCAAGCTTTTTTCTAATTTGAAATTAAAACACTACTTCTACTTGGGGAAGAAATTTATTTTGGTTTAAAATGCAAAAATTAAGTTTAAAAATAAATTAAAATTTGGCTTTCTTGAAATTGTTCTCCTGCTAAAAGCACACTAGTGAAAGTGTTCAGATCAGTGCAAAAAAATCAGGTAACCTAACAAATACATTGGTTTGTTTAACCCCTGCTTTTTGTAATATTGAGTCTGTTCTATTGATTACTAAAAAAATTTAAGGGTGTAGTACTCATAAGAAATTGTGTCTTTCCAGATTATAGGCTTTGAGAAGAATAAGGCAATTTATCCAGGATAGAGAATGGGATGCATTTTGTTTTAAGGCATGTCCTGGTATCAACACAAGTCATGAATTCATGTCAGATCATCTTTATTTTAAACTCCACGGACAACTTGGAAGCATTCTCTATAAGAGCTTTAAGGAATTTCCTTTTCTCTCCCGTGATCCACAACCATGTCTATGTGACAACTTCCAGTACTCATTTTTTGAAGACCACCTGGCTTTTAAAGAGAAATGAATGAGTTAGCGTTTTCGGCAAGGTATACGTGCCACCTTTGGAATCTGTGATGAGCTGACAAGGCTTTACATCTAAAACAGCACATAAATTAATACACCCCATTGCTCTCCCTCTTTCACTTGGCTGTTGTATTTGTCTAGCATATTGCAAGAATGAAGTGAGAACTAGAATAAAAAAATACACATCTAAAGGAAAAACGAGGTAGTAGAATATGATCCAAATTAAACCATTGCCTGATATAACCTGGAACATTATTATTAGGGTGTTGAGCTGACCCTGCTTGAAAAGCACAAGAAAACCTGCCTTAGACTGAAAGGCCTTTGACTGTTACACAGCACTATTCACTCTCTAATTGAAGTCCATGATCTCATAGCCTTGGAGATCTAACATGGGGCATAAATTTGCCACAGTCATAGTTTATAAATGAGCATTGCTCTTTTATGGTGATAAGAGACCACTTGGCCTGCTCCCTCCCATTTAAAAGCAAAGTGTTCATAACACATAGAAAGCCTTGTTGTTTGATTCGAATGGATGATATCTGTTTCTGCTAGCTGAAATGTATTTGCCATTTTGGCACCAGACAAGGTGAGTACTTTTCACACTGTTTCCAGGCTGATTCGTTTTATTCCCTTGGTAATCTGAAGAGGTACCCTTCAGTCAAGTGAGGCAGTCTCAGAAAATCCTCTCCTGCTATAAACCTCTGAGCCTGTATTTAACATAGAAATGAATTTAATGAATCAGGCTAGGAATTAGAAGGAAACTGCTGGAGCCTACAGGAGCCTCGTAGTCTCCATGTACACTGCAGGTGTGTTACGAGAGCTGGTGTGGGCTGGGGAGCCATGGACTGCTAGCTCAAATTTGCCCCCCGGCCCCTTGCTCAGGTCATTCCAGGAGGAAGGCCACCGGGCGCTTTTTTTGCCCCTCTTGCACTCTGTCTTCTGAAACAACCCACTGCGCCGCGCTTCGGGAGCCGAGAGGCTGATTGCCAAGTATTGGCATTTTCTTGTCGGTGAGTTGTTGGTACCTCAGGAGCCACCTGTGATGGCTGCATGGCAATCCCCAAAGCACATTTAGTCACGTTCCGGATTTGTGCTCAGGCTTGTCCTCAGAGGTGTGCACGGCTGTGGGGAAAAAGTGAGGAGATGCCCCTCAGCCTGCAGCTCTGCATGGGGCAAGCCCAGGGCCCCAGTCGCTATTTGCTCACGCCGGAGTTGCTCGTTTTGTACCAACAAGAGGGAAGTCGCAGTCCCATTGGCTTTGTTAATAGTCACTGGTTTCACTGAAGCGATAGGGCCCGTGCTTTCTAAAGATCAGCTTGTCCTCCATTGCCCTCTGGTGACGGGAACTAATTAGATGCCACTGCTATTACAGAATCCGGTTGAAAAAACACTAATGTTATTTTATTCCTGTTAAATGTTTTAGGCAAATACTGAAATTCAGCACGAACTGAAGTCTGTGTTCCCTAGTTTGAATACAAACCTCTCTCTGTAATTGCTACAACACTTCCTAGGAGTGGAAAAATAAGCATGTTCTAGAGACACTATAACTTCGGGAATCTCCAAAGCTTATTAGGTTGATCCTTTAAATACTTTAGCCCTGATCCTTCGTGCAGAGAAGGACACTTGTGTCTCTGTGTGTCTACACGGCTGCAGAAATGCCTCGTATCACCTTCCATGCTTAATCTCTCAGGATGGAAAAGCGGTGGCCACAAATGACTGTCAGTAAGACAGGCTGCTGAAATAATCGCAACTGCTTGCATATGCTGGTGCGCAGCTTCTGTCCCCCGCCTTCCAGGGCTCGTGTGAGCGGAGGCACAAACCGCCCAGCAAGCGAGAGGAAGGCCGGGGGGCAAGATGGATCACCTTACTTGCTATGTGAAAGTCAGTCTGCCTGGTAAATGTGTAGGCACTTTTCAAAACTAGACTCGACAGAAATGGCAACACGTGACAGCTGATCTACTAACTCTTTTTTTCTTAGTCTGACTTTACTGTCAGACCATTGTGATAACAGAGAAGCACGTCATAATACTGAAATACACAGCAACCGGTCAGTGAATGATAAATAACATTTTTAAACTGAAAATGCAAAAATACTGAAATAACTTTCGTAAAGCACATCAGAGTTCCATTTTATGAGCCTAGGGAACTTCTGAGTGTATCCCTGGGTTTTTTAATTGTTTCTCTTACTATTCGCAATCTCTGTTTTTCAAAAAAAGCCCCGTAGAAGTAACACATGCTTTGAGAACAAAATGTTCAAGACTGCTGCCACAGTGTGCTGCTGTAGACTGAGTGCTTACAGCTTAGTTATTAACCTGTGATAAAGAGAGTTTGTAATTGGAACTGCCGGCAGAGCCTTGATTACCGACGGGGATGTAGGTCCAAGTATAATTTGATAAGGTACTCGGGCATGCAGGTCTGCAGCCATCAGTAACTGCCTCCGGCCACACCAAACATCCGTGCATGGCATCTACAGCCTCTCTGTGCCTGTGACCAGCACCGGCTGCTTCTTTCTCCTGCCCTTTCCTCCGCAACAAACCAGCGCTGAGCACCACAATGGACTGCAAAAGCACTCCGAGAGTTGTGCCTCAGCCTCCACTCCGTGGGACGCTGCAGGAGAGGTGGGCAGTGAGTATGCGAATGTGTGGTAGCTGCTGGCTTTTGGCGCCCTAAGAAGGAGATCAGGAGCTTCAGAAGTCACGCCAACCTTCCTGTTTTATGTTAGCAGAAGGTCCCGCCCAAGACGGGTGCATCAAAGAACACTTGTCCTTACGTGTATCAGGGCAGTGCTCAGGAGGAAGGATGGCCAGAACAAGCGAGGGTGTGCATTAATTTATTCCTTATGTACCGTCAGGGTTTGCAGTTCTCCCATGTTTGTGCAGTGGCCTTTCTGATGGTACACAGGACTCTCACCTCCACCCCCAGAACAGCTTCCTTCCATGCCAACAGAGCTCTGTCTCTGCTCCAAGGGCTATCAAGCCTAGCGCTTTGCATGTTATGCACGAAATAATCTTTTGCTGTAGCCATGCATTTGTCTAACAAAACCAGTGGGGCTTTAGAAATAAAGACAAGAGCTAGGCATTTTATGAGCTTTTCTGGGGAAGGAGATCCATCTTAAAATTGAGCTGGGCATACGCAGGGAGTATGATACAAACCTATGCAGATTACCTCACCCCCATGCAATGGAAGTTAATCTTTTGGAAAAGATGGATGCCTGTTCATTACAAGCAATTAGCACCAGTCATAATCCTTCTAGGAAGTACATGGAGAATGACTCAGTTCGTTTGATGAGTTATACCACCAGTTTTCCCTGAAGCACTGGCCAGCAGAATTACCAAGGCTGGCCCTATGCTTTCTGAACGATAGGATATACATCAGAGCAGCGCTTGGCTTAGCTCGTGTAACAGGCAACTAGTGGAACAGCACTGACCAAGATAAAAGAGGCAGCGGGTGAAAACTCAGCAGAGGTATCCATCTCCCTGAGTGTGCATCTGCCCACCCCATCTTTCTGCACTCTTTTGACAGGTCTGCAGCCAAAGAAGCTCCGAGTTATTAGAAATACTGTAAACTTATATAACTGAGGATCTTCATGCTTTGCAAACATTAATTTAGCTTCAGAACAGGTATGTGGATGGGATTCCACATCTTCACTTCTATGGCAGGTGTGACATACGGAGAGAGAGAAAGAGAGGAAGGGTAGCTTTGCAGTCAGTGCGAAGCATGTCAAGCTCAAGGCTTCGGAAGGGTTAAGCGCAGGCTTCTCAGAAGTACCTAGAAGTGGTTTACTCCTGTGCAAGCGGAAGTCAATGACAGTAAGGAGACATGAGCCAGGGCAAGATGTTATGGAAACGTTGCCTGAAGTGACTTGTGGCAGGCTCCCTAGGGGGTCTGTCACACAGCCAAGAATAGATCCTTCATCAAAGGAGCATTTTGTCTGCCCCCAGGTCCAGTGATATTGCCAACCTGGCATTTCAGGGGAAGAAAAAGGTTCAGCATCTACATTTTTAATTGAGAGTTAACCCAAATTTTATTTGAAGCACTTATCTCTGTGCAGGTGGATGTGTGGATGTCCTTGCTAACAAGATATGGGCACTCTGAGCAGAGGGCTTGTTTTGATGGCTTCACTGACAGAATCGCATGCCTCCCTCTGCAAACTCATCAGAATGCAGCCCTTCTGTCAGCACTAGATGGGTGCAGAAAACATTCACTACTGCATTGGCAGCACACATTTGGAAGCATCACTATTAAGAAAAAAGTAGCGAGTGCTCTCAGCAATCTTTGAAAGCAAGTAGTGTGCACAGCTGTCCCACAGCAGCAGCTTTAATTTTCTGCCGTTGCAGGGCATAGCTGATCTAACATGAACTGTGGGTTTGCACAATGTCAGAACAGCCCTGAGAATTTCAAAAGAAGGCTTGCATGTATTGAAGGAAAAAACTGCCAGGGAAAATTCTCCCCAAGACCAGCTGGTGTAAAGTAGTTGGCTCACAGACTTTGCCGACCTCGGAGCGTGAGCACCAGGAGTGCAGTACCAGTCCCCACTAACAGATGATGCCAAATAAGTAGTGTGGTGTTGAGGCACGTTTTCAACAACAGCATGGAGAGTTTAAGTTCCCACGATTGGCCTGCTGGCGACTAGAACAAATCCAGCTTCTCACATGGACTCTGCACACACTCCTGCAGCTGAGGGCTGTGCAGATTCAAGGCTGCATTTTGCCAACCCACCTATCACAGCACTTACGTATACATTAGACTGTGTTGAGCATTTTAACATAGATTTGTAGACCAAAGATTAAATAAAACCATACAGGTTCTTAGTTTCTTCTGGCAACAGCATTCTAAATGCTAGCCATGACTCTAGAAATACCTGGAAGAAATTATTTTTGCTTTGTTGAAGTTTGCATAGCCTCTGTTTCAATGAATTGAAAGGATGTGACTAGAGAGTGAGTGTTGCACTATAACCTCACCTTTCTTTCTCTTTTGTTAGCAAGTCAGGCTGGTTTCTGGAAAGAGTGGTCCTGTTGAAATTCAATGAATAGTGAGGGACGTATGTAGCGATAGAAAGCTTAAGACTGCACACCTGCATTCCCTGAAACTTTGACAGAGCTAAATAATGGCTCAACTGAGTATACAGCTTTTATCGTTAGCTGTCTTTAAAAAGATGGGGTTCTAAAAATCTGATTTGCTGTAGGAATACATGTTTGGGATGCTTCATGCACATACTTAGGGCATCTTACTTCTATCAATAGAAAATGCAAGTGCTAAGCATCCCCATCTGCTCCTCAACTGAGGCAGAATGGATAATCAAAAATCACAGTGGTAGAGATAAGAGCTTGAAAGAGTAGTATCCAGATGCATGTGCACATGTACACATTAACCATGTCAGTTATTCATCCTGTGTGGCATCAGGTCGCCATTCTGTTGCTTGCTGCTTGATCTGTTGACGAATACAATTCCTTACATCTCAGAGCCTGAGGTCCCACTCCATGGCCATGCACACACACAGCACCTGTTTGCATACCATGGTCTTGCTGTGCAAGCCAGACAGCCAGAGAGCAAGCGCTATTTAGTGAATGTGTTAACACGATGTAGTCAGACGAGATTTCATCCCACCCCATAAGATCTTTACTGAGCTTGCCTTTATACACTATATATACATCCTCAGGAAGGAGGAGTCTCTTCTCTCTCCTCTCTGCTTTCCCCCACTGCCCTCTTAAACACCTGTGCATCGCCATGTTTATTTTTACAACTGGTCCATGCAGAGACAGGCCAAAGAAGAGCCTACTCACTGCACGCACAGACTTGCGGTCACTGCATCGTGAGACAGAGCTTGCCAGAAACAGCAGGACATTTGGTGCAAGACAGCATGTCTTTGCTGTAAGCTGAAGACTCAGCAGCTGAAGTCACATCTGCTGACACCTTCAAAGGAGAATCAGAGTCCCCGTTCTCACTGGCTGGTCCCAGCAGCACATACGGTTCCCAGAAATGATGATTGCTACCAGTTATTGAATTATGTTTTAATGGAAAGCTACATGTTAACCCCGCACGTCCTGCAGAGAGATCACATGGCAAAATTGGAAGCAGACAGGAACCCATCTTGCTGTTAAGAAGTGTCAGAAAGTTTCTGATTAGAGTTTAGCCATGCTTTTTACAGTGCACAAGTCCAGCATTATTTGTGTGGATCAGCCTGGTTTCCTCTCAGGCTGACACAGATGCTTACACAACTGAAATCAAAGCCTCTGCGTAGCACCGGGGGTCATAGCTTAACGAAGTGATACGAAATCACACAGCTGTGTGCAGCACACAAGGGCTTTACCGTGAAACATCTCATTCACCATAACTTCTTCTGAAATAAGATACTTTCAGCAGACTTGCCATAGCTTTAAAAATCCTCACTTGGTGCTGAAAATTAATCCTCACTTTCAGATGGGCAAATAAATATTGGCAAGGGCTTTGCAGAAACAAGCAAACAAACAGCAAGATCTGAGAGTCCCTTTAACCTTTTTCCTTTGCCAGAGGATTCTTCTGAAGCTCCGGAATTCAGCTCTAGCAAACTGCACATGGTGCTGTGCGGCAGCCCTGTCATAACTCGGGGCTTTGGCTGAGCAACAGGCAGGCGCTGTGCAGAAAAAGGGTCAGCTGCGAAGCTGGAGGCTGGGAATGGAAACAAGCACGTGCCTTTTCCTTCTGCTTTTAGTCCTCCACTTTAAAAATGGCTCATTTCTAAAACATGAGTTGAATGAGAGGATAGGTAGTTTGGCCTCTGAAAGATGTTTCACAGGAGTATCATTGGCATTGTAGCCAGGTAGAGCAGCTACATCTCATCAGCATGTATGCTCTCTTTGACACCCAGAGAAATGCTTGATACAATGTCGCCATGCTTCTAGGACTGAAGGAGCATGAGGGATAAGTTTGTATGTCTCAGATCACTGCTAAATAGCTGAGAGTTGAGGAAAATAAGAGTTTCAGCAGAAAAGAGGTTTTAAATTTTTTGTGAGATTTTTCCTACCAGAAAGAAGGCTCCAGAGGGGGAAATGAAGTAGGAGTTTTGATTGGCAGAGTACTTTTCCATAACCATGTGTCAAAAACTTGCCTGCCATAAGACTTCTAAGCCAAGGTCGTGGGATGTGCGTGGTTATTTCTTAAGTGCCAGACACTGACTTGGGTTGGTATAATATTTCCATACATTTATCTTTCTGATGTTTTTTTCTTTAAGAAACCTCAGTGCACCCTTAAGGTAATAGAAGGCAAGCTCAGCCACTGTTATGCTATCCCTATCTCTGCAGACACCTGATACCACACTCAGTGCTGTACATGAGAACACAGCCATCTTTCTAATCCCCAATCTCTCCAGCCGCAAGTGGGACTGGCATGGCCAGAAGGACTCCAGCCTGCTTTCACTGTTCTACTGTTCAGAGGCTTGCAAAGGCTGCGAGACGGTTCAGGCTTGCAAATGGCACCTCACTGGAAAACTAATGCAATGCTATTTTGAGAGAGAAAATACCTAATACCAAACCCCTACTCAGTGGAATTACATGAGAAACCACTATGTGGAGCCAGCCACTAATTATTTGGCTGATGAGGAAACTGGATTCAAACAGATTTGTTACCAAAATTTCAGGTGCATGTGCTGTCCCATTTCCTTTTGCTTTACCTCTCTCAAAAGTCTAGACATGAGACAATATGCCTCAGTGTAAATCAGATGCATAAACCCATCAGTGAGCTTAGTAAAGTGATGCCGTGGAGACAAAAAGACACATCCCTTCCCTGTCTTCGGGAGAGAGCTTTCCAATAGGTTTCCTGTGCTTCCATCTACCTCATTCCTTGTTTTGCTCCCATCTAGTCTAAACTCCTGTGGCCTGTGAAAGAGTACTACTAGTTTCCCTGACTAAACAAGAGAACAGAGTGTAGCTTGAATGTCATTAGTGACAACCTGTGCTGCTTTGTGTACTTCATCTGGCAGATGCAGAGCCTCCTCAGCCACTAGATTAGGGTGGAATTTGATTTAGAAAACAGAATAGCTTCTAGATAATGTGTATGTTTGAAAGGCTGGGAAACATGATAAACTTTTCCAATCTTAGGCATGAGAGGTAATTTCAAGTGTTAGGGAAGGGGACAGTAAGAAATGCACATACCAAGGAAACTTGTCTGTTACACAAGACTTTCTCTACTGGTGAGCCATAATGAGAAATCATGGACTAAAACTTCAAACTCAGCTTTGCAATGGAAACTTTCCTCACCATTTACTCCATTACTTAATGTGAATGCTTCTCTGTATTTCCAATACTGAGTTTAGAGGTTTTGTTACAGGCAGGCAAATGACTGGTATATAGCAAGATGCAGGCACTTTTCGTTGGAAAGAAACTCAGCGAAAGAAGAATCTCAAGACTAACTCAGGTTTTTGTAGTAATGTGATATTAATCTGCCTTATTCCTCCACTATCTCCAAGGAAAGAGAGAACTGAAATACAGAAAAGTCTGATTCTGTAAACAACTCAGATGAATTTATTATTTGATGCGTGCAGCAAGAAACTACAGAGAGAAGATGCATATTGTTGGTACTAGGAACCACAGGGCATCTGCTCAGGAGTGTCACTTAATCACAGTAATCTTTTGTAGAGCATTCAACTGCAGAGGGAAGTCTTCTGTTCAGACTGAGGAGCAGCTAGGAAGAAAGGTATTTGGTTGTATAAGCAGTATGAGCCACAGAGTCTCTACCCTGCAGGATATTCATCCGTACAGTCCGAGCCTTGAGCATAGCTTGTACGTGCTATGATATCATGATGAAAGAATGTGAGAATGTGTATGTATTTCTTCCCCAGCATCCATTCTCTGGATTTCCTTCGATGCTAAGCAATACAACCTATTGACAGGGAATCACCCACATAAATTCTTCAAGTTAGTGAGCTCAGGCTGCTCATACAATTCGCACCTGCAAATGGCATTCACTGAAGCCAGCGAACTACCTAACGTAGCCAGCAAGGCACAGGGGAGGCAAGAGCCGTAAATTATCCGCAGAGAGTCTCAGGTTTCATGAATAAACAGCCCAACCGGCAGTAACCTAGCTGTAAAGAAGTGTCTTGAAAATTGGGCATTCGGGATGATGCTTTGTCAGTCTCTCCTATCAAGCGAAACATTCCCAAGGAAATAATTCAATATTCATTCAGGATAAACAACTTGAACACAAACTTGTCTCTTGCATATCTGAGTGCGTCTCAGTATCGCTCGGCAGCAGAGCTGATCTTCTGCTTTTCCTTAGGCTCAGTGATTCTTTCCCCCCCCCCACACCCTTGAATGCAAAAGGGAAGTCTTGGGAGCATAAATTCAAAGAAATCCACTTGCAAGTCCCCTGTGACTTGGTGATGAGGGTGGACATGATACCAGGCTATGCACATGCATTTTGCTGCCCAGTTCCTCAGTCAGCGTCCTGTGGGCAGAGTACACAGCTCACAGTTTGAACCATTCAGTCTTCCCAATATAAGCAAGGCCTGGTTTGGGCTAGACAAAAAAATCAGGTGTACTTTGATCCCAGTGGGAGCCCTGGGTCTCCCTGGATTTGAAAAGATACTTCCTGACTTATCCAGGCTCTGGGGTTTTAAAAGCCCAGTTTTTGTGGCCTTATTTGGGGTAGCTCTGACCTTCCCACTGCAGAGAGACTGAAGGAAACTTCTGTCCAGCCACCCAGTAAAACCCATCATCCCAGGGTGTTCACACCCAGACAGCCCCAAGGGTCTGAACATCCATAGCAGCCCTGAATCTGGGAGCCTCTTACAATAACTGGATACAAATGGGTGCCTCTACATGTGCTGACATTGCAACTTCAGCAGACTGGTAGTGCTGGAGCCCCTCAGCAGATACCCAATCCGTTACAGCCCTGGCCAGAAATACCAACCACAGCTGCTTTGTCTCGCCTGACAAAGGAGCAGTGATAACCAACTTCAGCAGTAAGGACAAAATGAGAGTGTTTTAAACGTAAAATGGATTAATAAATTATATTACTGCTTCGTTATAAAGATGCAAAAGTATTCCTGTGTTAGAGCAGCCATTTATTTGTCACAAAGGTCTGAAGGAACATTGTTCACGGTTCAGGAATCACCAAAGAACAGCCCACTGTGCCTTGATTTAAGCCTTCAAGCACTGTCCTTCAAAAAACAAAGTATCTTGTAAACACATTGCATTGCAGATTAAACAAGCAACAGCTTGGTGTGTTGAAAGGGTTATTTCTTATTTTAGCATTTCAAGTAGTTTTAGGAAGCGGTCATTCCCTTTTCTGTCTTAAAGCTTGTCCTACTTAGAGATGACAAAAACCATTTGTTAAGAGGTGGCAGGCTGTACCTGAGCTCTGTGTAGGTTACGTGAGGCAAAAAGGGCAGCGGAGCAGGGCACGCAGGCAGGCTGGGCGAGAGCTGGCAGGGCTCAGTGCTGAGGGAGGGGATCCAAAGGATCCTTACCACAGTTAGAGTAGTGCAGGGAGAGTCAGGCTTTTTTTCCCTCGCAGAGGTTGGTATTAAATTATAGGTAAGGCAAGGGATTGCATAAACAATAATAAGATTAGACTGTTGGATGCGGAGTTGACGTTTAAGGAGGGCAAGGCAGTATCAGGCCTCTGCTTAGAAGAAAACAGAAGAGGCAACCAGCTCCTAGCAGCTGGAACAAACTTGAACAATGCTTAATGATGTGAAGACATACTGCGAGTCCCAACATGCCTGCTTGTCTGCTTAGGCAGTTAAGAAAGCCGAACACCGGTCTAGAGGTGCCTCTGCAGTCTGCCAAAACAAGTGAAGAAGTCTAAACTGATGAGACCCCTAAACACTGCAGCCTACCAAGTGTTTGCTTGGGATTGCTCCTGTGGTGGGCACACTGGCTGACCCAAACTGTTGGCAGCTGATCGACGCTTGTTTTCTGCTCCAGGAGGGACACCTGGGAATAGCTCAGCAGATGGCTGAGCTCTCGTGCAGCAGCCCAGCTGTGGGTAATGGTGCGAGTCGAGTTTTTTCTAGTTTGATGTTAAATTTTCCCCAGCTTCTCAATAGCCACCGTGAAACTCCAGAAAAGTATGTTTATCATTTTCATTTAGTGTTGCTATGCTGTCCTTACAGCTGTATTTGAAGTTAATGGAAATTACGCTTTGAACATGTGAAAAGCCATGTAATGCTAAGAACTCTTGACAACAATCCAGTACATGTTATTTACCAGACATTTACATTAATAGTTTTAGCCCCAGTCTCATAGTTCTGCTACTGTAGAAATGATAACATGTACTGCCATTGCTGTGCTGCAAAAGTAAGTTAATTAACGTGTGAGGAAGCTGGGTACCATTGAGGGAGAAGAACAGAAGCTCTTGTAAGTGTTACCCTTGTATGCAGTGGAGCATAGTCAATAGAATAAGCAAGGCCTGAGGCTGTATGTGGAATGAACAGGGCAAAAGGCAGCACTGTAATAGTATAGCAGGGCACGGGCCCTCTGGAGAAAGAGCGTGTGGTTACGCAGCTAAAGGCAGGAGAATAGATTCTATATAGAGCAGGGCACATTGCAGTTGGAGGGGTGTTTCTTATATTTGGAGAACTTGTAACCTTAGCATTTTCACTGTGTGGTTTTTTTTGGAGAAAGGTAGGGGAACAGGGTGTGCTTTTAGTATGAATGCTGCTATCCCACATCCTGATGAGCTTCTGCAGGTGAGCGCCCACCACTCTACCATGTTTAAAGGTTCTGTTGATCTGCACTTTCTTATTTGTGTGTGTAGGTCACAGCGGTGCCTGTTCCCTTGCTTTCTGTTGTTCCCGAACACTGCTATCTCTTAGTGAAAAAGCGTACCTACCGCATGTTCCAGCCCCCCTCCCAAAGCCTCACCTCCTTTCTGCGCACCAGGTATGTCACTAGCTTAAGCACATCACCTTCGGTAACTCCAACACTGTGCATGCGGTGAGTGTCAATCAATCTCTGCAGAGACTCCCAGTTAGTGAAACAAAACAGATACACTGTACAGGAGTTCCTGTTGTGCTCAAGCGCAGTAAACCTGCAGATCTAAGGAGAGCAATGAGTACGCCTTGTCATGCCTGTTTCCTTTTTGGTGGGTTGAGAACAGAATTGTTTTAAGTATGTGAGCTTTAAACCACAAATCCTTTCTCCTGAACAGCAAACCTGACTGTCCTTTAGTTAAGATAACCACCTATGACACAGAAGCAAGCCCATCTGTTCTGCTCAAGCTTTCTATACGTCTCAGATCCTCTCCGAAGCTCTTCAGATTAATATTTTATAAATTCTCGTGTCAATTAGGTCAAATACTAACCTCATCATTCTCCTGTTTAAAGATTTCCAAACTCTCCTTCTGCAGACACATCTATTTTGTTTCGCTAAGCTGCAGCTGTCCTGTTTTCCTGGTGTGACATCGTCCCCGACTACAGCAGCGCTGCATGGCAGCATGTGGCTGACTCAGCGTAGACTCACCAAGCCCTTCAGGTGGGAAGGGACCCCAGGAGGTCTCTGCTCCAACCTGCTGCTCACGGCAGGGCCAGCTCTGAGGCCGGGTCAGGCTGCTTGAGCCTTTACCGGGTGAGTCTTCTAATGCCCCCAAGGATGGAGACCGCACCACCTCTCTGGGCAGCCTGCTGCCCTGCCTAGCTCTCCTCACAGGGAGCAAGTTTCTCCTCAGATCACATCCAAATCTCTCTCATTTTCAGTAATGCCCCCTTGCCTCTTGTCCTCCCACCGCCGTGAAGAGCCTGCCTCTCGGTAGCACTGCTCTGAGTGCTGGTGGGTTGCTGCAGGGTGCCCCCGAAGCCTGCTCCTCTCCTGGCCGAGCAAACCCCGTTCCCTCAGCCTCGCCGAGCACATGCTGCGGCCTCCGACTGTCTGGGTCATCTCCAGTAGGACGAAGGAGGTACCTCCTGCGCTCCGAGACAGCCGGCTGGGAGACCTAGAAACACTCCGACCTTCCTTTAAGGTGATTGCTGCGTGCTGTCGAGCTGTGGTGGAGAGCGAGGTGCCCGCAGCACGCTGAGGCACCTGGTGGCAGAGCACCGTCCCCTCGTCCCCGGGATGAGGGCTCGCACCCGCTGCTGGGGGCTGTCACCCTTCCCCAAAACACCTGCAACCCAAGAGCCTGCCTTCTGGCAGCGAGACCCCTCAGCGTCAAGGGCAGCGGACGGGAGCGGTGGTTGCTGTGGGGCGGGAGAAGCGGT
>Ga0181612_105018_pt1 | contig 33304 bp, 16 predicted proteins | sample HoacroProtozoa21_FD_119630 | JGI IMG/M metagenome (GOLD analysis project Ga0181612, IMG submission 119630) | Hoatzin crop microbial communities from Cojedes, Venezuel. Combined Assembly of Gp0051906, Gp0051904, Gp0051908 | reverse complement strand
CTACAGAACTGAAACAGAGCATGAGATAATCTCTGACGTCTGACACTCAGAAATCCTACAAGACTTTTAAAAAGTTATGTAATAATCCCTTTCCCATCCTCTACCAGAGTGCTGTACTAAAATAATCTTATTCCTGTTACTTTCAGTGTGAAATAAAATAAAACTAATATAAAGTGCATGAACTAAGTTACATTGTTCCTACTTACACAATATTTCTTTGCTTGTAGGGATTAATATTAGAGCTTTTAAAAAGTAATATAATAGATTATGGAACTCCAAAAACCTTGTATGTCTAGAAGTTACACAATCAACTGTTGACCTTTGCTTGCTTGTAGTTAATTCTAAGCTCTTCACTTTAATACCTTATATTTAGATTAGAACATAAAGTATTTTGCAGTGGTCTGAGATGAAAAACCTAACCACCTGCCCCTTAGCAGAATAACTATTACAGCTTGGGAGTGGAAATCAAACCTGATGATGGAAGAAATGCATGTGAAATGGCATGAGATGGGAAATTAGAGCTCCAATGAGAACTCTTAGAGAAGACTTTCTCTTAAAACAAGGTATTAGGTCTTATTCAAAATGCATTCAGCTGAGTTATTTCACCGATGTTAGCTCTGATCTAGAAATGTGGGCATCACTCCAAGGGCGTACCTCTTTCTCTGCTGTCTGTTATCACAAGAAGAGACACTCAAGTTATACTCCTTTCCCTCTCCCAGTAAATAAGTAATAATTTTGACAGCTGGCAGGACGTATTCGAGGAGAACATCGCAGTATGAGAGCTGTCTGCTCCCACAACAGCTCTTGTCTCTGTAGCATACAAGCGAACTCACTGTGCAAACACAGGTGGGTTCCTCTACAGTAGGAATCCTAAAGTGATAATTAGTTGTGAGACAGAATCATTTTTGCCAGTTATGAAAGCCATGGGGGAGATTTTTATTTCAATGCCTAAAATTCTTCTTATAGAAAAATATTTAGTATTTAGTATTTGTTCTGTGTGCACAGCAATTTTAATTTTCTTTCAAGGACTTTCCATAAGCTGCTGCTTCACATACCAAAATCCATGCATAGACGTTAAGGTTAAATATAAGGCAACAAGAGTGACAGGAAAACTCAGATGCTTTTATTTTGCAAGCACTCTAGCATTATCACAGAATTTGTAGAAGTAGCTGAAATGAATTACCTAGTTTATGTGTAATTAATATGAATTTTCTTTTGAGACTGCATATTTTTACAGAAAATCCTATGTTTTGATTCCATATACAGGGAAGAGATTCAAATTCAGGCACAACAGACAATTTAGATTAGCTGAGTCACTGTATTGTAGCAACAGTCCTCTCTCAGCAGGAAGCAAATGGATTAGCTAGCCTCAGCCAAGAGGTGAAGGCATCACCAGCCAGGAGTATGATTAAAAGCAGAATCCAAAAATCTTGCATCTTTAGCACCAGGGACATTCAGTCATATCAGTATAAACATACTATATCATTATAAACATAAATAGCATCTGGATAATGTAGACCTGATTAACAGGCGCAGATCTGTAAAAGTTAAGTCATGAAGACAGGCTAGTTCTCTGCACACCGTAAGAGTTTCAGTCGATGCTGTATTTATGCAGTATATTAACCCTTACATTTGATGTCTCTATCTCCAGGAGTCCTTGACTAGGATATTCTTTACAGCCCTCAGTTCATTAATGAGGTAGCACAGCCTTGTCTTTTGTCCAGCAGTGAGTCTGAAGGCTCACAAATAGGTCTGATTATAGCCCTTAAAAAAAAATTTAAAATAGGGTGATAAATTTGGTCATCTGAGCTGTCTGGTATGAGTGCGAGCATCTGGCAGCATACGGTAAGCTTCTAAGATTTTACATACTACTATGACAAGAGTAGTCCTTCACTAGCAGTACTAAACAATGTTTGTGTTCTTCAGCAGCTGCTTCTCTATGGTTTCTTCAGTTTTTGTAACAGCGCTCTAGATCTTTGACAATGTATTGTCTCTTCACGTGCATTTATGATTTGGATGGTTGCGTCACTGTAGTATTGCATCATTTTTAAGACTGGAATGATCTTGTATGTCAGCTGCAACATGTAGGGAGTACTTTGAATGCACTTAAACAAACAATACCTGCAATATCTAGCAGTCAGGAAGCTCTCTATTATATTAGATGGATGACAAATTTACGAAAGGGCCTCTTAAACACTGTTCAGGGTTCCATAATTTTAAAGAATTTGTCTCTGGTAGGAGAAACAGATCTATGAGTCCTGACTCACACTACAATGAAGTGATTTTCCTTTACTTGATCACACCACTAAAAGCTTCATTTCCCTAAATTCCCAGTTCTTTTCCAGGGCTACATATCAAACACCGGTGAAGAGAAGACACATTCTAAACAACCGTTGCACAGGGTTAAGAAGGTTAAGCTGTGTAGGGCCTTCGGAAAGAAAGGTACCTAGATAGAAATGTACACACGAAGTCCCTCCTTTTTCTTTTTCTTTTTCTTTTTTTTTTTTCAGTTGCAATCTGCTAGACTGACAGACAGACACGTACAATGTGTCTGGGTCAGCACCGCCTTGGCACGCACATGGAATTTCTAATTGTACTTGAATCACAATTTTGCAAAGATTTATTGTACTTTGTGGGGGGGAAAGGATGACAATTGCAGGGCAACGGGAGAGTAACGCTACTCTCACTCAGAGAGGAAATCCGGGGGAGAGGAGTGATCAGAGAGGGGCTTGGTTCCATCGCCCGCTCTGTCGCTGCTCCCCTGCTGAGCAATCGGCTTGGTATCCACATATGTAACGTGTGAACACCAGTGCTTAATATTTTTTGCAGTACAATCCAATACCCTTGCGAAAAAGGCAAGTAATGACTTAAAAAAATATCACTATCTTTACCATATAAAGTCATGTTTTGTTACCTGGCAAATCTTTATCATGTCAAGAAACAAATTTTTAACAATGATTTTGAATTCCAAGAGAATACAAGTTTTGCTGAAAACCAGAAGACAAGGTTTCTTGTGAGTCTGCTTCAGCTTTAGCGATACGATACCTCCTAACACTCAAAAAGGCACCTACACCACAGTGGCAGCTTATATGAAAAGGCACAATGCCTTAAAACTACCTTTAAGGGAATTTCTAATAAATTTTGTTTCCAAAATGCACATTTAAAGAGAAAAAGATCCCCCAGATTAGAGAATTAATAACAGATAGGCTGGAAATGAGAAGATTCTATGTTTTAACTCTCTATTCCGCTGCTGCGTTCCCCAGCTGGTGAGGAACGTTAACATCCAGGTTAGGGCTGTACCGTGGGCTCCGTTGGGCAGGAGCAGCACTGCTGTGAGTCTGTGAGCCGGGGGCAGAGGGACAAACAGGGAAGAGGAGGGGACAAACAATAATGCCAGCGCAGAAATCCAGGGCTGTGCTAAAGAGTGAGAACTTTGGGGAGGCAGCGGGTGTGCAGACTGTGGGCATGGGTCACAAAGATTTGGGGACTGCTGCTCCAGTGTGCGTGTGCACGGGTCCCCGCACATGCTCCCCCGCTGCCTTCTGAGCAGATCTCTCTGCTATTACAAAGTGATCGTTAGAATGTGACCTCTACACTTTGAAGCGAGAGAGTAACTTCAGGCAGCTTAGTTCTGTCTGAAAATTCAAAATCCTAACAAAAACTGAGCAGAATCGTGACCTTGCTTCCAGAAGTACTCCAGTTCTTGACTGGTAACCGACCACTCCTTAGCGACCGCCTGCAACCAAAGGAAGGAAATACCTGCCAGCCCTGCCAAGCAGTTGACGTCCAAAAAGTGGTGTTCAGTTTCTAAATTTCTAGCTCTGTTCTTCAGTGCTGATAAAACCTGACTTCTCATTAACCAGGCTGATGCAAACATAGCTGAGACTGTCTTCCCACCACAGAAAAATTGTAGCAAGTTTCAAATTTACTTCTACAGCCAGATGACGATATGAACAGAGGAACAGAGAAAATTAAAGTTACAAGTGTATAAAATTCGAATATTTTATAGAATTATAAAATCTTTTTGAAATTACGGCAGCTAAACTAAGTGAAACAGAGGAAACACTTCAGTCCTTTAGGACAGAATGCCTACAGAGATACTCTAAGATATGCCTAAGAATGCTGTTTATTAAGCTACTTTAATAAAAAAAGCCTTTAAAAATCTAACACAATATAGTCAAGCATTTCTGAATGAAGAGGCGAGAGAAGTAAAAGGAGATGAGCCAGATGGAACAAAACCATTCTTGAACATTTGCTAAAGGCAAAGGATACACAGGTCCCACCTACTCCATACTCTCTAGACTTGTCCTGTCCTTGCTGGGTGAACTAAAACCTTCCCCTCAGTTTCAGTATACTTTCACAGCGGTTTCATGCCTAAAACCGAAGACACATCAATAGGCTTTAATGGAAACTGCCATTTAAACAATCATTTCGCCTTGCTTCAAGTTAATTTCTTAAAGCTAATGAAGTTGGGAAGGCGATACATAGAAAAACACCCTGCAGCTTTAGAATACATCCCTTTTTGCTCTTGATTCACCGTTAAATCCACCGTGTCGCCTGCACATCTGGTGCAGGAAGTGGCCATTTCCAAAAAAAGAGCAGAATATTTTGTTAAAAGTTTTGCCTGATTTTTTTGATTATTTAATTGCTATTGACATGTTAAACAGGCTGACTTACTGGATTTAAACTAAGGTCTTCGCAGGTTTCTCCAGTCATACAGCTTAACTTAGGGAAGAAACACGTTACAACGTGCTCCGATTTGCTTCATTAATACGAAAGCATGAGTGGGCCCTGTGACAACGGTTCCATATGTATTGAAGAGACTTTAAGAGATCGTGCTTGGTAGAAACGTGCAGACTGACAGAACATTACTGGGCGGTCACAGGGGCTTAGTGGCAGTTCATCAAAAAAAAGAAAAGCCTCAATGCTGCATCAGAATCTTCCTGTAATTAAGCTGCACGTGCTGAAAGCCAGTCCTGGCAAAAGAGTAGCATGTCCTGAGAGACAGATTTAACTTAACTGAATATTGATGCATGAACACAGTTGAAAGCAGAACATTTCTGAAATGTGGAAACATGCTGGACATTACTATACGTGTGAACACATTAGGAGGTTTTCCTACTGTATCCACTCTGCCTCTTACTCCCATTTGCTGGTCTCGCTCTCCTATTATGTGTTATCATTAAAAAAGCAAAATGTCTGGGAAAATGATTAGTTCTAAAATCCCTTTAATTATAGCCTGCAGCTACTAGCATAATACAAGTCATCAAACAGACTATTTGTGTAACCAGTTAAAGTAACCTTGTCAAAACCAAGGACAAGCCACTTTTTAAAAATACATTTTATAAGAAAATTAGTTTTCATGCTTTCATGGACCAGAAGATTCCAGAAGCTTGCTTTTCAAGCAAAAAATAGAAACAAAAGAAGTGCAACTTAAAGAATGAATTTTACCTAAAAAAATCTAGTGAAGGGGGAAAAAAAGGCAGTTTCTGCTTTCCCTGGGAAACTCACTGTTACACTGGGTGCAAATCTCCCAGCTTCTGTTCTTAACCTACCAGTCCTACTGAAAACCTTTTTCTACTTCTGACAGTATGTTCCATCAGCAAATCTCAGTCTGATGGCAATCTGGAAAGTTCTACAAGGTTCTGGTGCTGTTTATGTTCTGATGTTGTAGAAATGCCTTCAGATAAGATCGGGGATTGCAAACAACCCTGCCAGTTGCTACAATAACAGCAGAACAAAAAAATGTATTCTTAGAAATAATATTAAGAGAGCCAGGGGGATTTCATGGACATATTCAGCTGATTTAGGCTGAAGAGATTTGGTTCAAAGGAAAATTCTAATACTTCATAAATGAAGTACGAAGTACTCAGTGGAGTGTTTTAACATGCCAACAACAATTACTTTGCCCTGAGTAATAAGCTGTTAGGTGATGCGACTGTGATGCCTCTAGTTGCACTGCAGTATGAGTCACTAGCTGAGATACAGGAACAGACCAGAACCCAAGCAATACTGCTAAAAGCTGTAACATACTTAAAGTACGCCTACTCCAGTGATGCAGTGAGAATGATACTTTCCTCCTCAGCTGAGTTTTCAGCATACTGAATCTTCTACTGTGTAGTCAGTGCCTAGTCTGTCTTATCTCTGAAAAGCCAAATGAGCTAGACAGTAAAAATGCTATAAAAATCTATACTCCGTGCCTTTGTCTATCATTTTCAGACACTTTTATGGAATTTTACATCAGCTTTTACATGGGAAAATCTTTAGAAGGCAGTAGGTTTGTATAGACAGATGTAAATAATGCATAGGCATAATTATAAAACAATGAGATAGGCGAGGGGCTTAAATTGCATTGTACAGCAGGTAAAAATGCACACTAAGGAAAGAAGCCCTACTGAAAATGTGACTGTCGGGCTGCCTTAAAACCTCGTCTGTTTAATGTTAAGCTGTGGATGGATATTGCATACATCTCAGGCAAACACATTCTCAAGACAGATGAGAAGGGGAAACCATCTCCCCACCAGTCTTCATAGAAGGTTAAAAGATGACAGGGCCCTTCTTTGCCCTATCGCTTCAAGTCCCGTGTGAGGGTATGTGTATACATGAGGTTTCATATAGATAGGGGTTTATACGTCCTAACTGCTGTTAGCATCAAAGCAAAATTATCAAAATTATCAAAATCATCGAAATTATGGATGCTTTCCCACACCTTGTGCCTACAGTCAGGGAGGGCTGTGAGAAGCTGGAACAGGGCAGAGGATAACAAATGCCCTCAGTGAGCTAGCAAAGACAGCTCCGTAATGCCAAATGGCCCACGTACAGGGCATTTCTTCAGTAACTGTGTTTGAAGGCATGGCAATATTTGTTCATCAGATTGTCCCACATTTCCGACAGACATTCACGAGATCACGTACCGAGTTATGGCTATTCCAGATATCTCAGGGTTTTTCAAGATGTAGGTGCCTGAGTTAATAAGACTCGTAACCGCGTCCTTAAAGTGAGAACTTCTTTGAAGATTTGCTCAATCAGTCACCTCCCTCACCATCTTCCACGAGAAGTCCAGAATAATGAAACAGTCTTATAATTTCTGTGGGATGGATCTTGTGCTAAAAGAAAAGTCACTGAAAGAAATGAGGCTTCGAGACCTCAGTTAAGGATACATCTTGTGAATTAACATTCACTTTTGGCATGTAATCCTTGTGAAAAAAGTTCACGGAAATATTTTTCAAATAAACAGAGGTCTTTAGTATTATGAAATATTTTTCAGTTCATTTTCATATTTTCATTTGATCTTCCAGAAAGCATTGTTTTAATTTTTTTAAGTTCCTGTGTTCTTCCACGCCAAGTCAATTCTAGCTTTTCAGAGATTTTTTATTCTGATTTTTCTTTTCATAATCTTTTCCCAGTGCAAATAAGTGTTGAAAAGTTAACAACCAACTTTGTAATATCTATCCTGTTTATTTGTATCGCATCTCCATTTTCAGTATTTTGTGGCTGTAGAAATGATCCTCCCCGATCAAAAAAAAAAGCTGACAGTTTTACTTGCAAGTATAACGAAAGCAATCCGTGCTGGAGGTTTAAATGCAGCTATATCCTACAGGCATTTCACTTGAGTCGCTTAGCTGAGGAGAGTTTAAATCAATGAATTTTAAGCTTTAGTAATATAAATTAACAGTTTTGTAAATCACAACTGAGTAAACCCGCACACTGTCTATGGTCAAGCCCTTCTTTCCCTGCCATCAAGACAAGAAAGACAAAATCACATATCTCTAAAAATTTTACAATTTTTTTCAACTCTGCTACTATAAGAGGAAACAAAAAGTCTCCAGTTCCTAATGTAACACATCTAACTTCATGTACAACCTGCCCCTTCTTAATAAACCGGGGATATCCATCCCATCACACTGTCCATCAAAGCATAAAACATTTATGATCTCAGCAGACAGTCTTCCCACCCCCCCATCAATTTACCCCCCAAAGGGATTAATTCTGTCTTTTCACGACTTCTTAGAACTCCCCTTAGAGAAACTCAGGTCTGATTGCATTGTTATTTCCCTCTGTTTTTATGGCTCTCCTGTTAGAACTCTAATGTGACTGCTTCATTAAACAAACTGATTTTAACATAGGTGGTCTACAGCAGGTATAAAATATTTAATCAGGACTTAAGTGATGAAGTAAGGCTTTGCTCCATTGAAGGTTTGTAGAATTGAAGCTACACCTGAAACAGTTTAGAAAGTTTTGTCAAGAAGACATTACTGCCAGGGGAGAAAAACCCCGGGGATTTACTGACACTCAGGTTTCTCAATATTATGAATAAGCAAAAATAGGACCTAGGAACATGGATGTGTGTAAGGAAAAAAAAGGACGACATCTGAACACATTGAAGTGTTTCAAAAAAACCCGCGTGTCCTTCAGTTTCCTAAAATCCTCCCCCTCCAACAAAAAACCAAAAAAACCCCAAACAAAACCAAAACCCCAGACCGCCCAACCCAAAAACCTGCACACTTTCTCCCTTCTCAGAGGCTGCAGATAAAATACACCGTACACCAGAAATGCTGCCTGGGAAATACACAGTGACGGGCAGAATGTATTTCTTTAAAGAATTGTCTGAACCGCATTCTGTGTTCAGCCCAGCAGAAGGTGAGGCAAAGACTGTGTCAGCGGGTGCATGATCACTGGAATGTCATACGCTGTTTCCTCATAATCATGTTCGAAAAACAAATACTTCAGAGAGGTTTGAACAACTGAAACTTTGACAGCGTATTCTTGACAGAGTCCCGAACGTGAACCACCAAATGCCATCTTTAAGGTGAAAACATCCCGGATTGAGTCCATTGGGGTTTTCCACCCCGTGTTAAGTGAAGGAAATCTTTATGTAAGTTTATCTCAGGAAACCAGAACCAGCTGCTTATTGCCCTTCCTGTGTTTAGCCTTCCTAAATGGATATTGTATTCATTTGTTATTTATGTTTATCATCAAAGTTTCATGACTGTAAATGTTATCCTTCTGTGAACTGTCTCATTACCTTACACTAGCTGAATCTTTTGTAACACACTGATTTTCATACTCCTGGGTGAGGGGTTTTTGTTTGTTTGTTTGTTTTTTTAATCAAATTATCATTTTCAGCTTTTCAATTAATTGTGTCAATCACTGATATTTTGGTCATTTGGTTGAAAAGAAAGATTAACTTTACGATAGTTTTACTAAGGGTAATTATTTGATCCAATTAGGCTTTAAAAGATAATTACTTATTATTAATTGGTATTTCAAAATACTGAGTTACTGTGATCACCAAAGCGGAAAAACAAAGAAACTCTCTTTTAAAGTCACCTCCAAGCATGGACAGAGAAGGAGTGTGTGATACTTTATTCACACCTTTTATCTTGTAAGTAGAGTCACTTAAGTAAAATAGCACACCTCAGAAATAATTTCACCTTGAAGCAGATCTGTGAACTAAAGTCGTTGAAAGGGACTCAGGTCAGCTTTCTAATTTTGGTTTTGTTGTTGGTTTTTTTTTTATAGAGCTGATCATCACCGAACAAAACGTACTAGTTCACATTAGCCCAAAAGTAAATTTGTTCTTTTAAGTCTTTTATTACAAATGGAACAGATTTAGTGGCTCTTAAGGATAGTTATTAAATATTTATTTAAGAAAAAAAAAATCAGCCTTCATTTCAATTTGTAGGTATTGATTGATACATTCAGATTGGTATTGTCTCTTGCTGGCGTCATAATATAAGGCAACAAAGCAGTTAAGATTCATATCCTTACATAAAAATAAAAACTAAAAATGGAATTTAAATGAAAGCATACTGTTCTCAAGGCTGGAGTCCAGCAAAGCATTGAAACACACATACATATTCTCAATTAACTCACTGAAACTGCCCTTGTGCCTTAAGCACTTTACTGGATCAAGGCCATCTAGAAGATGATTTCTGCCCCTAGGATTGTTCAGAAAAGTCTGTGTAGCTTTCAAGTCTCTGCTCTGTAAATATTTAATTTCCGCTAAATTCTATTCAGTGTCTACCAGTTTCACTCACAATCTATTTTGTAACAGTTTTCCTCTCAAGAAGTGTTTAACATGCAAAGTTTATTTATAAAAAGTGAATGAAGGAGGAAATACTTTAAAAATACACAGTCGGCTGGTATAACTCGGCAAAGGTGAACGAAGCCATGAGTCAGCCTCTGTTCCAGACTCCTGCCAAACCCAGTGGCTGACAGAAAGCCGGAGGAGGAGCTGCATGCAGGAAAGTTATGTATTAAAAAATGACCTGGGGAAGTCTGGGAACAATTTCAGAATACGAAACCATCGACGAATCAACACAGTCCTAACTCTTATTTCTTTAGAGACAGTGAGAGAAGAAAGGCATGACTTCAGAGGAAGTAGAAAGGTGATCTGGTTCTCCTGTACCTACTGAGGCAGCAGATGTTCTCATCACCGATAGCTGGACAGTGTGCAGCTGAGAGCACTTTGGGGAGAAGCCCTTCACAGCCGGGGTGTGTGTGTGGGGGGTGTGTGCATAAGGGCAAGTCAGAGAGGGAAAGACAGATGCTGAAAGCTGACTATTCAATACGTAGCAGAGAAGCCAGGAAACATCTCCGTGTTGTCTGAAGTTGGGAAGTTTCTTAAAGTTCTGAAGAGCCTCTGGTGGACAGATTGCTACCTTAAAAATAACAGAAAATGTGGGGAGGTGTGGATTCCCAGGTGGTAAGTATGTGAAATAACATTTAGGACTTGTTTCAAACTCCTTTATCAAATAATCTCAAGGGACCCCGACATTAACTTGTAGCAAGGATGGCCATCTGCATGGTAGCTTGTGAGGGCAGGATAATGAATTCTACAAGCAGTTTCAGCAGTTAGCCAGAATTATTTTGAGACAAGTTACAAAGTATTTTTGATCCTTTAAAGATGACAAGTTAAAAATAAATACAGGACATGAAAAACCGAGGTCTTCATTGAGCTTGTAAAATATAATCACAAAAACTTCAGAATATTTACACAACATGCTGCATTTAAAAGTAATTCCATACTCTTAGAAAGCACAAACTGTGTGAATGATCTCTCTATGAGCGAATGCCCTCTGAAATACTTTATTTCTGAGGGTGAAAGGGAAAATACTTCAGAACTGTAATAAAGGTTCTCATCTGTCCTTCACTCACATCTCTACACAATGAATTTATGAAACAGAAAAGAAATATGGAGGGTTTGCCACAGGGAAATAACAAATATTGTTGCCTTTCCTTTCTAATATTGTCTTAAATTTGAGGACTATGAATTGATGTCAAGCTACTAGAAAGAATGTTTTCCAGTTAGTTCTCAGTAAAGCCATCCATTTCTTAGTGAAAAGCAAAGACAGAGATCTTGAGTAGTTCTTCAGTGGCACAACACAGCAAAATAGAGCTTAACTAGGGAAATCAGTGCAGCACAGTCATGGTAAAAGATGCAGGATGGTATAAGAAAAATTTAGAAAAAGCATTAAAGTTCCAAGGGCAACATTAATAATAAATTCATACTTCTGTAATTGCATAACAAGCCTACCCAAAGCGCTCAGTGCTTCAAGTGTTCATTAAGCAATGCAGTATCCCTGGGAGGTGAAACTGATACCCCATTTCACTGAGGCACCAAAAGGTTAAGGCATGATTACGCTCTGGATTTTTATGTTGCTGTCTTCCTGGTTGTCTGGAAAATTGTACTTTAATAACCTCTAATGGCTTGGCATGGACTCATTCAAAACTGATAGAGACGCTAATTTTAAAACACAGTGTACTACAAATTCAGTGGATTATTGATGCAGTATCACAGCTGAATTTAACTGTTTGCTTCCATCACCATGAGTCAAATTCAGTTTCTTATTATTTTTCCCAAGATTTTGAATTGTCATAATGCAGTGAGATTCTGCGTTTCTTACCAAATAGAAGGATACAGTGAAAAAACTTGTATGAACAGACACCCACGTGTCTGTCACGTGACATAGGAAAATCACAAACTGAAACAGAACATCCATAGAAGGCAGTTATAAATCACAAAACTATTTGATTCAATGAGAGGAAGCAGGCTAAGAGTTTATCTCCTTCTCATCTATATTCAGCTCCCCTTCCATCGTCCGTTAGCCTGCTCCCGTCCTCTGCTCTGCGACCTTGTGAAGAGTGTCCCAGACATTGGCTTCTTTGCCTGGCAAAGCACTTCACCCTCCTTCCCTCCTCCCATTGACGTTAGTCAGTGCAGGGCAGCACAACACAGCAAATGGCAGAGTCGTTGCTGCTTTGGTTAGGATCTCATCCTCTGTACAACTTTTCCTGCAAAACCTATTTCTTTACTCCAGCTTTGATGTTATGTGAATCGTGTCCAAGCATGCATGCATACTAAAAGCAGAACGCTCTCCCTCAGGTCTGCACACACAGCTCACCACTCAGTTGCGTTACTGCGGTTGACCTTGTCCTGTTCCTTGTATTTAGGATCCTCCTCATTCGTCATGTATTCTTCAACTTCTCTGTCCCAGTCTTCGAGATACTGTGAAATGTGAACAACTCTTGTTCCGTACTGAGGGTCACCTCTGCCCCCAGTGGCTCTGTGGAGTTTCTTGCTTCAGATCCTTTTTCTTTCTTCGGCTATGTGCCAGACTAGTCTTTGTTAAACATAATGGCCTGTGTTCAGCTGGGATAGGGTCACTATTCCCAAAAGCTGTTTGGGCTGACCAGATGGGACATTCTATACCATGTGATGTCAGCCTCAGTATTTAAGTGGGGAGCTGGCTGAAGGGAGGTGATTTGCTACTCAGGAGCCAGCTGAGTGTTGGGTGGTGAGAACATTGTATGCTGTATATTATTTTTATCAATATTATTGTTATTATTTTCTTCTCCCTTTGTTGTTTTGTTCAGCTGTTTTTATCACAACCCATGAGTTTTGCCTTTTCCTTCTGGTTCTCCTCCTCATGCCACCGGGGAGGAGTGAGACGGCAACTGCATGGTTCTTTGTTGCCAACTGAGACTAACCCACAACACATATCCTCTCATTGTGTTTATTTCTTTTGTCACCCTCTCTTCCATTCTTGATATTGTTTAGTTTCTTTAGTGCTAATTTCCAGAACACTTAGTGTCTGCTTATTTGACAGCCTTCTCTCCAGATCAAAATATACAGCTTCTTTACCCTGTCCTTTCAATGTTAGTGTACAGTTGTATTTGCAACATCAAATTTCTCAGTCTGTGATTCTGGTAAACAACCCACACCTGAAAATGTGCATTCTGAAGCCAAGGGGCCACCACATTGCCGAACTTTGCATCCACACTGCTAATCCCCAAAGAAAACAAAGGCTGCATCAAAATTCATCATGAGCTTGTTGACTTTCTATTCAGCCTTCCATTGTCTTCTGTGACCGTACTCATCCTCTTTCCTGTTTAAACCTGGCATCTGCATCCCACACCACAAGTTGCCTCGTAAAGCACTTCACTCCTCTGGCTTCTTCAAGGAGATGGCACTTGACAGAGCTGCTTTCCACCTCTATGCTGTTAACCCTAATCTTCATTGTGTATTACAACATAGGTTATACAAAATTTTCCAAATGTTACAAGACAGAAGCTCTATTACATATACGGCTTTTGTATAAGTAAATTATATGGATTTTGTATAAGCATACTATCTCCTGTCTCCCACTTTCACTAACAATGCTACAAGCAAGTGTGGTTATAAACAGGGAGTTTTAGGGCTTTTGACCTTAAGTCTATCTTGCAGTCAAACTAAATATGTCCAAACCTTAAAACTAACACTTCTTTATCTTTCAGTTTTCAACAACCCCTTAAGCTTATTCGCATAACACCTGTAAAACACAATTTTGTAACTGTTTTTATACGAAGTACATGAACAGAAATTAAAAGAACTTCAACTCGAAAAGTCTGCATTGAAATAAGTCTGAAAAATTTTCATCCTCCACAGATGATAAAGTCCCTTTCACTATTTGCAGTCCCTAAAAAGTCTGTGGTTCAAAATTTAACTGCAGAACTCTCTTTTTTTTTCCCCATGGCATTTTTAAACTGAATTCCTTTATCATATACGTTAGACTTTGCTATGTAAGGTAGTATAATTGTGTCTCCTGATACGCTATTTCCAGCTGAGACTTGCAATGTCATGACTGTGTTCTATGTGTAGATAATCATATTAAGCTTTACCAGAGCTCTTGGCTTATTAAAACCCCTGCCTGGAGATGATCCCAGCTCCAGTTTGGACAGGAGGGTTGGTGCTAGGCCCGCACTCAGCTCCTGAAGGCAGGCTCAGGCCCTCATCCCTGCAGAGTGGGGAGGGAGGACTGAGACACCACTCAATTATGGTAGTGCTGCCAAATGCCAGAGGCTGTCGGAGGCTCTGCAGTGGCCTGGCAATGTCAGAACCTCCTGCACATGCAGCCAGGGATGGGAATGGGAGTGTTTCCCTCATCTTCTGTATTTCTTTCATGAGTCAGGCCATGCCCTGGAGAATGGTTTTTGCAAGTAGCTCCTGAAGCCTGCATGCAGTGTCCCAACCAGCAAAGCACAGCTGTCACCACTCTGCGGGCGTGAAGATATCTCAGTAAGCCCCAGGTAAAGCCACCACTTAAACCCTCTTCACATGCTTATCCAAGGGCTGAAGTGGGATGTACAAAGGGTGTGGATTCACCTCAGCAGCGAGTGCATGAGGCAGGAAGGCCAGCAGCACAGCCCCCCCAGCCCCAGTGCACAGCACCGTGTGCGTAGATGAGGGGACAGAGACGACCACTAGCTTAAGCAGCATACAGTTTACTTAAGGCGTTAGCAAACCCTCTGTTAAAACTTCACATGAAGTTTTTAAATGCTAGCACTTGTACGTTATAGACAAGTCTTCATTAATGGAAACAATTCTACTCAAACAGAAGTGAAATGCCTCGATCCTGTATCCTGATGACACGTGCAGGTGAACATACCAAGACAGGATCCTGGTGGAGGCAACAGCATTTTGTTGGAAGTCGTGCGGGTCAGAGGACAGAGCTGGACCCATAGCTTCTCTCTACAAAAACAGGGTTTCAAAAACATTTTGTTACTAAAATAACGTAATGAGAATGAGAAGGCTGAAAGGTACTTATTCACACTGAAACCTTCACTGTTTAATTCTTATAAGTGTTGGTGTTAGTATCCTAACTATGGGAAAGCAATTTCGTTCAGGGAGAGTGATTTTTGTTGCTTAGTTACCCTACGTTTTATTCTAAGAGACAAAACTCATTGCATTGTTACATAAGCAGCAGTGTGACATCCATCCCAAGAAAAACAGGATAAAAACCTGCCTTACTGGTAGGAGGGGCTCACAGGGTAGATTTACATAAAGAGCATAGGATTTGTTTTGATTTTTGCTTTTGCACACAGCTTTGCTCCAGATGGTCTGAAAATGCTCTAGATGTAAATGCTGCAGTAAAATATGCTAGCAAAAGAAAACATGACGGAACCTCAGAAAATTCTTTGGTCTCTTCTGCAAGCATAAGATACATTAAAATGCAAAGAATTAGATGTGTTCTGTCTCAAATGCTCCCTGCTCACCAGGACCAACTTTCTTTCAGTCCCATAGTTGCCTGAAACCCCCAACAGTGAGTCAATGTCACTAACAAAAAATGTCTTTCTGTCTTCCTCTTTTCTGGTAAGACAAACCACTCAGTGCAAATTAAATGGCTGCTTAATTATCAGTTTAGAAGTTCTGTACACAAAATGACATATAAAAGAAGTTTTAGATCTTGATCATTAAATGCAGGGAATGAAATGCCCATGAGCTTTGAGAGAAGAGACGAGCAAGGACCAAACAACAGATTTGGAAGCTCGGTATTCTTCCTGCCAGATGTCAGTATATGTCTAAATCAACATAAAGCCTGTTATGCAGTGCTATTGTAGTATAATCTCATTTACTTCTTAGTTTACTTTTACCTTCAGCATCCTGTCTGTAAACTGCCTGACTCTGAAGAAGACACAGAGTTAAACAATACCAAGAAAGCTTGTTCTGGTATATCCAATGGGGTGCAAGAAATACAGAAATGAAACTATTTTCATTCAAGTAGTATCTTTGGATTCTAGTAACATGAAGGGAAGGGAATTCTGCTTTGCCTTGTGACTACTAGAGATCCATTACAGTCCTAACTTTGGAGATATTGCATATTCAAAGTTCAGTCTACATCCCGTCAGAATAGTGGCATAAATTTCAAGAGAGTATCAGATTACAGTACAAAGTTTTCTTCTTGAGTCTATGAAATTAGTTTCCTGTATAAGACACATTTTACTTTATTTAGCTACAAGAAAAGTGAAATAAAGTAACATCAAAATCAAGTAAAATCCTGACTAATTTTAGGAGTGGTAACAAGTGAAACCTGTAGCACACAAACACCACATTTTTCTACTCTATTATCTTCTCTAGAATTTACTTAATGGCGTCTTCAAATCACTAACAAAATTTTCAAAAATTAGCATTTTATCAATGAAATACCATAACAGCCTTAATATTAAAAGTCAAAGGCTAGCACATCTAGTACAGTAGCTAGCTTACATTAGAGTTCTGCTACTATTTTTTAAATATGATTAAAAATCAGTTTACAGTAGATTAGACAAAAAAATCCTTTCTAAAGTAGTATGGGTTTTTTGGTCTTGAAAGACTACATGACAGCAGATAAAGTGAAACTCCATATACAGTTGGGTGAGGAAGGCAACCCTAATTTAAGAATTGCTAAGGAAAGACTGTCAGTAAATCTCTATTATGGTGTTGTCATTTTTGTTACCTATGTAGGGCACTTTTAAAACAACAGCTGTTAGATATGATGAAATAGTTTTGCCAACTGTTCTACAGAAAAGATCTTCTAACTCAGAAGATACTGAGTTATCACAAGTGAAACTTGATTTTGCTAGGAAGCTCCTCTCTACTCAGATGTTCAGTTTGCTAATCTGTGCACATTATTTGCCAGATTTTGTTTTTACTGCTTTACAACCTGCTCTGTACTTATTGAGGGAATTTTAATGCGTATTCTACTTTACTACATTGAAATGGCATTATTAATGCGAATGGGATTTGTGTTGGTAGAAAAGCAAAGTAAGAAACTGGCACCTTAGTGCTAGCAATGAAAGGATAGCAAATGCGAAACCAGTTTGGTTCTTTGTTTTTAACAGATAAGCTCTCTACCAGTGACTTCTAGTTGTAACCTATTCTTAAAAGGTTAGATGAACCTCAGAGATGCACGTATTTACCTAACTATAAATAAAAGCTGCAAGTGCTACAAATTAATGCTGCACAGTATCAGTATTATCAAAGGCTAACCACACAAGAATCATACTTCTGGTCGATCTATATTTTAAGAAGTGATTACTGTTTAGTTTCTAGGAAGAAAAAACAAATATTCTGGCTGGCTGGTTCTGCAAGTCTCTGCAAACCAAGCACACCTAGTAAAAAAGGCAAGACAGTTAACTGAATATTTACTCTTAGTTCTTAATACATGTGTCAGATGGGAAGCAAATATTCTCAAAAGGAACAGCGCAGGTACTGTTCTAGCATTCTCCTAAAGGCTTTCATCTCCTCTAAGCCAGAGGCCATTTGACTTTAGGAAATGTTGCACTAAGCAAAAAGCTCACTATTACTGTTCCCTTTCTTCTTGTAGGCATGTTCTGTGACAACTGCTCGGTACCATTCGGTATAAGTCTCAGTCAGTTTCGCATTGCACTTTAAGAATCACAGCTTCCATCTATGGTTTTGAACATTTCTCACATTCATTAGTAAAAGATGATCTAGCAGAATATTGTTTTGTGTGGAATGAGACTGAGTCATGATGGGTTTTATAAAGAGAAGGTGCTGACGGGTAACAGTCGTTTAACAGTAGTGTGGAGCATGTTGTATAGGTGCACTTTTGCTCACAACAGGGAAAAGCACTAAAATATCTGGAGTTTAGCCAGTGAAATAAAGAATAGTAACTATTAATAATGTTGGTACCTTGGTAGCTGGCACCTTGTGCTCTGAAGGTGAAACAACAGAATAAGTTATGTTCAAAAGTTATTCATATATTTCATTGCAATGGTTGTGTATGAAACTACTCCTGTTGAGTGCTACCCCATTCATTTTTTCACAGTGCTTATTACCCCATCATCCTGGGTTCTCACCTGGCTCAGACTGTATCGCAACAACAAGTCTCACAAAAGAGGAATGTTATGCTAGCATATCAGCTCTGGGAAAGGAAAAGCACTTCATCACTGTAGGAAACTCTAGACAACGATAGGAGTAGAGTTTGAGTAAGATGCAGAATAATCTTTAAGCATTTCTGTCAGTGCTACAAAACTAGGTGATAGACTCCATTTTATGTATTACTGGTAATCAAGATTTATTCAGCCAAACCTTTCTGTCATCAAAGCAAATATATCCCTCATTGCTCTGCTCTATTTGCAATAGTGCAGTCAGGAAGGCAGTAAAATATATGCAAAGTCCCTCCACCGTCTGTATGAAATAGCATGACTCACCTCGGTCATGCACAGTCTATTTCCTCTCTCATCCTCTGTCCACAGTCACGTCATACACAGTACAGGATACTTAAAACTGGTGTCTAATAACACCATTACATGCTTATGCTAGTCAAGAAAACATGGAAGGGTTTCACCTCATACTCGGAGTAGATGGTAACAAATTTTGTAATAATCCTTTTACTGGAATTCTTTCGGCTCTCATAGTAGAAGAAATAAATAATCGCAAAAAGGAAAAGATAAAGTGATGTGTCAGGAGAATGTAAGTTTTACTTGCTATAGACTGATCCTATTGGTCATCCAAATACCTAAAAGAAAATGGAATTAATGATGAAAACCACAGGCTAAGCATTTCAGACTGATTAGCCTAAGTATTCCACCTTTTCTGTTTCTAGAAGTTCCTCATACATGCTGCTGACAATCTTACGGAGAAAAATACGTATTTGACTAAGTATATTAAAGCCGTTCCTTTCATTCTCTCATGTAATTTTAGAATATCTTTGTAAAACATAAATGTTTCCTCATAGTTCAGTAAAAAACCCAAAGACCTGAGAAGCAAAATATGCATAGGTTGATAAGAATGTTTCACATGATAAAAATTAGTGAAAGACAAGTGACTTAGTAATACCAGGATTTATAACAGTGTAGCGTGGGTAATCCCAGAACATCTATTGAGCAGAACAGGGCTAAACTAGACTTATAGAAAAACCTGAAAGAAAGGCAAAAAAGAGGCGTATTGCTTGCAGAAATACTTTTCGGTTTAGTTTATTTTAATAAGATCTGTTAAAAATGATCCTGCTTAAAACATACAACAGAATGAGCAGGTTTAAATTATCTATCAACAGATGTCTCTAAGACAAACAGCTGCAAAGCTCCTCCAGAATGTTTCTGATCACCTGTAACAAGAAGGATGCCCAAATAACTGCAATATGCTGCCTGCTCTCCTTGTCACTGCAAGCCTGATAGCGTTTGCAGCTTTAATCCACTGTTCAAATCCAGCAAAGAGTCTCCAGGTCAGTATTCGTATGTCTGTTCCTGATGACAACTGTAGGAAGACCGGTTACCGACTCCTGTCTCAAACTGCCAACTGAATAAACGGGGCTTCTAAAATCGGTTGCTTGTGCTGTATATAGTGGCTTCAGCTCATACTGAATCTTCCGTACTGGGCATGGTCCAAAACATAAAATTGCATCCTGACTTGCAATCAGATGGTTAAGAGGTAGAGAATGGAGTCAGTATTTCCCTTTGCAAATGGAAAGCCAAAGTATAAGCAGCAAATGAATTTTCCAAGGGTACAATTAGTATTCAATGGACATTCAAAATTCCAGACAGTCTTCAATAACAAGGTTTCCTTTCCTCTCTAAAAAATCAGCAATTCAATGCATTTCATTTTTTAACTGATATGGAAAATTGTATTAACCTCATCCATGACCACAAATGCCTTAATTGCAGAAAGCATCTGCTACTGATTCACAGGAACTTAGTAGATTATTAAAATCAAATGCTACGTAAGTAGCTTTCAAAACCCTTTCTAAACTTATGGGCTGCTTTGCAAACAATGCTTTTAGCTTCAATACAGCATCTGTACTGTAAAAATAAATTTGTATTTGCTTTTCCCTGAAACCCAAGCATGCAAACAACGCTGGAGCATAAGATGGCATGCTTGTCAGTCACCACTAAAGAGAAGACTGCACCTCCCCCTGGACTGTGGTCTGCTGGTGCTTAGAAGGGGTTCTCCGAGCAGTTTGGCGTACAGCCATAATACGCATGTTGCATAAACACGTTGCAATGAAGTGTCTAAAAGAGAGAGGACATAAGTGTGGACTGCTTTCAATTTTATCCTCTGTGCATTACACAGGTTCTGCAAACACCTTTTTCAGTAATATCTTCAGAATTACCCTTGAAAATGCAATATATTAATGCTTAGATAAATTACTTGAGGAAATTAAGTGATCCTAAAAACTTATGCTATACAGAGTAATTCTAATTTCTGCATGATTCGATGTGGCCTCCCAAGTAGGAGGCAAAACTGCAAACAAAAAAAACTGGTGAGGGTACTGCATAATTTATATCAGCATTATTCTGTGAGGCTTGCTCTGCTAATAAATCTCTCATCCTTTTTAAGCTATAGCTTGCTGAATCACCTTTATCATCACTTTATATTTTCTTACAGTTTTCTGATGCTGCAAGCACAACTCCATATGGAGCTATACGATGGAAAAATCAAGATATACTAGGGTATGATGTAAGGAAAAATAAAGCAATTTCTTAGTAAATATTAGGACTTGGTACATATTAGCACTATAATATGTTTGAAACTATGTTATACCATCAAATGCTGTGATACATTATTTTTCTGCTTATTTTCTTGTAGTGGAAAAATAGAAGTGGTAAAACCAAAAGGTCTGGTTTTAAGCCCAGGTAGCCAAGCTAACTTGTTATACACTCTTGTTGGTAACTGCCGTAAAGACCCGAGGCAAATGTTCATGAGTTCTGGTCATGGAATTAGTGGTCTGTGTTTATGTTTAAGCAACACTCAAGATAAACAAGGACTAGTGGCACAGTGCAGAACATCAACTAAGGCTTCGCAAACTGTCATGTGCAATCAAAAAAAAAAAACAACTTCAGAGGCCAGAGAGATCCCAAAGGAAAGAGGATTTTGAAACAGTAGAGATTACACTAAGCAAAAATCTGAAGAAAAAAACCAAAAACATATTTGGCAAGATATTTTGCATGTTCTCTAAATAAGGGAAATGTTTTGACTTTTCTGTTTAAAAGCATTATTTCTTACAATTCGGAATTGACTGATTGTTTATTACATTCAACAGGTTACGTCCTTAGATCATGCTTTGTAGCTCTTGCTATCAGTTAAAATTGGAGAAAGATGACCGGAATGGTGTATTTAGTAATGAACCTTTTAGAAAAGTTTTATTCTTGCTTTATAATTGAAGTGAGAGATAAACTGTTATTTACTAGAAACCATTTTACAATTTTGTTTTTATTGCTGTTACTGATTATTAACTAAATCACATACTTTTTGACGGACTGTATAAAACAGCAAAAATGTGTCCATGATGGCAATAAGGAAGACTAGTCTACAAATCCTTCTTGATGTTTTAACTAGTGAAGATGGTTGGGATAAGTAGGATGAAAAAAGCTAACACACAGGTGTACAAGCCTTTATGTTTTTGAGCTCCCTTCCCCAGCCTTTATCAGCTGGTGTAATGAATAATTTCACCTCCTTGCATAACTCCCAGCTCTTTTTATATATACATATAAAAAATTACCAAGTGACAGGTAGTGTTCTGATCCTTGAGGGTGGTGAAACCCTGGCCCAGGATGCCCAGAGAGGCGGTCGATGCCCCATCCCTGGAGACATTCCAGGCCAGGCTGGACGGGGCTCTGAGCACCCTGATCCGGTGGAAGCTGTCCCTGCTCGCTGCAGGGGGTTGGGCTGGGTGGCCTCTGAAGGGCCCTTCCCACCCAGACAGTTCTGCGATTCTATGATCCTACACATGTAAAAATAAAAGATAATTTTACTATAGGCATTATTAATAATTTTATTGTTAGAAATTTTCTAGACAAGCTGATTTGGATTTTTGTTTTCGTTTTGTTTTTTTTTTTTTAAATGAGGATCACTTGCCATTTTTATTTAATATGACCATATGATCTGAAAAGCTCCATCTGAGGTCTGACGATATGAATCCCAAACAGCATCAAGGAATCACTGACTTCTCTTGGAATTTTCAGGAAATCTCACACTGAGGTTCTCAAAAAAAACCCCAACCAAAACCCCAAACCCCCTAACCCCTCAAAAAAACCTGAGGATTTTATACAACCTTTGGAACTGCTGCTTAACTTCAATACACCTTCTGCAGATTGCAGACTGTTATTAGCTACAAAGACACAGATGTATGGGTACTAGATGTTCAGAAACATCGCTTCCCTTTACAGACTCCGTGTTGCCTGTATGAATCTAAATCCTAAAAAGGATTTAGTTAAAGCTGCTCACACTGCTCTTCAGGTCGTCTGCACACAGAATTCTTTCAGGCATTCTTTAATTTTCCTGTTTTGAGTTTAGCACCTAATACTACTGAAGGATCTCCAACTTGCAGGGTGTTTATGGAACTCCTATCTACTTGACAAAAAAAAAAAAACAACAACGAGCCCTAACTACTGCAGCAGGAATCATGGTTTTAGACTGGATTTTTGTACCCACAAAACAATAGGACAGAAGCAAACAAGTAATTCCAACCCCCCCCCCCCCCCCCCCTAGTTCAAGGGGGAAAGTACCTGAACACATGCACTCCTGAATTAAAAATTCAGGGGCTTTTAAGAAGAAAATCTGTGGATCCTATATCTTACTATACTAGGAAACAGAAGTTATTAGTAAGCAGTCACTAAAAAAAAAGTGTGCAAGAATTCTGTCAATTCAATGTTAAAAGCAAATAATTTTAATCCGGCTTCTAAGAACTGAAGGTCATAAGGTGTATGTATTGCTATGCCTGCTTTTTCCCTCTTAGCGTTTGGGACTGTTGGCCAATTTCAGCCTAATTTGACGGAGCTTCTGGCAGTTACATGAAAATATATGGCTAGGCTGCAGCGTATTACAGTGCAGATGACGTTGTCTGCAGCCACAAGCATTTTCAAAGCAAAGCTCCCCCATCCCCCAAGATAACAAAGGCAATTCTATACTTCCATGGAACACCAGACTTAAACCAAAATGAAACTCTGAGATCAGGGAAACCCTGTCAGTTGTTCATATGCCCGACATGCCCTAGGACATTTCACATCCAGTGAGTTAGGCGTAAACCAGGTAGCAAATGAGACTGTTTGTACCGAGAATGCCTCTAATTATCTCTGCGGTCTTCTGCTGGCGTATCATTAGCTAGATGGCACATTTTCTTGGTTTATTTAACCATTCCTAAGTTCTAGGACTGTCATCAAGGTGTCAAACTGCTTATTAGCCAAATTAATACAGCATGTAGTCTGTGAGATCTGGTAAAATGATGTTGATACCAGGAGTTTGTGTAGAACACTTTCCCATGAGAATTCTTACTGAAATATACAGTTTATTTTGGAAAATGCTTCTGCACTTTACCAGAGCTACAGATCTCTTTTCCACCTAGTCTGACACAGTGTCACTGAAGACCAGCAGTTCTCAGAAAGGAATTTACAAAAATAGTAGGTATTTTCATTTCCTTTTGTCATGCCAAAAGATGATGTAATGTATGTCAAGAGGTTTGAAAGAGAAAGCAAATTTTATTTTCACTTCTATCCTACTGAATTTCTGCAGAAGTCAGTGTAAGAAACATTGAAAATCAAGATATCTGAAGGGGGAGAGAGAACACATTCCCTGATTTGACTGAGGATTCAAAACTCAGAAAAAAATTTAAGTGAGAGCAGGCTGCTTAACAAGCATTTCTCAGTATTGCCGTATCCTTAATGAGTTTTTGTGAATGAGTGAGAAAACCAACTATCTCCCCTACCTGTTGACTTGCCTATGGCTATTTGTATTCAAAAGCCTTAAATAATTAGCATTAGTTACACATATCCTACCAGGAATATTCAAACATGTCTTGATAAAAATTTGATTGTACAATTCAGTTTCTCAGTTGTCTTATTTCTTCAGTTTCACTCCATTCATATTAATAAAATCAGTATCCTATACAAGCTTCCTTCTCCCTATCCAAGTCCCACACAAGCTTTCTTCTCCCTATCCTTATTTTCCTCTTAGAGAAAGTACTTGTTTTCTTTTTAAAATAGTTAGTTCAATTGTATAACACAGGTCATCCTATCAGGACAAGCTATGGCACTTAAAATATTTTAGCTACAAAACAAAACCACATGTAGTTTGTTACAAAATCCCGTGGTGTAAATAAAAACTGACAGGAAAAAAGCTTAATAGCTAATGCATTTTTAAACAAAACCAGTTTTGAACAGTATATTAAGTCCACTGTTGAAGAAAAAGAAGGTGGATCTTTTGTAAAATGATGGGTTTTTTTAAAGGAGAAATATATTTTTTCTTCTCAGCGATTTTCTGATACCACTGTCATTTTACAGAAATTAGGCACGTAGTAAGTTACAACCAAACTCAGACACAGATTCTGTTCTTATTAAAGAAAGCATCATGGAAAAACCACTAGTCATTTTACATAATTACAGCGATTTTAGTACCACACAAGATAGTAAAAAGGTAGCCAAGAGAAACCCAGTGTTCAGCTAAATAGCGTACACATACGCTTATTCTGCAATTAGGCTGATTTAAGAGAGATGGTAAACACAGACAAGATGAGCAGGTGTTTCAGTTGCTCGCTGTTCTGTTTGTAACCTGAGGCACACAAGCCAGATTATGCAAGCGAATTAGTTGGTAATTTTAGACCGCCATGATTTGTTGTCCTTCCAGTCCTGCCTTCTCTTTGCAATACAGATGAGTACAGCAACAGAAACAGCAGAGCTGTTTCACATGTGGGTCTCAAAGGACAATGCTGGAATTTGGTATGGATCTTTGGCCCCTCCCTGGCAGGGTTCAAGGCCAGGTTGGACGGGGCTTTGGGCACCCTGGGCTGGTGGGAGGGGTCCCTGCCCATGGCAGGGGATTGGAACTGGATGATCTTTAAGGTCCCTTCTGTTCAAACCATTCTATGTTCACAAAACAGAAATAGTTTTTAAATGTACTTGTTGAGCACGGTTCTAATGATGAGCCCTGAAGAATAGATGGTTATGTAGGGCAAGACAGCAAACTGTACTTGTGTTAAAACTCTCATTATTCAATTCCTCAGACACAGAAAAGTCATAGCAAGATCAAACAGATAATATTTATAAGATTAAAGATCCATAATGAGAGGCAATTAACATAGCAAGGGCTGTCACAGCTCTTTGTGATTTCCTGACCAGAAATATACAGGTATAGGCAGACCCAATACATTACATTGACAGTAAGCCTGGTATGTCAAAGGAAAAACAAATGAAACTGCAACCCATGTTGTGCCAAGATGCACTGCACATAGACCAAAGCCAATGCTTCCTAGATACATTGAGCAGATTGTGCTCACACTGTTCTGTCTGCCTGTGGGAAGGTTGTTGCCATCTAATAACCCCTAAGCTACTTGATAGTGCTGTTCACATGGCCAGGTGTCCACTAGTGCAGGGAAGTGCAGTCACCTGCATAGTATATTTGCCTGTAAAACAAGGATTTGTGCTGGAAATTCAAGCTTTAGGTGGGCCCAGTTACTGTGCCTCCACAGGAGGAGAGACCCGTGGAGAGGAACCACAGGACAGGAGTGTGTTGGGGGGGAGGAGGAAAGAGAGACAGATGAAAACACACTTCACATTTATGTTCCTTCTATTTCAGAGAAACTGCTCAGTCTCTAAAGAAGACTGGTTTTGGTTTGAGAAAAATTGGCATTCAGCCCAAATCAATGTACTTTTTTAACCATTTTGTTTTTTTCAGTGACAAGTTCTGAATATTACATAGCTGTATCTATAGTTATGTCTCTATTTATTAATTTAAAAAAATTTCAAAGTCAACTTTAAATTCCTCTTAGACTTTCCTATTGGAAGTTATGTACCAGCCTTCAAAAAAATTTATAGAATACATCTGAAGACTTCTATTATTAACATAAATTAAAGCATGTAAAAATGTTTTACTGAAGATAAATATGCACTAGAGAAAAATCAGTTCTATTTATCTTTTCAAACAGAAGAGATATAATGCAACCACTAATTATGAGTAAAAGAAAAAAAAAGCAATACAAGTAAAACATAGGAACTGCTGATTCTGTATTACACTACAAAGCAGAAGAATTCTGCCCTCCTCCCCTCCCAAACCCCCCAAACCAAAGCCTCAGAAACAGCCAAACCTAAGTCTTATCTCCCAGTCACATGTACCCTGTTATAGCGCCTGTTGGAACAAACTGAATAACAGAAAATTGCTAGGACAAGCTGACTCCGTCACCTAAGAGTGTGCTGCTCTCAGAGAGATGGAAGCAGTAAATACTTGTCGGTATGCTGTGTCGAGTTGTGTTGGAACTGTCGCTGGAGGCAGGAAACACTGCTCCCAGCTGAGGGCTGCTTCTCTCTGTTCACCTATCCTATGATCTCTTTTATCCTGGATGAAGAAGAAAAATGGATATATTCCCGTAGAAATGTTCTCTATAATTAGCTCTGCAGTCACTTTGGAATTTTTTGAAGTTTTGCGTTTTTTTTTAAGGAATTACCATATATGGAAGGTAGCAGAAACTACATGTCACAATAACAGACCTCTCAATTTTTTATTTCATGCTGCTGTTTTCACTTAAATCAGTCACCGATAGTCTTCTCATTCAAGATATACGTTGAAAAGAATGCAATGTACCTACGTAACAGCATTATGTAGCTGTTAATGGGAGATAGTCAAGCTCGTAGCTAGCTAGACTTTTAGGTAAGACGATCTCTTTTAACCTCCGACACAGAATTGGCAAGTCCCGTGTCTTCATGGGACAGCAAGCTGGGATCAAACTCTATAATAAGATTGCTGGTATTTAAAGAAAGGAAAAGAACCTGAATTTTAAAACCAATAAAAGATTAATAACTATACAATGGTAGCAATGTAAAGAATCTGGGTCCCTTAAACAGCTAAGGTATACATGTTTTCAGGGAGGATTGGCAGGTAGGGCCAAAGGAATGCTTACCTGAACCTGTGTGGAAAGCAACTTAGCCACAGGTTTTGAGGCATCTTATAATTAAAAGCTCTCCAAGTTGCAGTATAATGCATCAACTCATTGCTTTATACTTCCTGCCTATTTTCCAAAGGTATCCTGTTGCCATGAAGACAGCCTTAGTTAAGAATGTTTTCATTTGTAAGAGTCTCTTAATAGATATGAGTACTAGACTTATCTTTTTCTTTTTTTATTTTGTAATAGCTTAATGACTAGAGTACAGCTCTGCTGACAAAGCTGAGAAGCCTCACAGAAGAAATCCTCTATCTGTAGGGCTGCAGTGACATTTAACTTTCTTGGAATACTTTGCCATCAGTCACGTTCTGATTCACATTATATCGCCAGCTTCCCTCTCACACTGCGTACCACTTGAAGAGATGCTGATTTGTAAGAACAAAGCCTAGCAAAAACAGTATTTAGGAACCTTTCAGCTACAGAGACTATGCAAAGGGTTAGATGCTGTAACTGTGGTAGTGCATAACCTCTACACTCAGCGAAGAGGTTTTTTTATTGACTGGCAAGTGCAGTCCTACTTGACAGCTGCTGGAGGTGAAGTGTCTGCTGCCCAGAATAAGAGCTTGCTTCCCTATAGGCTATCTGTATAGGTTACCATTGACTGCGTTCTTTCTTGCCTTTCATATCCACAATTTATTAAACTTCCTCACAATTCCCTTGTTCTAACAGATACTTCCACTGCACAGTATCTAGAATATTTGGAGAAAAATAAAAGCAGGGGTTATGCATGAAACTGAATGCTGTGACAGGATTTTCCATGTTGGTCAGCAGTGCTTTGACAATTGTAATTGATCACAAATGAGTCATTGCTTTTCAAAAAATGCCCTACCTTGAAGGCTGTGGTGACTTGAAATGATCATGCAAATGCTGGGTTTGCCATGGGAAACATGTTGTTTATCTCTCAGGTTTTGGAAGGAAAATATAGAGGGTAAAATTAGAAAAAATGTCCTTCCTTTTGTAGCTCCTGTTATCCCTTTCATGTGGGTATTTGTGTCCCCACTAAAGTCAGGGTTATGGGTATTTTCTCCAGACAACCACTGAGCAGAAGTATTTTAATTTTCACAGTTCCAGCAGTGGTCAACCTCTGTCACAAGCGTCATCCCAACAAATGGCAAGATCATACCTTTGGAATGGGAGGCTCAGAAAACTTGTGTCACTTGAAGAAAAATCAGAAAATCCTCCACAGTGACTGGCCCTTTCATTGCTCTTGTGTGGAAATCCCATACAGTGATAAGCTAAATGAAGTAACAGTATCTGTCTTCCAATAGTAAGAGCCGATCTAGCCGGTAGCAATCAGCTACAAATAGATGCAACCACAAAAAATCACCACCTCATCTGTAAGATTATGTCTTTACAGTGTATAGACATCTCCAGAGAATTTAATGCTTCTATTTAATCAGTCAGACCTAAAACAGACTTTCCGCTGCTTCCAGTCATTTTCTCTAATACCAGATCTTGTTTTGGGAGCTTAAATTATTAATTGGCTTCTCTTCAAAAACTACAATGACAGCTTTTCGATTTCAAGCATTTAGCTCATCCTGTGCATTCCATATTTTCTTAAAATAATGTAATCTGTGTTGTTAGATATACCAGACCCCAAGCAAGTGAATAAAATCAAAACGAGACTAGGACAAATACTTCAGGGGAGCAGAAATTCTCTGGAAAATGTTAGAAAGTTAAAGCAAAATGCGCTTGAGTAATACAGTTGTTTGGGCTGCAAAGAAATAGTTGCAATATTTACACAAGTATTAGTGCGATTGGTTAAATTTAAGCATGCTCACACTCCTTTTATTTACTCAGGAAAGATACAACCATCAGAGAAAAGCTAAGGAAATCTTCTAGACTTCTTTAAAGAAACCAGTCACTGCATTTGTTAAAACTAAGTGTACGATAACGGGATTTTTCACACCTCTGACATCTCACCAAAGGCTCTTCACAAAAAGAAGTTCTCCTAGAATGAAAAGAAAAGTCTTTGCATGGACTAATACTTTTAATAAATAAAAAAGGTTAGGAATAATTGGACAATTTTCACAAAGTAGGAATATAAATAATGAGGTCACCAAGCACGTACTGTGGGACTGGTACTGTTGAACACTTGCAGAAGTGCTCTGCAAGAAAGGGTGAAAAACACCGAGTTTTCCAGTGTGCTAAAATCTAAAGCAGACTTCAAGGATCTCACTGAGTGAGGAGGATGAAATGAAAGACAGGATGTCAGGAAGTGCAAAATGATGCGATCAGGAAAAAATACTTTGCTTACCCAATTACACCTTTAAAATTAGCTGTTGGCTTTTGGATTTCTCTAAGAATGTGAGATCAACATTCAAAGATATTCAAAATGTAAGAAAGTATTACGAAAAGAATGCAGAAGAAACTAGAAGAGTAGAAGATGTTCTGCTACTTAATAACGCTCTCGTGATGAATGCTCTGGAGAACGGTGACTTCCCACTGTCCCACCTCAAAAAACACACATGGATTAATAACGATAAACCAATAAGGAGTGCAGACAAGTTTTTGTGTGGGAAGGACTGAGAAGCCAGGGATTCTGCAGCCAGGAATAGCAATGATAAGAGCTGGGAAATTTCAGAGGGTTCTGTAACGTGACTGAGAAGCAGTTCTATTCAAAACCAGAAGGAAATACTTGCTGTGGAAGACAAAGTAAAAAATTAATTTTTTTAATTGGATGATGTACTAGAAGATACGTCAGTTGGTGGCTGTGAAATCCGTGTGGCAAATAAGAGGCTACGCTGGCACCTGATACAAGATACAGTTGTCTGCAGGGCAACTTAAAACACAATTGGCCTTGATCTGTCAGGTAGCAAAACAAGGGGCAGCAGCCACAGTTTCAAGCTTGGAACCTTCATGTTGGATGTTAACAGAAATTTCTTCATTAAGCGGTGCAGCACTGGAACAAGTACCCGGAGAGACAGTGGGTTCTCTGTCCTTGGGTCAGCTACACAAAGTGATGGCTGACTTCATCTAGGGCCAAGGACAATCTTGCTTTCCACAGGAGCTTAGACTGGGCAGTCTCCATAGAGCCTTTCCAGCCACTGTTTCTGTGATGACTCTACAAAAATTTTCTTTCTACTGGTCTTTGCCTAGATGATCACTAAAGGTCATTGTCTGAAACAGCTTTTTTAGATATGACTTCTTTGAAAGTTCTCATGTTCTATTTCCATTTGGAAAAATATCTCAAATGAAGTTTGTTTTGCAGTCCTTTGTGCCAGGCCCTTTCCTTAGTGAGAATGCCTGCTTTCATCATGCAAGATTTCACGTGACTTGCTAAAGCTGCTTATGCTGCTTTTGGTTCCGGCACTGTTTTGATTAGCACTAGTTTAGGCTCTGCTGTACCTGGACAAGCATGAAGTTCATACAAATAGAAGCAACACTCTGAGGAGAGACTGTGGGTGTTTAGTCTTATGAACCACAATTACCAGATAGCAAAAGCATTGTAATGGGAACACCCAAGGGTCCCTTCTCGATGATTCTGAGCGTGACTGATAAACTGAAGTGATACGTAAAGAATTTCTTTTGAGAATATTGGTTTCCTTCCATAAAAAATCTGGAAAAAAACTCGATAATTAATTTTGTTTCAATTAGAATGACTATGCATATGCCAAACTAAGCCATGAGGGAAAGAGTCTGATTTTTTGCTCATCCAAAATACCGGCATTACTAGAGAATGTAAGAAATCTTTCATTGTTTACCCTTTTTCAGGATAATAAGTAAACTGTGTTATTTTTATGTCCAGATTTTCTCATTAAAATATTCCTACCTCTACCAGATACTTATGAAATAGATTCTGTCCTGTATGGTCTTGTGCAGGCAAAGTGGGAGAAGGTTCCAGCTCACAGAGTATCATAAATTTCATCATCCTTCCTTCTGGAAAACAGTCAGATAAGTGGGTTGTTTCTCCTTTAATTAGAAAGTAAAGGGCAGAATGGAGAAACTATGGCACATTTATCACTCCATATGCCAGTGTAAAAGAATGCCAAAGAGACTCAAGCATTTTAAAAGATAAATGTGTCATATACAAGTGTTTAGACTAAGCTAAACAAATATTTTTTACCTTGTTTTAAATCAAAACACCTATGATCATAAAAAGGTGGTTTTCTCCGTGTTGCTTTTCACCATCATTTACTTCAACTACTATGTTTTAAGGTATTTTTAGCCCATACAAAGGCAACTGTGTCTTAACAATATTCCCTTGACTTTTTTTTTTTTTTTAATTAGTGGCCTGTATGACTCACCGTTTTTCTAATGTTTCTATCAGTCTGCCCAGGCAGTCTTTTTTTTTAAGGTCTCAATGTTTTCCAGCAACTTGTCTATTACAGCAGGCTTAATATCTTCTTGAAAACCATTTCCACAGTTTCAAAAACAAGGCTGTTCAGACATAGGTGATAAAACTTTTTTTAGCATAGGAAGGGGAAATGTAATAGTCTCTGTTTACTGAACAGCTCTGACTCATCTTGTCCAAGCTGTCCGTGCTCTCAGTGAGGTGGAGGCATTCTGCAGAGAGGGAGAAGAAATAAAACCAGAGTGTGCAAGAGAAAGCAAATATGATCATGTCATTAGAGACTGTATTCCAAATTATACACAACAGGGAACTGAATTAAAGTCTTAAATCCCCAGTGTAAAGTGTTATATTTTTCATGTTCAAAGAGCAAAACCATGTGCTGACATCCCAACTGGTACTTTATAAAGGAAATATGCAAAGGAAAATCAGCATCATTTCGGTAGGAAGCAAAATACATGTTCTGCATCTTCTCACAGGCCTGTCTCCAGGCAGCAGATGTATGTTTCAAAAGATGGCATACAAAAATGATAGCTACTTATATCATGCTTTTTTTTTGTTTTGCTTGAAATTTTGATAGAATTTAATTTGATTACATCTGTCAGGTAAAAATTGAAACACATGCTTGATACCATTGCTGTAAATACCCTAAATCCAAATACACAATTTCCTGCACATCTGCATCCTTCAAAAAAGTCAGTAAAACTGCATGGGAACTTGGCTAAAAATAATTTGGAATACTTTCTTTCAGATGTGTGGCTGGTCCACTTCAAAAAATAACAGGGGTTTGTCTTCTAAGGTTTAACTGTTATAAACACTTCTGTAAAACTTTGCAAACATCTCAGCCCTGGGTGCGGTATTGTTTCAGTCTTCAGAACCAATGTCAATCACACGGCTTGTCAGATGAAAGTGAGAATATGGTTTCTATCTCATCTCATTCAGTTCATTGCAAAAAGCTGTCATTTAGCTTTTCTTTCAGTACTGCAGATGATGGATGGATAGAATGTTACTCAGACCACAGAACCAATGAGTGATGAGTGTACACTATGAAGAAAAACTTCCATATTTCATTTCAGACAAGTCATTAACTAGGTGAAACCAGGTTAGTGGCCCAAGTTCGAAGTAACAATCTTCCTAATTTAAGAAATACTAAGTTGTTAAGTAGGATTTCAATTTACAAATCCCAATTTATTTTTTTACTGGAGTATGATAACTTTGAGCCACAAACAAATTATGGCTAACGAATTAATATTGAGCTTCAGTTAAATAACCCTCTTAATTTCTAGCTGCTGTGATAAGGAGTTCTGCAAACAGTCATACAACTTTGTGATTTACTGTATTTTTCCAGTACTTTTCAAAAACACCCTATGGAAATAGTTTAGATTTTTTCACTTTTACAGATTTTGAGAAATGCTGTAACTTAGCACAACACACTATTATTCCTATGCTGTTCATGGGAATGGTGGAGTAGCAAAGCCTGTAATTTCTGACTCCAGTTTAATCTTTTGCTTGGATATCTTAGCATTATGGCTGAATTGTGATCTCTGGCTGCACTCAAGCTGGTGGAAGATGTGAAACTGCAATTTGAGTAGTGCCAAGCCCTAGATAAGTATCCAAAAGTAGGCAAACCACCTTGTGCCAACCCAGAGGGAGTAGCATAGCCACCCGGGGAATGCCTCTTAGACTTTATGTGGTAAATACATGCCAATGCAAGTCAGCCCAAGCAAGAAAGTTTTTTTGAAGTCTCTGCTTAGAATCATAGAATCACAGAGTGGTTTGGGTTGGAAGGGACCTTATAGATCACCCAGTTCCAGTCCCCCTG
>Ga0181612_160265_pt1 | contig 33307 bp, 48 predicted proteins | sample HoacroProtozoa21_FD_119630 | JGI IMG/M metagenome (GOLD analysis project Ga0181612, IMG submission 119630) | Hoatzin crop microbial communities from Cojedes, Venezuel. Combined Assembly of Gp0051906, Gp0051904, Gp0051908 | reverse complement strand
TGTTTTGCGTATCGATGACAAGTCCGTTTTGCTTACATACCTCATAAAGGTAATCAACACGCTTCCGATATTCGGCATAATCAGCCGCGTCGATCTTGACGATTGCATGGACTGACTTTCCGCCGGAATACACAAGGCATGCGACCGGAAGCTCCAGCTCTCTGATCATGGCATTTTGCTTATCGATCGGCATCGTGTCAGACTCTACCAGTGCATATCTGAAATCCGTGACATTGTCATTCTTGACTCCCTTACCATCAAGCGGATTAAAGCGGATCCATGCTCCGACCTCCGGCTTATAATCTCCGAGTACGGAGCCGATGTCGTTATTCTTACACTTCGACAGCTTGTCAATCAGCTCGCCGGCCGTCATCGTATACACGCCTTTGGATGGGAGATATTTCCCGTCCTTGTTTTGCCATGCCTCACATACATATCCGACATACTCATCGGATGCGAAGAGCGTATCAATGTACTTGATCAGCTCCGCGGCTTGCTTCCATTCCTTATCATTCGGCTCATGGACTTCCTCGCCCTCGAGCCATGCCTTGTCGATGACCTTCTTGTCCTTGCCGATGTAATCATCCCATGACAGCTCGTGGCCTTCCTCGACCGGCGGCATCCAGCCGCGATCCTTAGCCATCTGGACGATAGATCCGACGGATACATCCCTGTCATAGCCTCCGCGGAATGAATTCCACTTTTTCTCACATTCGCCCGGATGATATCGGCCCGGATCCCTGGCGGACCAGTCATCCCATATCTCGACGGAATATCCGGACTCCTTGAGCCCCATTCCGACCTTAGTCCACTCCGTATAATCGAGCTCCGAAGGCTCAAGATATGCGAGCACATCCTTGATGTTGTAGCCCTTACCATCCATAAGCCTCGCCTCCTTCCTCAATTGGTTGATATGTGGCCGGATTTATTCCGTATGGCACTCTCCAATTATTATTCGCCAGTCTTGTAATCATGTTCGTCGCGGACTGAAACGACCATGTCCCGACGTGCTTGAATCCGACTCGCTCCAGATATCTGATTTGTTTCGGAGTCGAGAGTCCGGCTTCCTTGCGCTTGATCAGTTTGTCCAGGATGAGCGATGCCTTGCCAGCGCATTCGATCTCATCGGTATAGATTCCGAATTTCTCGAGCGTCTTCAGCTGCTTAGCTGACGGCGGCATCATCTCCCATCCGAATGATGGCTCGTAATTGACCAGATCTTCCGCCTGGATGCTCATCTCGAATTGGAGCGGATCCACAAGCTTCCTCTTCCGAGTCCGCATCTCTTGAAGCTTCCTCGCAAGAGCGGCCTCACGCTCTTTGACCGCGTCACGCTTCGCTTCTTCCTCAGCTTCCTCGATGTCCATAGCCTCATCAGCCGACTCGAGAAGCTTCGTCATGCGATCCGCGACTTCCTCCGACTCACATATGAGATGCGCCGGATGACAGAGCGAGTGTCTCGCCGTATGCCATAAGAAGTCGAGAATCAAGAGATGATCCTTCCCGTCACATAGCCTGGTCCCGCGTCCGATCATCTGAGCGTATAAGCTCCGGATCTTAGTCGGACGGAGCACGATGATGCAATCGACCGACGGACAGTCCCAGCCTTCCGTCAAGAGCATCGAATTACAGAGCACGTTATATTCTCCATTCTCGAATGCCTCGAGTATCTCAGTCCGGTCCGCACTATTGCCATTTACCTCAGCCGCTTTGAATCCTCTTGAATTGAGGATGTCTCTGAATGTCTGAGATGTCTTCACAAGCGGGAGGAAGACCACGGTCTTTCGATCTTGGCAATACTCCAGCATCTCATCAGCTATGCTCTCAAGATATGGCTCAAGAGCGTCTCCGAGCTCTCCGGCCTTCAGATCTCCGGCTGAGATGCCGACATCCGAGATGTCGAGTGCCAGCGGAATCGTCTGAGCTTTGATCTTGCACAAATAACCTTCCTTGATGGCTTGCGGGAGCGTGTATTCATATGCCAGCGTCTCGAATATCTGTCCGAGATTTTTCTTGTCTCCGCGGTCCGGAGTCGCTGTCACTCCGAGCACTTTCGCGCCTCCAAAGTGCTCAAGGATCCGTGTATAGCTATCAGCTGTTGAGTGATGAGCTTCATCGACCACTATTGTCCCGAAATAATCCTCCGGGAATCTCGCGAGCCTCGATTCTCTCATCATCGTTTGGACGGATCCGACAGTGACTCGATAAAAGCTGTCGAGAGATGATTCTCCGGCCTTCTCGACAGAAGCGTGGAGTCCCGTCAATTTCTCCAGCTTGTCCGCGGCCTGGTCGAGCAGCTCTCCGCGATGTGCGAGTATAAGGCATCGATCTCCGGCCTTGACCTGGTCTTCGACTACCTTCGAGAAGCATACTGTCTTCCCTGTCCCGGTCGGAAGGACCAGAAGCGTATTCTTGACGCCTCTGGACCATTCCGATTCGATCGCTGTCCGAGCCGCTTCCTGGTATGGCCTCAGCTCCATTCTTAGAATGTGCCGGCCTTGAATGATGTCTGAGCTGGCGCTTCCTTCGGCTCAAGAATCCTCTTTATGTCGTTGTATGTCTTGCCATTGTATTCATGGACTCCGACCGTACAGCGTCCGCGGCGGCCTACGACTTTACTCCAGTCCATTTTCAGTTTCTCGCCATGCTTCTTCAGTCCGATTCCGACGAAAAATGCGGAGAGAAGGCCCTCACATTTTGAATGGAGGAAGAGATTATGCTTCAGATCGACGGATCTCCCGTCCGGAGCTGACACTCTCAGCGTGATGATTGCCTTATTGCATGCCGGGAGCTTCGCGGATCCATTGTGACGCGCTCTCTCGAAATTCACGACTTCGAAATCGTACTCGCCCGGCTCAAGGAGAGTAAATCCCTCCGAATCCTTCTCAATCTCATCATCCCAGCCGTATTCCTTGCCTTCGAATGAGTCATTAGCATTAACTTCCTCGAATCCTGTCCCTTTAATATCATCGAATCCCATTTGTTTACCTCCTTAAAATGGTACGTCTTGTTCAATTTTGTTATAGATAATTTCTTCGACTTGCGGCCATGCATCAATCAGCACGCCTTTGATAAATTCCGGATCATAGCTCTCGATCGGGACGCTTGCCGGATAGTAGCCTTTTGATGCGACAGCGTCCTGGATCTGAGCGTCTGTGATGGCTCCGGCCAGCTCGTGGAGCTTGTCAATGAGCGCATCTTGCTCCTTCAGATCTTCGACTCCCGGAATCTCGACCATATTCGGCTCGCTCTCCGCCGGTTTTTCGACCTCTGGCGGAGTTTTCGGCTCTTCCTTGACTTCCGGGACGATTTCCGGCTTTTCTCCGCTCATATCGTCGATATACGGCTCGAGCGACTCCCATTTGAATGGCATCACTTCCGGCATTCCCTTCCGATTCTTCGCGTCCCAGCATGGATGATGAGCCGTATACATGACGCGCTCGCCTCCGTGAGCCTTAGCACGGTCATTCTCATCCTTCACGACCTTGATGTCGTAGTTTGCGAAGAGAAGCATCGTCGACCATTCCTTCACAAGCGGAGCCGTCTTCTTTTCGAGCTTGAGCTCCCATCTGTCGTATGCTCCGGATTCGTCCGGGCGCTCGAATTTACGCATCATGGCATGCGCTGTCATTACGACATGGATCCCCTTCTCGTTGATCGACGTCAATATCTTGATCAGCTTCGAGAATTCCTCCTTGAGTACGACATAGCCTTTGCCGTAATTCCAGGCTTCGATTGACGGCTTGTTATACTTCTCGCATATGTACGCTATACAGAGCCGCTCAGCCCAGTCAGCTGTATCAATGACAAGCGTCTTACATATCTTCGGATGACTTGCCACATATATCACTTCATCTCCGAGCTCATTCCACGTCTTCGGAGCGGGGAGCCTCGCGACATCGAGCTCAGATGTGGAGCCTTCCGTGTCAATGAACAGCGGATCCGGGAATCTCGACGCGAGAGTCGACTTTCCGATTCCCTCCGGTCCGTATATCACGACTCGCTCAGCCGAGCTCATCTTTCCTCTTGTTATTTCCATTTAGACCTCCTTACCTCCTTATTTGATCTGGATATTGTTCTTCTCTTCCAGCTCAGCGCCGGACACTATGAATCCGTCCTTGATTGCCTTCTTGATGAACATCTTGTCAATCTTTACCTCTTCGACACGCCTCTTGTACGCCTCCGGGATGGCTGCTTCATCGACGATGTTGACGGAATCGGATTTTCTCCAGCCGATAGTCACTCGCGGAGTGACGAATTTCGCCTCTCCCGTGGCCATTCTGAGCCATTCCTCGAGATTCTCGACCAATTTGTCATCCGACTTGTTTTTCGCCGTCAGAGACGAAATTTCGGTCTTCCTGGCGGCCTGTCTCGCCTCGATATCCTTGATCCAGCACGCCACGCCTTCGATCTTCTTGTCTCTTGCCATGTTGAGCTCGTTGAGACGCTCATCATCGAGAATCTCCCCGGTCTCCATATCGACGCATTCAAGAATTGCATTGTCGATCTCGTAAATTGTCATCTTATCCATTGAGAGCCTCCTTCCTCATCTTGATATCTTCCATTGTGCGGCTGAGCACGCTCTGGATCGGCTCGCCATAGCCTCCGGCCGGCGGATCCTTCCAGAATTTCTCCGGGACGATGTTCTCTCCGGCTTTGAGGAATTTCGGCTCATGTGGTAAAATTGAATCAGCGAAAGTGAAATTCGTATGATCTCTCTTCGTCGGGGACGCTTCAGCCGGAGCGTCTTCTTTTATTGCCTCATCCTTCATATAGCGCTCGATCTTGATGGCGAGCAGCTCCTTTTCGATCTCTTCACCGCACTCATGCGCCTTCATGAGATGCTCATTCATCTCAGTGAAGAGATTTTCAATCTTGTCATACCTATTCATTTGACCTCCTTTGTGTATCCCCAGGCCGCCGCCTGGTGTTTCTGGTATAGCCGCGTCAGATCCTCGATCTGATGCGTCAGATATGCCTTCTCGATTTTGTCGCTTTCGTCGATCTTGCTCTGGAGCTCCTTAAGCCTTATCCGGAGCCGCTTCACGACGCTCGCGCATTGATTAGCGAATTCCTGGTGTTCTTCTCGTGTCATACTGACCTCCCTTCATAGCCTCATCGACTTCGTCTTCGTCGTATCGCCATTGATTCCCGACCTTATATCCCCGGATCACGCCTTTGGTCCGGAGCCTTACCAGCGTCGGGATGCTGATCTGTAGCTTTTCAGCGAGCTGATTCGTGGTTAAGTACATAATCACGACCTCCCCTCATTACTTGCCGGAATAGTCAATCCCACGCCGATGAGCAGCGCTCCCATGATCAGCGGAATAAGGATCTCCGACCATGTGCAATATGCTCCGGTCTCATTTGCGAAGTCGGCCGCTCCCGGACTTCCGAGTAGAATCAGAATTCCCAGTCCGATCAGCGCTCTTCTTAGTATTCCCGTCATTCTTCTTATCATTTGCCTTGACCTCCTTCTTATTGATCGCGGCCATCGCCTCATCGACCGTATCGAATTCCCCGACCTGGTCATATATTCGCCTTCCGAGATGGTTGAGTCCGGCATATCGGAACGCTCCGACCTTGCCGCCCTTGAATTCCGCGATCCCATAGTTATGAGTTAACTTCTTGACCTTCATGTCTTCCTCCTTATCCGAAGACCGACGGGCCGCCGTCGTTATAAGCCGTACAGATGACCTCTTCCGGATGCCAGCATGTGAATCCTTCTCGCTTACACTTTCCCGTCTTCTTATCGAGATGGACACAAGCCTCTTGTGGCATCCTCTCGCTGAGATAGCTCTGTATCTCACTCATTGTCTTCTCTGTCATAGATATCGCCTCCGTAGAATATGCTCAGCGGGACTCCGAAGTATTTCGCCAGCTTCATGAGCTTGTCTGTCTTCGGCTGGTATTCGCCGGCCTCCCAGGCGATGAATATTGACATCGGGATCCCGGTCTTCTCCGAGACGGTCTCGATATCGACTCCGGCTCTCTCCATGAGCTTCAGTAAAATCTCGTACATAAATCCTCCAATGGTGAATTTAATTCAACCCTTATTCCAAAAAAATATGGTCTCTTTGTGACTTCGTCATGTGCAGCGCTTTCGACAGCCCGATGATCTCATCGGCCGTAAAGTCCCCGACACCGGAGAGACGATTGTAAAGCGTCGCACGCTCAATTCCCGACTTCTCAGCAATTGCCACAACCGTCATCCCGCTGTCCTTCATGACTGTCTTCAGCTCTTCGATCTTAGCCATTCACATTCCTCCTTTCATACCTCTCAATCATCCGATCAAGCTCCGGATCATTTTCCCATTCCTTGATCCATCTGACATCATTCTTGAATTCAGCGACAGTCTCGCCATGAGCTGTATGACAGTCTGTCGCGATGAATTTCGCTCCCGGTACACAATACGCCCAGTATCCATCAATGTCCTTCTCCGCACACATGATGTACGGCTGGACCTTCTTCGGGATGTATCTCATTACGGTCGGATCGATATGATCCTCCTTGCATCTTGCCATCGTCTTCCTTGTCTCCAGTGCTAACATGACTGACCTCCTTATCTGTTGATCTGATCGCCGTACTTGTATACTTCCAGTGTCGCGGACATCTTCTCTTCTCTGTAGAATCCATAATTCACGATTCCGTCGAATTTGAGCACATATTCGACGATGAAACTGATGGCCTTTGTATTCTCCGGGCCTCCGCCGATGCTCCAGATCTTACGGAACATGGTCTCAGCTGTCATCGGACCGCATTCAATCAGATCGAATTCGTTGAGTAATGCCGGGAATCTGTCGCTGTCCTTGAACAGCGGACCATCTCTCAGCTCCGCGGCCTTCTCCGCGATCTCCATCATGTCATCAAGCGTAATTGTGATATCGTAAATTGTCTTCACTTCCTGTCTTGCTACCTTGTACATCATTTGACCTCCTTGTGTTTTATTCCTGGAGCTCCCCGGAGGGAGCTCCGCGCCTTCCTTAGATATAGAATTCTTCGTAGAGCCTTTCGCTCATCGGCTTTCCGCTTTCGTCTTCGCACTTTGAGAAGTGCATGTCGTAGCTGGTTGAGTAATTCAGATCTTCTCCGTCCGCCGCGAGTCTGTCGAGATCCTCTTCATCGAGATATCTTACAACGTATCTTCCGGTCTTCAGATTGATGTCAACGACTTCGACGTATTTGATGAATTTCCAGCATCCATTCGGAGTCTCTGTGTATCCGTATCTATTCATCACGCTCATTGTCTTGATGAGTTTCTCCGGCTTTCTCTCGATTGACTTTCTGAGTCCCGACATCTTGTTGATGCTCTTGACGAATGCTTTCTTGTCCAGATCTGTGGCCATGTACATCGGCTCGATGATCCTGTGATAGTCTTCAGCACTTACCTTGTATCCGGCCAGCTTTTCAAATTCTTCTCTCAGCATGATGTTACCTCCGTTTTGTTTCCCGTCGTGTTGAATGTAATTCATCTCGCATCCTTATAGTACTCCTATAGGTTGAATGTGTCAACAACTTTTTACAGATTTGTTGCAATTATTTTACACTTAATGTAGAATTAGAATCATCAAGGAGGATGTGACCATGTTGGAGTTATATAAGAACATAAAGAAGCGCCGTCAAGAGCTGGGACTGTCTCAGCAAAAGCTCGCGGAGCTTGTGGGATATTCAGACAAGTCAATGATCGCGCATGTCGAGAAGGGAGATGTCGATCTGACTCAATCGAAGATTCTTCTCTTCGCAAAAGCTCTCCAGATTCCGGCCGGAGATCTGATGGGATGGGACGGAGTAGTCGATGCTCCGGAAGAGCCGGAAATCAATTATCAGATTCCAGTCTACGAATCTGTCGCGGCCGGCCCTGGAAGGATGATGATCGATCAGCCTGTCGACTATATCAATTATGAGAGCCCTAACAGCGGAGAGCTCTTCGCTGTCCAGGTAAAAGGGAATAGCATGTCCCCGATGATAATGGACGGAGACACCGTGATCGTCAGATCTCAACCGACGATTAACAGCGGAGAGATCGCGGTCGTGGCCATCAATGGAGATGAAGCTACAATCAAGCAAGTTTTCATATCGGAAGCCGGAATCACGCTTGTGGCTCTTAATCCGGAAGTGTACTCCCCGCATTTTTACACGAATGATGAGATCGCTTCTCTTCCGATCACGATCAAGGGGAAAGTCATCGAGCAGCGAAGGAGCATAAACTAATAAAGACATAAAAACAGCCAGAGTGACGGAAGGCGCCGACACTCTGGCGGAGGTCTGTGATGCACGACGGGAATTGTTGTAACATCACCGTTTAATTATAGCATCCCGGACCTTCAATCATCAAGATTTAAGGAGGTAATACGATGGGAATTGAAATAATTAACGATCATAAGGCCCGGCTCGTGGTATACAGAGGATCAGATCTCGCCGGGAAGCCGATCCGATACAAGAAGACGGTCGAATATACATCGAAGCGGGATCTCAATCGTCAATACAGATTATTCGAGACCGAAGTCGATAATAATAAGGCTCTCCGCGGATCCGTGACGCTCTCTGACATCATCAATGACTATATCGACGCCAGGAAGTCGGCCGGAGCCAGAGAGACCACGCTCAGAGGATACCGTGTAGTCCGGGAGCGCATCGCTGAGACTCTGGGAGATCCGAAAGCGAAGAACGTGAAGCCGATGGATATCGACAGATGGATCCGGAAACTGACGGAAGACAAGAATTATTCTCCGAAGACGGTCCGGAATACGGTCTCGCTGCTCAGCTCAGCATATAACCGGGCTGTCCGCCTGGGAGAGCTCGACCGGAATCCTTGCGAGCGAGTCGAGCTTCCGAAAAAAGAGCGCAAGGAGCCGATCACTCTGGACATTGAGACATTTATTCCATTTTGTAGCGCTCTTGATACGGAATTTGACGCGGAGCCGGACCGCGTATGTGCGATTGAGCTGGCCTTATTCTGTGGTCTCCGTATGTCGGAGATCTTAGGTCTCACCGTCGATAACATCGGAGACGGCATCATCACTGTGAATAAGTCGCGCCATCGCGTGAATACCGGCGATGAGATCAAGGACATCGTCTCTGATACCAAAACAAAAGAGTCAGCCCGGACGATAGCCATCCCGGACCGGCTCAAGGATCATCTCGCTCAGCTCCGGAAGCGGCATCTCGAGCTCTGGATCCGGATGCCGGGCCTTGAGCGATCAAATTTCGTCATCCTGGACTATGACGGATCCCCGATCCACTCGAATCAAGTCAGCTGGTATTTGATGCGGCTGGAAGAGCGACACAATCTCCCGGCCGTAACACCGCACAAGCTCCGTCATACTCACGCCAGCCTTGCGAGATATCTGGGATATGACATACTCGACATATCGAGCCAGCTGGGACATGCTGAGAAGTCGACCACGCTCGACATATACACTCATCTCTTCCAGGATGCATCCGCCAGCTCCAGAGGAATAGCGCATGGCATCGATGAGCTCTTATCAGCGCAAAGCTAAAATTCTCGATTTAAGCGATTTTAATGAGCCGACCACAAAGCGGTCGGCTTTTTGATTTACTCGCGGGATACCCGGCAAATTTTCAGCCTCAGCGGGTATAATTCACCCCGTTTTCACCCCTAACAAAAGGAAAGAGCGCCGGACACGTTGAAATTCCGACGCTCTTATGGTGCGCGAAGAGGGACTTGAATTCATTATGTCCCTTATCTTCGCTTATCACCGCGCATCACGGATGTTGATAATTCGTGAAACATATGGAAAAGATTATAAATTCATTATCATTAAATATCAATAAAAATGAGTCAATTCACCCCTAAATTCACCCTCGAAATACAAGACCGGAGCTGCTCGTCACTCCGGTCCTGTGGATGCCGAGACCGACTTCGCCGGGCTCGACGATGAGGACGATGATGTCCTCGAATAGAATAAGCTCAAGGAGGGAAATGCCATACCCCTCTCAATATCCAGCCGATGTAACTTGACAAATTTTCCGGATTTTGCGCGAATTTTTTCCGCATTTTCAAAAAATTATAAAATAATCAAGCTATTTTCAAAAAATTATAAAATAATCAAGCTTGATGCGGAATTTGAGCGTGTTTGTCAAGTAAACAGCAAAACTCTCACGATTGAGGACATCACGCTTGTAACAGGCGGCTCTTATGCCGGAGGCAATTCGACTCCTTATGCTTTTACTGTCCCGGATGGTTATGATTGTCTGTCAATAACTCCATTGCTGTCCGGCACAAATTATCATTATCTGACAGTTAAACTCAATGACAGCCTCAACAGAGCGTATATTGTAAACCACACATCCGGCTCAGCCTCCGGAATAACTTGCAAGCTCCGGCTCTTGCTCAGAGCATCGGATGATTAGTCTTGAGGCATTAAGATGTAGGCCATTCCAAAAGCCACACAGTTAAGGTGTAACTTTTCCCAGAACCGACAGGAGCATGACCGTTAGCAGCGACGAGCTGAAACTTCCATGTGCTATAACAATAAGGCACAACACATACCTCATAGCCTTTGATGGCACAATTACATTTAAGAGGAATATAATCTTCGATGCTTAGCTCCGTGCTTACGATGGAATTTGTGTCGGACGTCGTTCCAGTATACGTTTTTTTTACAAGCGTCAAATTGCTGTTTATGTGATTATTCTCCGGAATGTGGCTTTGATGTCTTCCTGTTTGACGTCGATGTATGTCATTGTGGTTTCCGGCTTCACATGGCCAGCGTAGATCTGTAATTCCTGGAGGCTCATTCCTTTCGATGATGCATCAGTGAGGAAGCTCCGCCGAAATTTGTGAGCGTGAACATGGATCCCGGTCTCGCGTCCCAGCTCTCTGAGCATCCGCTGAGCTCCCTGGGACGTTAAGCGCTGATACGGCTTCCGATTCGAGACGAATAGCGCCGGATTCTTATCGGACCGGCTCTCGAGATAGCGCTGGAGGCGATATGCCGCCGGATCCGACAGATATACGATTCTCTCCCGCTTGCCTTTCTGTCCGTATATGACGATCTCACGATTCGGGAAGTCGACATCGCTCTGATCCAGCGCCAGGATCTCGTTGATACGGGCCGCGGTCGAATAAAGGACCTCCATGAGCGCCAGATCTCGAATAGATGACGCGGAATCCTTGAGCATCTCGCGTTCTTCGGATGTGAATGCCTTCTTGACGGTCTTCGGGACTTTAATCTTCGGGATTTTCCTTGCCGGATTCTTCATAATCAGATCGTCATCGGCTACCCATCCAAACCATGCCGACAGATAGCGTCTCAGAGTGTCGAGATATGCAAGCGAGACATTCCGGCTCGAATGGTATTCCGCCAGGAATTCCCGGAGATCGTCTCCATTGATCTGGTCCAGCGGCTTGTCTGTCCATTGCCTCAGTTTCCGAATGATGTCTTCATATTGCTTGATGGTGGTCTCAGCACAATTCTCCAATGTCTTGCAAGCCCGGAAGCGTCTCAAGGCTGTATCCCATAATTCTTCATACTCGTACATAATAATTTCCTCCTTCATTTTGATTCGATTCGAGAATCTTATCAAATAAAAAAAAGCGGCGGACCATTAAAGGCCCGCCTTATATGTAGGAAGTATTTAATTATGAATTTTAGGAAGCTCCGTCACCTGGTCGACCAGCTCCGTGACGAAACCATTCCCGCCGAGTTCTTTATACGATGTATATAAGCTTATAACCGTGTCGAGATCGTTGACGCGGATCTCGCCATTCCTCAGATATCCGGAGCATATGTGAATCAGCCGGTCTCTGAGCAGCGCTTTTACCGCGTCATTGAGCGGATTATTCCGCTTGTTATCAATTCGCGTGATAATGAATTGAATGAATGAGAAGAGAGCTGAGCTCCCGATGATAGCAATTAACACCTCTGGCGGCATCACTTCTTCACCTTCTTCGCGGCCTTGAGGGATGCCGGGCCGAATATGCCGTCAGCGGTCAGTCCCTCAGCCTTTTGAAATTTTTTCACGGCTGTCACTGTCGCGGATCCGTAAATACCATCGACAGTGAGCTTATATCCTCCGTACCAATTGAGGAATTTCTGGAGATTCTTCACTTGAGTCCCCTTATCGCCCTTCTCGAGACACTTTGAGAAGGACGGGAATGTCCCGGAATAGGTCTTTTTCGATGATGTCTTCGCTGTGGTCTTCTTTGTGGAAGCTGTCGCTGTGGCTGTCGATGCCTCCTTCGGGACAGTACATGTCCAGACCTGGCGGACATCGCCCTTCATGGACTTCTCATAGCAATACCATCCATCATGCTTCCGTCCGCCGGAATCCTTAAGATAAAAATAGTGCTTGCTATTCTTGATCTTGTAATCCGTAAAAGCGATATAATGGCCGCCTGTGGTCCATACAGTCCCGTCCGGGCCTTTCGTGGATCCGAAGAGGATGACTCCGATTCTGGATCCCTTCTTCAGCTCAGCGAAGATCTCCGTCATTGTGGCCGATGCACCAAACCATTTGACATTATCCATGCCATAATGCTTCAGCCCGTCGCGGATCCCGCTCCAAAGAGTCCCGTTTCCGCCGACAGCGAAGCCCTTCATGTATGGCTGGATGGTCTTCGGAGTATACTTCGCATATTTTGAGCGCTCGATAATGCAATGGAGCACCGCGCAACATCCGCATCCGCATCCGCTCATGTTATAGGTCTTCGTAGGATACGGAAGCGAGCCCCAGCGTGAATCATACTGTCTGTATATAGCACTATTCATCCTCTGACGCTCCTTCCTCATCTGAAAAGAATGTCTCAGCTCCGTAGCCGTCACCGCCCTCAGCCTTCAGCTGGCGCGTGATGCCGGTCCCGAGACACGCTTCCTTCGTATAATCGTTGTTATAGTATGTCGTAATAAACGACACGACGAAATCACTGAGAATCGTCAGCACGCTCCAGACGATTGACGCCTTTGTGCTTCCGAGACCATTGACCGCGGCCATTACAGCATAAATCGCGGTATTCAAAGAGACCGCAACGCGAAGCGCGGTCCTTATCTTTGTACCTTCATTCATTTTCAATTCTCCTTAGAAATAACTAATCAATTAAACAGCAATATCAAGGATATGTTTCTTGTTGAGAATATTACATCCGCAAAAGCAACGCTTCCTGCATCCAGTACATTGGACATAACAACCGATGTCTCAAAAGATGGTTATACGCCGATTGGTATTGTAGGAGTGATGAATTGGTTTTCCGGTGCAAGTACAATTGCAAAATTCAATCTGGATGGTACAGATGCAATTGTTAGAGTAAAGAATCACAATTCAACAGCTTATTCTAATGAATATGTTATTTTAAGTATTCTGTATATGAAGGATTAAACTTATTCCTTACTTTATAGGCTTTACTCCTAACTTTTAAAGCATAACAAGATAGCTGTCAGCGTTGTTGTCTGAGATGAGCTCGATGTGTTGCGTCCTCTAAATGTTGCAGTCCCGGATAAGCCTGTAACACCAGCCGGGACGATTGTAGTATTTGACGATGTGCATCCTCCGAACATAACAACCTTATAGCCATCCGGGATGGTATAAGTCGCGGTTTTTGTGCCGGATGTAGATGCATTGATTGTTATTGATACGGACACTTCAATGACTCTGATATCTTTCACTGTGTTGCTGTTTAAATCACTAATTGACGGAAGGACCGTAAACATCTGAGTCAGTGAATCGATGCTTACTCCGTCGATATTGACCTTATACAGCGGGAAGTCAACCGGGCTGTCACCGTCCGCGATCGTACCTTCATTGTATGATGGAGTCTCCGGATCCGATTCCGCCGGAGTGCCTTCGATGACGGCCAGCGTGACCGACTCGACGGCTGTATCAGTGTTGAGCTCATAACGTGCCACGATCAAATCCGTCCGTTTATATCCGGATGTACCATTCGTCAGAGTGACCGTCTCTGTATCATTCGCATCAATCGAAGCAGCGCATCCCTGGAGGGACAGAATCCCGTCTTTAAGGATGACGGAATTCGCCGACTCGATCTCATATGCGAATTGATTCCCGACACTGAGTACATAATTATATTCCGAGAGGATGCCAGCGTTCAGCTGACGATCCTGTGGAGCTGTAACGTGCGGCTCGCCGCCGTATCCGGTAATAATATTCATGGTTATTCCTCCAATTTGAATTCAATTGATTCCTCGCCGTTTTCGACTTTATAAATCTTGCCGACGATAGGCGCTGACATGCTCATTCCGGTCAGATAGTCTCTTCCTCCGACGATGTCTCCGATAGCGATGGAGTCGATGTCGAGCTCTGAGATGTCCATTGCGAAATTATCAGAGTCCTTCATGCTCTCCAACTGTTTGATCCCTTCTGTCTTCAGATCGTCATCATTAGCGCCGGCATAATCATATATAGCCACGACTTCGTCGAGCCCGGTATAGTATTGAGTCGTACCGACGGATCCGTCGGATCCGACGTAAAGATGGATGACAGTACGCTCAGCCAGGTCTCCGGAGCCGAGACATATAAGATGATTGACACAATCATGGCGCTCAGATGCCGTGTAATTGATTCGAGAGTCTTCCGACAGCTCGATGATGTCCGAGTAGTCGATGATCTCGAGCGCTTGCGCTTGAACATAGCCCGGAGCACCGGCTTCGCCCTGGATGTACTGGATATCAAGCCGATATCCGCTCTCTTTGAGCATCTTTTGAAGACCATCGTGGAGCGTGCAATATCTGTCGAATTGATAATTCGTCAGCGTGACGCCGGTCTCCGTATCGACTCCATAGAATAAGCCGGGGAATTCATCCTCGACAAATTCCTTGATGATCTCATTCAGATCTCCGGATGCTGTCGCGTAATCTTTGCCGGATGCCGGCTGGATGATTCGATAGTCCATCATCCCGCGCCAGGTCAGCCCGCCGACGGAGATCTCATCCGATGACGTAGCTGTCCCCTTGCGCTTCACGCGGCCGCCGTATTCCGTGTTCGGAATAAAGACTCGACAGCCTTCCTCGATATCCTCATCCCATGCCGCTCGAGAGAAAGTCAATTGAAATGTGTCATCACTCGAGCCGATCTCGATGTCGATAGTCATGTCCGAGAGGAATTTGAGCTCCTTACCGTCCGGAGTCGCAAGAATCATTCTTACGCTGTCGTCCATAAAGGCTCACTCCTTTCCTCATACAGTGTCAGATCGAATTTGAATGTCCCCGGCCAAGTCAGTGTCAGCGTCCCGCCCGGGATTTTGTAGAACAAGCTCGATGTCTTATCTCTTAAATCGAATACGTTTGTCGCGACTCCGGTCGAGCTGTATTTGTATGCCGTACCCTCTCTCGAATTGATGAGAAGATATTCGCCGTTTCCGAGTGAACAGTACACTTGATATACATGGCCATTGATAACAACCTTCGGATTCGAACATGGACCATAAATTCGCATCAAGAATTCCGACTTGAACGCATGATGCGTTATCCACTTCGCGACACCGACATCGGCCGGAGTATAGTCGTATTCGTAATCGAAAGTATAGTCGAGAAATTCATACTCCGAAGTCCCGGACGATGCATTGAATGTCTTCGTTGCGTCCTTAATCCAAAAAGGATATGGAGCGTATATCTCGACTTCATTCTCGACATAACCATTATCATCGCCCGGAGTCAATGTGGATGACTGGACATAGCATTCGATATACCAGTCATTCCACGATATTTTTCCCGGAGTCTCATTCGAGATATCGAGCTCGAAATCTTCGTGGAGCGCTTCGATCATATCCCGCGAATCCTCGATTGAATCGCGGAAGTATAATTTTGCGCTGTATGTCAGAGCCTCCTTCTCGTATCGGTTGAGCTTATCTCCGTACTGTCTTTGAGTAGTATTCGGAGAGTATGTCCAGGAATGGAAATTCGTCTCACGATCCATCCCGAGTCCGGAAGCCTTGAGATTATATTTGTTTCCGCTTGATGCGGTATAAATTACATCAATACTCATCTTACAATGCTCCCATCGTTCTTAGTGTTCTTGCGACCTCACGGTCATTCAGCTTGAGCGTGACTGTCGCTTCGCTCATTCCGTCGATGACTCCCTGTCGAGCCGCCTGGTAAATCACTTGCGGATCCAGTAATCCGGAAGCTGATGCAACGCCGGAAGCGACTGTCGACCGGAGCTTATTCTCTCCGACGGTAAATTCTCCGCCAGGTCCGTCTCCGTATCCCTTGATGGATCCGTCCGTCGCTGTCATGAGAGTCGGCTTCGCGAAATATGCCGCCGTTTCATAAGCCCGGCGATACCACTGGATATCGATCTTCGGAGCTGTACCCTTGCCGCCGATTCCCCACGGGACTTTGCCTCCCGTAATCTTGAAATGCGGGAGCTTGATCTTCGGGAATGACAGATGCACATTGAATAAGCTCTTGATCTTTGAGATCGCGGAGCTGACGATGTTCTTCGCCGTCTCAATCGGAGCTGTGATTTTCGACTTGACAGCATTGAACGTAGCCGCGACAGATGCCGCGATGCCTCCGAATGAGAATTTGCTCTTGATCGCGGATATGATGCCGCTGAGCTTGTCTCTTGCCGTCGTAATCGGAGTGAGAATCGCGGTCTTGATGGCATTCCATGCCGTCGTTGCCACGGTCTTGATACCATTGAATGCCGACGTGACGAATGTCTTCACACCATTGAATACGGTCATGACGCCGGTCTTGATTGCATTGACCACGGTTATAATCGCCGTCTTGATTGCGGTCCATACAGTGACAGCCACGGTCTTGACCGCATTAAATGCCGTCGTAACTCCGGTCTTTATGCCATTGACTACAGTAATGACTGTGGTCTTGATGGCATTCCATATCTTGATGGCGTATGCCTTGATCGTATCCCAGTTTTTATACAATGCGACGCCGATGGCAATGAGCGAACCGATGACCGCGATGATGATCAGCGTGGTCGGATTCAAGGCCATGAGAGCCGTCTTCAGCTTGCCGCCGATCTTGATGACACTCTGGACGCCTTTGATAATGTTCGGCACCTTGCCGACCACTTTTCCGATTCCCTTCGTCAGTCTTCCTCCGACAGAGAGCACCGGGCCGATGGCCGCGGCAATGCCAGCCGCTTTCAGTATGAGTTTCTGTGTATCAGGTGAGAGGCTCTGAAACTTCTTCGATAGTTCAGTCGCTGCGTCTGCTGCCTTGACAAGAAACTCGCTCACCATCTGCTTTCCGGTCGTTACAATCGGCTCTGCAGCTGCTCCGAGGTCCGCCATGCTTGCCGCCATGTCTTCGGTTGCTTTGTTCGCTTCAATTAGGTCAGCATTGCCTTCCTCGTAGGATGCAGCTGCGCCATCATAAGCAGCCGCCATCGTGTTGGTGATTATCGCCGCACGCTCAGACTCATCGGAGCACGCCGCCAGTGCCTCGTTGAATGCGTCCTCGTTAGACATGCCCTCGGCAATCGCGTCATTGAATGCCTGCTGTGCTGCCGGTATGGATGCCATCGCATCGCCGAGTGCCGCCGCGCTGGTGCTCGTCCAGTTCAGAGCATCTGCAAAAGGCCCGGTAACAGCTCCGCACTTTGCGGTCTCGTTCGCCGCCTCCGTCAGTCCTTCTATCGGCAATGAGTCGCCGAAGGTTGCGAACACGCCTGTGCAGATTTTCGTCCATGCCTGGAGATCCTGTTCATCATCGCACAGCTGTGCAAGATGGTTCGCTGCTTCTACCGATACATCAGAGTCGCCAAGCACTGACTGAAGCTGCTTGTATGTGGTTTCAGCCTGTGCCGCGCTCTTACCGTTCGTTGTGAAGGCCGTGTTGAGCTTTCCCATCGCCGTTCTATACTCGCGAGTCTCTTCAGTTACTCCGACCATTGCAGTCGATGCCGCCGCAAGCGAGCCGGTAACATACTTCGTCATGCCATCTCCGACCTTTTGCATCTTGTCGCCGACAGATGTGATCTTCTTGCTCCATTCTTCGAGCTCAGCTTGATGAGTCTTCAGTTTCGTATTGACGTCATCAAGCGCGGACTCATACTTATTCAGCTGAGCCTCAGCCTGGTTGAGCTGAGTCTTTTTCTTGCTGATTGCTTCCTCATCACGATTCTCAGCGGACTCCATTTGTTCGAGCTCCTTCCGGAGGATCGTGGTCTTGTCCTTGTAAAGATCGACTTGCTTCGTGAGATATTGCTGCTCATTTTTCAGCTTTTGAGTCGCGGATGTGTTCTGGTCGTATTGCGACTTGAGAAGCTTGAGAGAAGACTGATTCTCTTTCGATGCCGCATTGATCTCCTTTAGAGACGTCTTAAAGTCCGCGGAGCCGTCCGCCTTAAATTGTAATCCGACAACTTTCAGATCGTCAGTCATATGTCATCACCTCAGTAAATTAAGAAATGCGCTCCGGAGTGCTAAATCCTCGCGCATTGTTTTTTCCAGATATTGAATGAACGGATCCAGCTCCCCGACCTCGAGCTTGTACTCAAGGACAGGAAGCGGATCCGCGTATCTCTTGTAAAGCGCATCTACGAATTGCGGTCCGTCATTATCGAGCCGACTAATTCGAGCGCATCCGAGAAAAAATCGCGGAAATTATCACGCGATACATAGTCGTATATCAGCTGGACGAATTCGACAGCCGGGAGCTCATAAAGCTGATCAAGCGTCGCTCCGGTCCCATCGGAGAGAAGCTTGTATATATCATCTTCAATGAGCTCGATATTCGAGAGAAGGAAGTCAATCAGATTCGGAAGGAATTCAATGAATGCGGATCCCGCCTTCTCATATGCCTTCCTCTGATTGTCTGTCCATTCCGATTCCGGAAGCGGGACGATCTCGCCCTTCTCATTCCGCGTCATCGGCTGCTTATAGTCCAGAGCTTGAATCAGCTCCGGACTCAATGAATCGCGGAGCTGAGTGATATCAACTTTTTTGAGTATCCGGACAAATGTGAATACGTCCTTCGACTTCAATTCTCTTAAAGAGAGAGGCGCGAGCGTCCCCGCGCCGGTTTTATCGCTATTGGCCATAATAGTGATCTCCTTTCTGAGACTTATTCAGTCGCGGTCTTGCTCTTTGAGCTCGTTGTGCTTGCTGTCGAGCTTGACTTCGATGACGAAACAAGCGCGAGTACAGCGTCTCTCGTGAGCAGCGGAGCCGCAAAGAATGAATCCTCTGTCAGTGAAGCAAGCGTCTCATTCGCTGTCTCAGCTCTGACGGCGATCTGTTTATCATCGTTGAAGCCATAAGCCTTGATCGTGATAGTGTCGTTCTGGTCAGAGTGAGAATCTGTCGATGTCTGAGCCGCGTCGGAATTCTCCGTCAGTTTGCACTTCGGATACCATCTCATGTCATATGTGCCATCCTTCGCCATGATAGGAACGCCATAAGCGAAGAACGGTCTTACGGTCGGGCCGCCTTCCAGGATGACTCCGGAATCGACGTCATCGCCCTTCATCTTAGCGAGAAGCTCCGTCGGGAATGCGACATTCGTCTCGCTGATTTCCTTCGATGTGGTCGTTGTATCGCTGTCATAAATGTCACCGGATGCGTACAGATCATACGAATCATCATTATCACTGACATCGATATCCACAACCGTCGGGAGCTTGTATACGGTCTCTTCGAATTCCTCTGTCCACTCATTCTCATCGCTCATCTTATTGAAGCAAATATACTGAGCGCCGACAGTGTACTTCACCGCTGGATGTTTGTTTTCAATTGCCATTGCTGGTCCTCCTTATTTTTCGAATTGATCAATCATTTTACTGTAATACCGCTCTTTATTCCGCTCGAATAAAGGTTTCATGTGCGGATTAGCCTTCGATCGAGATGTCCCGCTCTCGACATACGGGCCATACCATTTGCCCCAGCCGACTTCCCAGCTGACTCCGTCAGCTGACTGACGGTCTGAGAATACATCAATGAGATGCGTATAGCTTCCCTTCGATATATTCGACCGCGGGGACGGGAGTCTGAGAAGATCCTGGACAAGCGCATCGGCTCCGGTCTTCAGTATCGCGGAGATGCTCGAATCATCCATCTTCTCGAGATATTGAGCGAGAGTCTCTTCGAATTCACCGAATCCGTCGGTCTCGACACTTACTCCGCTGTGAAATCCCATCACTCATCCTCCGTGACATCGATACTGAAATAGCTGTGGAAATATCCGGCGGAATTCTGGCCCTTCACATATTCGTGATATATCGTCGGATGTATACCCGCATCATTCAGCGCGGCCTTAAGAGCCACAAGCTTCGAATGACGCGGCTTATTAGCCACGAATGAGACCTGGTATGTGACGATCATCTCGTAATCGTCCCCGGAGGCCATATCGTCGCTCCAGACATATTCCCAGTATGCGATTTTCGGCATCGTGTCTTTTGACTCGATGAATTGTTCGCCCTCCCCGACCGGGATGTCCAGACTATTCAGTATTTCGCTTAGTTCACTTTTCTTCAGAATCATGATTCACTCACCTCATACGCCGCCTCCGGCATCTCAAGCGTCAGCTCAGTCTCAGCGTAACCGTCACGCCATACAAAAGCACAATTGAATACTTTGTACTGATTCGTGTCGGTCTCGCCGACCTTATTCACTTCACTTAACATACATACACAATCCGTATCAATGCCGGTCCAGTGAGTCGGGATCGCGAGCTTGTGAGTAATGGTCTTACCGGCTTGCTCGAATACAAGTCGCGTCCGATCATACACGCTCAAGTCCCGATACGGGATCGGATCGATATCTCTGAGCTTGATCATCTTGACAGGGAAGTCCGGATTCTCATCGTCCGCCCGGTCGATGATGTCATAGAGTGTCAGCTCGCCGTCAAGATATGTCGGCGGATGCTGCTTGCGCTTCTTCATGATTCTTCCTCCCATATTGCGTACAGATTCACATTCTTAGAATCAAGAGTGATGTCATCGCCCGGAGCGTATGAATCGCCGGATCCGTCGGAGGATGTATTCCACTCTTTGAACGAATAGCCGGAATATGTGAAGCCGCATTCATCGACCTCCATTGTCTCTCCGATGGTCACTGATACCGAATACATCGTCCCGGATCCTCCGTTTGCGATGTACTTCAGAGTCGACATCGTAGCATATTCATCCGACTCCAGATCGGACGGATCCTCTTCATGCTCGAATTGCCATTTGAGAATGCTCCGAGAGTAATTCTCTTGAAATTCATTGAGCACATGATTCCATGCATAGTACACATAATTCTTGAGAAGAGATCTCAATTCAAGATCGGAATCATAATCCACGGATATGGCGAGACTATTGAAAAAAGCCTCGCCTTCCTGGATGTATCTGGTAATTACAGTGTCGGAGACATACGGCGGAAGCTGGTAATCTTCCCGGATCTCCGTAATCAATGCGTCATAATCAGCCATATGTCTCACCTCCCATCAACTATGCTCCAGTGATGGTCTTAACATTGAAGTACAGCGGAGTCAGTTTTGTAGGATCGAATACTACAGCCGCGTTATCGTCCGCCGGACGTCCATTAGCGTATACCTTGCCGATAACCAGATCAGCGTCATCGAGCGCGAGAGTCTCCTTGTACTCATTGAGTGCAACGCCGGAGGATCCCATTACATAAGCGTGAGGGATAGTCAGAGCAGCCTTTCCGCTCTCGATGTTTGTGGTCGGATGTACCTTGATATTCATTCCGGTGCCATCAACCCATGCTCCCATTGCATTCTGGACAAGCATTGCCGGTCTTACATACTGGAAGTAATCGGCGGCATTGCATACGATGTGGAGCTCGTCGATAGCTCTTGCACCTACAACGCCATTGACTGTGGTCAGTGTAACGCAAGCATCAGCGAGTCCGACCGGAGTTAGATCTGTGATCTCGACAGCTGTCTTCGCTGTAGCTGGATCGTCGATTGTGTTCAGAATTCCAATCGGCTGATATGATGCGATGCCGGCTCCATTGATGTATCCATACTCAAGGCCGTCTCTCATAACCTCAGCGAGTACAGCCGTGAAATACTTATCAACGAATGGGAGAGCCAGGTCTCTGACAGCCTTTGGAATGATGATCAGAGCCCAGAGCTTTCCGAGCTCAAGATCGATACTCTTGAATGTTGCCTGGATGTCCTTTGTCTTATCGAGAGCCGAGAAGAGCTCGCCCCATACATAAGATCCGGTATAGCTTGCGCTGATCCATCTCTTCACGTTAGCCGGAGCGAAATCAACCAGCTCAAGGACTGTCGACTCCTTCTTGAGTCCGTCCATTGTCCTGTCGATGATCTCTGTAGGAATTACAGTGATCTGATCGGCTGAGATAGCCTGTTTGATGTTGCCGCTCTTGATGATCTCATAGAATTCTCTCTCGCTCTTTGTCGGCTGATGGAGTCCGAGCTGCTTCATATAATCAGCGTTAGCCTGGACATTAGCTGCTTCCTCTGTGATCTGGCTGATGAGCTCCTTATATCTATTCTCGTTTACAAGCTCCATAGCCTCGATAACAGCGTCAGTCTTATCTTCGGTCTTCTCGAAGATCTTGTTGATCTGATCCTTCATATTCTTATCGATTTTCATTTTGTTTGTCTCCTTATCAAGATATTAAAATAAAGAATTGAATCCAGCCTTCTGACGCGCCGCGGATTCTTCCGGCTTATCATCTTCGTCAGTGTCATCGTCATCATCGTCCGATTCATCATCATCAGACTCATCGTCTTCAGATTCATCGTCCGGCTCTTCCGGATCCTCTTCATCCTCGTCGGATTCCTTCGGATCCTCCGGCTCATCTTCGTCAGATGTGACAGCATCGATGAGGATGTCCAGCTTCGTGGAGATCTCGTCGAGCTTGTCCGCCAGATCTTCCGGCATCTCCGGCTCATCTGGAGCGCCAGGCTCATCCGGATTCTCCGGCTCTTCCGGCTCTTCGTCTTGCGTAGCTGTCAGCTGCTTGAAGATGGCATCCCATGCTCCTTGCTTCGGACCGTCAGATGATTCTCTTGCCTTGATGGATGTCGCGAAGCCATAATCGAGAGCTTCCTCCGGGAGAATCCAGCTCTCCGCGTCCATAAGCTCCTTGATCGTAGCTTCATCGAGATTCGAATTTGCCTTGTACGCCTCGACGCTCGCCTGGTTTACGATCTCGAGATCGTCCGCCATCTTGCGAAGCTCCTCAGCGTTACCGGCTCCGAATGTCCAGGCATTGTGAATCATGAGAAGAGATGCATCGTTCATAACTCTCTCGCCTCCGGCCATGAATACGACCGACGCCGCTGAGCACGCGAAGCCATCATCGATGGTCTTCACCTTCATGTCAGCATTCTTGAGAGTGTTATAGATTGCGAGACCTTCCTTCACATCGCCGCCATAGCTGTTGATGTGTACGTCAAGATTCTTCGCCTTGAGAGCCTTAAGCTCAGACACGATATCGGATGCGCTCTTGTCGAGCTCAGACCACTTCGATCCTTCTTCCGCGATGTCTCCGAAGATATAAAGCTCCGCGCTGTCGCTCTTCTCATCGGCTACCAGCTGATAATATTTTCCGCTCATTCCGTCTCCTTTCTTCCGGACAGCCTCCGGAGTTTTGTGTTTATTTGCTTTCCGAATCTACAGCGCCGCCGGCTTCGGCCGTGGCGTAGTTCTTCGTCAATGCCCTTGTCATCGTGAAATCGGTATGGAGCTCCGGATATCCCACAAGATGGAATATCTCATCGAGCGTCCAGCCGTCTCCGCGCATCTTCGACAGCTTGTCCGCGCTGTCGATAATGTCAATGTGCTTGAAACGCGCCAGGAAGATCATGACTCGCTCATTCTTATTGATGTAATCATCCATTCCGACCAGACTCGCATTCATGCCGTCATTGATGCATTCAGCGACAGGTCCGACCGCGTATGTGATGAATTCATTTGTCGCGTCACTCTTGTCCGAGATGGTCCCGAAATATACCATCTGAGGGATGTCGAATGCTCTGGCCGCCGCGGACTCCGCCGCCTGGATCAGTGAATCGAGATCCGACGTCGAGACGGATGAGCTCCCGCTTGTCTGGAGCGCCTCGATGCTGACTCCTTGCGGAATCATCATCGCCACGATGTCATCCGATGTCAGCATATTCTTGATCCGGTCGACATACTCGCGGCCGGTCAGCACCTTGTCCGTACCGTCCGCGCTCTTTTCGACCAGTCTCACATTCGTGTCAACGCCGACTCCCCACTTCGGAGTATTAGCAAGCTGGACAAGCGTGGCCGCTGTCGATGCGGTCTTGTCGTACAGCTGAGCGACATTCATGAAATACTGGCGTTTTTGCTCTGTGGCCGGGAGCCTCAGATGGATGACTTCGTCAGCCTTGAAATTCTTCCGGAGCTGAATCGTCTGTCTCGCGCATTCGAGAGTGATATTCGAGTATTTGCGCGGTCTCATGATGGTATTATCTTCGGTCCATGTATCAGCGATATAGAATTTACGATCGAGTCCGGATCCCATCGGGATGATGAGGCACTCGCTCTCGATCAATAATCTCGCCGTGACAGCCTTCCAGAATTCAGTCCCGGTCTCATTGTCATTCGGCTGGACATTGAGTCTGTAATAGATCTCATCAATGCGGAGACCGCTCTCGCCCTGGATGACGATCTCGCTCTTCGCGATGGCATTTGCGATCATCGAAATGCATTTGTGCATCGCGAATTTGCTCGCATTCAGCTCCTTGATCTGGCTCTGGAGTATTTCCATATAGCTTATGATTTTGTCATTCTTTTCAAATAACCAATCGAACATTGCTTCACCTCATTAGATGTAAATCGTGCGGATTTCAAGCTCATCCTTACAGAACATGGCCACATCGAATGCCATGAATCCGTCCGTCTTTCGGAAATACGGCTCAATCTTACCGAATTGCTTATTCCCGTACTTATCAGTAATGACGGATGTATTATTCGTGTACCAGCGCATGATCGCGCTGGCTCCGAAATTGATATTATGCATTGCGAATTCTTGCTCGATGAATGGAGCGATGACTCCAGTCGCGGATCCGAGCTTGCGGATCAGCCGGACAAGACCGTCCGGATTATCCTTCCGATTCTCGATGCTGATTCCGCGATTTATGAATTCTTGCTTGAATAACGTATATCTGTATGTATCCATTGCGATCTTGCGGACCACATACTTCGACAGATATTTCTTCTCGATCCAGTCAATGACAGCATCGACCGGAATGACCGGAGCATCAACGATCTCGAAATCGTCGAATTCCGGCTGTCCAATATTCGTGAGCGGGAATTTGATTCCGTCGAAATAAGGACTCTGAGCATTGATCCATGTATGTTGACGCCAGATGTACTCTCCCGCGTCCGTCTTTGTCAGCACGCCGGCCGATGCGAAGTCGCGGATATCAGCATAGTCGATTCCGACGATGGCATAATTGCCGGACGTGTCCGGAGTCGGCCTCAGCTCAGATCTGTCGATGTCCTTATAGCATGCAAGAAGGATATTATCCCAGCTCGTGACTGTGGCCTCTTGTTTCGACGCCGGGAGATTCATGTGCTTCGTCATGAATTCCGCTCGCTTCGACGTCAAGACCTTCATCTCGCGATATTGCATCTTCAGCTCACTCGCAAGAATCGGCATGAATTCGAGCGCCGGATTCGCTTTATGCCACGCCTCTTCATCGTCGACCTCTTCAGCCTTGTCGAGCCGACAGAGGAATGGAAAATACCAGAGATCATTCTGTCCGGTCTTGAGGATCTCCTTGCACATGGTCAGAATATCGTCAAGCGGACCATCTCTGACATAGCCTTGAGTCGTGATGATGATCTCACGCGGATGTCTGATCTTGCCTTGTGCGGACTCAAATACGTTGATCTGGTCATAATTCTCATAAGCGTGAAGCTCATTGAAGATGAGAAGCCCGATCTTTTTACCGTCCTTCGTGCCGGCTGTCGATGTATTGAATTTAAGCTCTGAGCCCGTCACCTTGTTCGTGATCAGCTCTCGAGTCCAATTGAATTTTCCTTTGAATTTTTTCGGATTCGCCTCGAGCATATTCCAGACCACTTTGAATGTATCCTTCGCCTGGTCTTCGGAATTTGCCACGATGTCGACATGGTAATCCTTGACTCCGTAGAGCGGAGTTTGCATAAAGGACGCCAGCGGCATCACGAATCCATCCTTGCCATTCCCGCGGCCTTCCAGGATCAGAAACTTCCGGAAGACCGGAGTGTCATCCGGAAATTCGTCCGAGCCTTGCCAGTACATAAAAACGAATGCATAGATGAATTTCTGAAATGGAAAAAGCGGATAGAAATTCGCTTCACAATACTTGATGCAATTGTGGAATGTCCCCGAATCAAAAAAGATGTCATCCCGCTTGAGAAGCGGCTTGACAACATTCTTGATCAAGAGCCGACGGTCTTGATTGATCCACGCCTTATGATTCTCGACATATTCGATGTAGTCCTGGATCTCCTTACAGATAATCATCGTTGCTCGCTATCTTGACAGGCTCTTGAAGCTTGAGCGTCTGGAGGATCTTGAGCATGATCATTTGCTCTTTTTGAATCGATGCCAGGCTCTCATTGTCCTTTACGACAGGATCTCCGTGAGAATTGAATGTGTCGACCTTGACGCCGCGCTTATTCACATCCTTCCAAAGAAGACGAATAATCTTGTAGTGTTGCATATAGTCATCCACAAGCCCGAGCATGTACTTTGTATCCTGCCCCTTCTCCACAAGCTGCTCAATCAGTGATGCTTTAACTTCCGTCTGTGTCATGCTTACCACCTCTCTCCGGTCTCAAAAAGCTGGATCCGCTCGAATGGGATTTTGGACGATGCCAGCCTCCGAGCGATCTCCTTATTCTTCTCGAGTGTCTCCGACAGCCTTGTCATATCATGCGGACGATTCCGCTTGATGATGTTCGCCTTCGCCTGGCGGAGATCCGTATCAATCAATATGAATGTCTTATCCTCATCCGGCACGCCGGCGAGCATCTCCAGCTCTTCCGATGTCGGATAGGTCGTGACATGTGCGACATCCTCTCCGGCCTCATACAGACTCCACGTCTCTTGAAGCTGGCTCATCTTAGTCATTCCCTCGCATTCCGTGACATGCGCGAAATGCATTGAGGCATATGTCGACTTTCCGGATCCGATTATTCCACATATCACATAAATCATGTTTCAAATTCCTCTGAAATATAAAAAATGAGGCCGAAACCTCATATAAATCGGATTTTATCTCCGTAACAATGCATCCCATCGTCAGTCGGTCTTAGGGAATTTCGCTGAGAATTTGACCGGGGGGATTTATTTTCGCTGTGATTCACCACATCTCATCGGTCAGACGCTTCCTCTTGAGCCATCCTTGCCGTCCTTCCTCGCTCCATTGAGCATCAAGGACGCGACCGTGACGCTTGTTGTGGCAACCATCGCACAAACTGATGAGATTGTTATCATCCAGCCGGAGATCCCAGTTATCTCTCAGCTCGACGATGTGATGGACGCAAGTCGCACGACGAATCCGTCGCTCCTTACCCTTGAGGATGATTCCCTCCCTGGCCGCATTGCGTAGCCTGGCAATACAATCCTGGCACTCATAATGGTCACGCCTCAAGATTTGCTCCCGCTTCTCTTGCCACGCGGCCGAGTCGTAGAATTGTTTCTCCTTGCCATCACTCATCATGTTACCTCATAGCTTCGCTATGGTAACACTATCATTCCGGCTTGCGGTCCTGGGAGGTCTTATTCATTCTCATGACCTTCTCTATACTTAAGTAGTAGTCTCGCCCTCTTCTTCCGGAGCCAGCGCTGATCATACCCGAGCGCATCAGCGATGTCTGTCATCGATATGAATTCAATGTATCTCATCCGGATGATTTGCTTATCAATCGGATCCGGAAGCGAGCGCATGAATCGATACGCCTCAGCTCTCTCCGCTCTGAGTATAGCCATCTCCTTATCGATCTCGCGCTGGATGTCAGCCGCGGCATCGAGATAGATAGTCCGATCCTTCGGGAGAGATGTCTGTACTCTCTCAGTGTCCGAGCATGCCGAGCCTCCTTGAGCTTTCGCCCTCAACCTCTCGACACGCTCTTCCATGCGCTCAATATTCTTCTTCCTCTCCGGAGCATGTTCGAATCCCATGTCTCTTATCTCCTTAGTCCAATATACACAAGCGGGATCAGCATCAGCACGATGAGCCATGCTTGCCATTGTCCGTCATCAAATATCATTCGTCCTTCTTATTTCCTTTCCTCTTGTCGAGCATCGCGAGCCTCAGCTCCGCGATGTTACATCCGGTCTCTGTCAGATCCGGACTGTCGAATCTCATCCCGGCTCGATTCACTTCAGCATTTACTCTCTTACTGATGCACTTGAGATTCTCGATATTGTAGTGATCCCGATTGCCATCCAGGAAAGTGATATTACATCCCTCCGGAATAGGCCCATGATATTTCTCCCACTCGAGATGATGACACATCCTCCAGACATCCGGCTCAGCGATCTTCTCCTTCCAGTATCCGGATCCTTTGGATATCGTCCCGACCGGGACATGATTCGCCGGGATATGTCCCTTCTTGAATTGCGTCTCGCCTTGCCTTCCTCTGGTCGGACGCCTTGTCCCCTTGAATGCTGACGGCTGTCCCTTCTTGAATTTCGCATCATACCCGGACGGGAGCCGGTTATTCTTTTTGTACGCTCTGATCTGATCGACAGTACACGTCCCATCTCCGAATCGCTCATTGACCAGCTGAGCCACATCGGAAGCTCTCCGGCCTGGATTCACTTCCTTGATGTACGCTCTGACCTCCGGCGGGAATTTGTAATGCTTCGCTCTGACGTAATTCCCGGACTTGATCTTATATCTGGACTTCGCTGAGTGTAGTATCTTCTCCGTGAAGACAAGACCATATCTCTCAGCGAGATCCGTCTCATTGATCATCCGAGTCAGCTCAGCCGTCGAGTGTCCTTCCGCGTTTTGCCTCAGCCACTCGATAACCTCTTCCGGCCAGCGCTTTCTCATTTTGTCTCACCTCCGATGAGCTGCTTACATACTTCCTCATTCGAGCCTTTGAATGAGCCGTAATATTCATCGACATGCTTCATGACTTTCAGCTGGAGATCAGCATTATCGATGATCTTTCCGGCCACATCGCATATGGCCGCGGATCTTTTCAGCTCCTTGTCGAGATCTTCTCCGGATAGCTCATCGTCCTGGATGCGCTCGATTTGTTCAAATAGATAATTATTGAGTGATGTCAATGTATTATTCATCATGATCCTCCATGTCTCTTTTGCTTCCTACCATTTACCGGAATGACGATCGGAGCCTTATCGATATCCTTCAGCTGCTCCAGTGTCGGCATTGTATATGTCGGATGTCCGAGTCTGATCGGCTCCTTGATCATCTTGAGCGCTCTCTTTGCATCATCCTCCGAGAGATAACTTCCGAGCTGGCATCCTGTCCCGTCCTTGAAATTGACTTTCACTCCGCCATTCCGAGTGACATATATCGCCGTAATTGAATCGAGATTCACGGCTTGCAAGTAGTCGCTTGAAAATATAATCATTTAGACCTCCGTTTCTTGTCTTGAATCCTCTGGATCCTTTGCTTATTTGCGGAATGCACCTTGTTATATTCCTTGTCCATCTTGATGTGACATTCAAAACAGATCTTGTGATTCCTCCCCGTAAAGAAATCGAACATATCATATTCATTGCATTCCTTACCGCACATATAACACTTCATATATAGATATCCGACGGCGGGCCGGTTATCGAGTATCTAATTATAAGTTTACTAAAAGGAAATTATTGGAAAGTATTTCTGTCATGGTTGATCATGCTGTACCCGCCGCCGGTTATCTCCTTCATTTAGTCTGGCCATTCAGCCTCTTGATCTTCCTCATCCTCATAATCGTCATACAGATCTTCGTCATCCCAGAATCCGTCATCATACTCATTGAAATCATCCTCATACCATCTCTTACGGATCCAGGATGTGATTGACGGCACAATCATCCTCATGAGCGGCCTCCTTCCTTGTAAAGCTCCATGAAATCATCCAGAGTGAGCACGACTATCCAGTGAGAGTGATTCTTCTTATGCATCACGACCGGGATCTCTCCGTCTCTTGCATCTCGTGTTGACTGAGCGAGCGCATCCCACATACGGAATGACTCTGTCCTCTTACACTCGATATGGATTCCCGGAAGACCTATCACATCAGCATCTCCATTAGCTCCGGAGTATTGCTGTCCTCTCCTTGCATCATAGCCGTGAGATCTGAGTGTCTTCGCAAGCTCGAGCTCGCCTCGCTTACCTTTGTCGCGACTATTCATTTGAATCCTCCTTATACAGAGAATCAAGCCAGCTCTCATATCGATTGCCATATTCATCTTCAGACCATTTTTCGTATTCTCTAATCTGATTGATCGGAATATGAGAATACTCTCCGAAGACCTCTTTGAGTTTATCCATATTCGTGATCGGCTTCTTGAATCCGAGTACATCCCATGTGGCTATCACTGAGCGATCCAGCTGGACCGGAGCGATGTCCGGACTTCCGTCCGGTCTCAATGTATGATTCGGATATACCCGGCAATACTTCTCATAGAATGATTCAGCATATCCTTTGATTTGATCTTCCTCATAGTCTAAAATTCCATCATCTTGAAAATAAATCATATATCTTGGCTTCCGGGGAGCTGTCTCAAATTTATCGACTACGACTCCCGTATCAATCGCGAATCTTCCGGTCTCGACTCTCACAATGTCACCGATTGCGTATTTATACTTCATTGTTTTCTTTTGCCTCCCTATATTTTAAATTTTCTTCCTCAGAGAGATAGAGCTGATATCTCAGTGACTCAATGACATCTCTGAGGCGGTTTTCTATATCACGGGCCTCCAGATGGTCTCTGATGCCGGCGGCATCCTCAACCTCATTGACATCCGTCCCGAAATATCCTCCCTCATTGCGGATGATGACGATGTTATCCTTGCGGATCTCATCGACGTATCCGTGAACATAAATCTCATCACCGATCTTCATACTCGCCCGTCCTTTCCGTCATACACATCCGGATATTCGAAATCTGGACATGTCTCTTTTACTGGCTGACAGCCGGACATTATTAAAGTACAATCTCCGTATGTATAAGCCATACAGTCTTCCTCCATGCACCAACACCATGAGCCGGAGGAATTCAACCTATACGGACACGCTCTTCTCATTTTCGGCATTGATACATTCCTCCTTCCTCATACTCTCCAGAGTACGGATCAGCATAGAGAGATCATCACGGACATCGAGCGTATCTTCATCCTTCGCAACATCATCAAGACGATTCCGAATGATGATGAGCGGCTCGATGACTTCCTCGATGTATATGGCGCTGGCTGTCGGAAACCACTCGACATCCTTGAGCATCTCCTTTGATGTGTACTTCTCATGGAAGGACTTCCGCTTCACATACTTCGTATGGATGTAGTCATACAGATCATTCTTATTAACGTACTCATGTCTCATATCACATCACTCCTTCCGCGCACTCAATCATCTCTCTGATCTGAAACTTGTCGAAACATGCTGACAGGATCCGAAATTCCTTAGCTGTCCCGGTCAGTATGACAGTCCCTCCGTCTCCGCCGTATGATGTCCGCATAAAGCAGCATCTCCGGTCCTTCCTCCGGATGACCACGGTCCCCGTCTCGCCATTGTCATATTCGTAATAATTATTCAGATCCGGATTCGAATTTCTGACCGACATCATTTTCTTATAAGCTTCGTCTCCGATTATTATTTCCATTTTTGACCTCCTTTTTGGTCGGGACATTTGCGTATAATCCTGGGATAGACATCCCCGGGACTATATAGGGAGAGCTTTAGCTCCCTATAGTCCGGGTGTCTGTCTTCCAGGTTATTTTCCGGTCCTTACCAGAGGGACAGACAGACATTTTCTTTTATATATAGTGTCCCTGTCCCTAATCGGGACATTTTTCGAAATATTTTTGTCCCTTTTTGTCCCTGTTTGTCCCTCACTCCGACGGGAATTTCATTTGCTTCCCTTCGACCATGTGAACATTGCTGTTGACGATCTCATAATTCGGAGATTCGGATATCCAGCGTCGGATCGTCTTCTCTGTCTTGCCGAGATATTCCGCCATCATCTTGATGGTCGGCGGACCGGAGAATCCGGCGGCCTCGAATGCCTTATCGAGATCTTCGAATCTCTGATTCTTCCTCCGCTCCTTGTTTTGCTCCGATGTCTTCTCCTTCCAGTAGGATCCGACCTCCGAGACCTCATCAAGAATGCTCCATCTGTCGGCTATGTGCTCCGGCCAGTCAAAGAATGCATTGATCGCCTTGAATTTCGGGAATTCTCTGAGCGTGCCATCGATTCTCCATGCTGACAGCGCATCCAGCGCGTCATCATCGAGTCCGAGAGCCGTCTTCGCCTCGAATAGATGCTTCTCATCCATCTTCAGTTCAATAATGTCGAGCAGCGCGTCCGGATCTCTCGCGAATACGCCGGATCCACTCGCTCTGTCCATCGACTTTTTCTGAGACTGAGATCCTTTGGAATGATGATGGCAATATATGACCGCACATCCGAGCTCAGTACAGATCTTGTCGAATTGGTTACAAAAGAAGGCCATCTCGCTCGCGGAATTCTCATCTCCCGTGATGATCTTATAAATCGGATCCACGATGATCGCGATATAGTCCTTCTTCGCGGCTCGTCTTATCAGCTTCGGAGCGAGCTTGTCCATCGGACAGCTCTTGCCTCTGAGATTCCATATATCGATATTCCTTATCGACTCCGGATCGATGCCGCGCTTCTCGTATACATCATGAAATCTGTGAAGACAGCTCGCGCGGTCCAGCTCCAGATTGATGTATAGGACCTTGCCTCTCGCACAATTCCAGGCGAGCCACGGAGTCCCGGAAGCTATGGCTATAGCCATCTCGATGAGTAGGAATGATTTACCGGCTTTTGTCGGCCCGGCCACAAGCATCTTGTGACCTTGCCGGAGGATCCCGTCAATCAATGGCGGAGCAAGCGGAGGGAGATCATCCCAGACATCGGAGAGCGGCTCCAGGTCCGGAAGATCGTCATTGACTGACTCGATCCATTCCTTCCATTCATTCCATGTCTCTTTTCCGATGTTCGTATCAATGAGGAATTGCTTGTGCTCGCCTCTCCTTACTCCCGGCATCCTCGACAGCCTGGACGGATTCCTGTTTTGCGTATCGATGACAAGTCCGTTTTGCTTACATACCTCATAAAGGTAATCAACACGCTTCCGATATTCGGCATAATCAGCCGCGTCGATCTTGACGATTGCATGGACTGACTTTCCGCCGGAATACACAAGGCATG
>Ga0181612_182015_pt1 | contig 33341 bp, 15 predicted proteins | sample HoacroProtozoa21_FD_119630 | JGI IMG/M metagenome (GOLD analysis project Ga0181612, IMG submission 119630) | Hoatzin crop microbial communities from Cojedes, Venezuel. Combined Assembly of Gp0051906, Gp0051904, Gp0051908 | reverse complement strand
CACTGTGAGCTAAGCTGCTCAACATACCCGACAGCCGTTCCCAACCCAAGAACCTCCGTGTGAGAACTGTCTCTGGAATAGGCTTACGCACATGCCTGCCGCAGCGACAAGACAAAGCAAGACTCCGCTTTCCTTTGGTAGGACCAGGTTTTTCTCCCAGGGGACAACACAGCTCCTAATTCGGTAGACAAGCCACATTTTCTTTAAAATTATACTGGAAATGCTGTAAAGGAAAAAAATTCATCTTTGAAATTTTTTTTTAAATAATCCCTTTCTCTTATCTCCTAGTGTAAATAACCTAATAGTGGTGCACAACGTAATCCACATCCATCTTTTCCTCTGCCTTTTTCATCCTACTTTCTTCCCTTCAGCTTCCATCACTTTTCTTCCTCTGTAGAAGAGCCTCTTCTTGATCAAGCCATCTCCCCTCCAACTGTGGAGTTAAAGAAAACTGAACTAGGAAATAACAAAAATTGTGTTGCTGCTGCCTTGCTGGCTTAATTTGTGTTTTAAATACCCTGCTTTTCCCTGTGCCCACCTTGCAATGTGCTTTTTCAGGCAAAAGCTCTCCGTTTCTTTGGACGGCACTTAGCACAGGGCCCATTTTGTGGTTGGTTTAGCTTTATTTTTGTGAAATAGGCAATTAAGAGCATGAAAAAAAACCCCAGTTTCTTCATGCTGGAGATGAGCAAAACAATTATCCATTGGAAAGCATAGTTTTCCTGCTAGTGGTTGGTCTTTGTGTTGTATTGGTTCCCATCTACTTGACAAAGCAACTGTGCTGCAGCTGATGATATGGTTCTACAGCCCAGGCTTCGACGAAGTTCATAGCACCTAGTAACAAGCTATAAACATGGCTTAATTCCCTACAAGATAAAAAAAAAAAGTTCTTATCTTTTTAATTATGATATACAGCATTGTCACCAGAGTTCTGTCACCCATGTCACTAAACTCCAGCAGAAAAATGACATTAAAGCCCAGAAAAATTTGAGTTGCTTTAAGACTGTTCATTAACATTTGATATATTTAATCTGACATACATGGTGTATTTAAACTAAAAATTTGGTTATACTTTAATTTGCCTTGAATTGCCTTGGGGGTTTTTCGTTTCCTCTGGTACTCAGTTCATTTGTGTGTGTGTATAAACACACAAGTGTATATAAACAGGCAGAGAAAAGCTACATTTCTTAAGTAACAAGGTGACCACAAAAGCTGAAACAAACTAATACTACAAACCACACGAGGTCATGTGCTCAGACTCCGACTATAAATCTGCAAGCAACATATGCTGTGCTCGGATTAGAGACACAGGGCGAAGTTTATGGGGTCTCTGCTGCTGATTGATTCACTGCGTGATGCTGGAAAAAAATCCCTTTCTCGAACAAAGACACTGACTGCCGCTTTGCAAAATGAGAGTGATACATATCTCTAGAGCCATTTACTGACTTCAGCAGGAGCTGCGCTTAGTAACAAGTTGAATGAGTATAGGACCCACCCCTGTATTAGCCTGTATTAGATGGCCTGCGTATCACAGGTGTCATCCTGAGTCACCAGCTCCTCAAAACAGCGCTTTTGAAACCTTGGAGTTTCCCTTTAAGCTCTGATGAGATCTGTGTCTTTCAACAGCTCGTTTTGGTTCCTCAGTGTTTTCTCACTTCCGCGTTGTACCTACTGACAGTCATGATCAGCTTCTTTCGAAATAGTGCCCTTCTGAACACGGGAAAGTTTTAAGCACCAAGTCTGATCTCACACCAGCACCGAGCCAGCAAAACATCGCCAAGTCAGCGGTTACTCTGGATTGCTATTAGGACAGAAGAGGTGAAAAGCTGATCCAAACTCATTCGCCAAAAGCATAAACACCATTCTGCAGATTTTTGAAGTCTGCCTCTTTTTAAGACAAGAAGTCCTGCTGTCAAGAGAATTTAATAGCATTAACCAAAGTCTGTCAGTGTCACCATCAGAAATCGACAGAAGCTCTCACTGACCGTGGAATTACACCATCAGTGTAGGGAACATACACCTGAAAAAAAAACGGATCAATCTAAAAAAGCTTTCTAAGGGGCATGCAGTTTTTGGTTTTTGCCATTCCCCCCTCCCGTCCAGTGAAATAGTAGATGTTTCTCTACCATACAAAATTCCCATTTCACTTTTCCCGAAGCATACAGCTCTTGCTCAGTTCTTTCCTCCTGCAGTTCTGTTCTTGATTTCAGAGGAGTTGTGCCTGCTTCACACCAGTCTAAATGAGAAGAGAATCAGACATTCCATCTTCACTGCCTTTGTTTCAAAGATAAATGACTGTGTTTTGCTGCTTTCCCCATGGCTTATTCCAGGGATCTGCTGCCAATTCAGACTGGCACAGTGTCAAGACTTGACACACAGCAAAAACATTCGAAAAATAGCAACACTCCATCTGATCGGCAGTTTGGAAGTTTTGTGCACTCAGAGCTGTAGCAGTTGGGAAGGTAGCAGACCCACAGCATTTTTAGATACCTGTTTCTATTTGAGCACTTTGCAAAAGTTTACTCTGTGAGTTCTGGACAGGAAGCAGATGACTCGAGAAGCTTAAACATTGAAAGGAAAGAAAGGGGGAAGGGAGAGAGAAAAGAGAGAAACAGCTAATTGCTGTAGAACGCGTGCAAATGTGAATGCGCAGCCAAGCAGGACACATCAATGTGTCACATTTGGACAGAAGATAAACTGGAGGTCGGCTAGAGCAGTGCTGCAAAGACAGACTGATGACACGCACGTCTCTTTTTTAAAGAATGGTCTAGTTCCAGTGTTTGATCCGGTGCAAGGGTTCACGATTGCTTTATAACTGTTCACAAGAAAAAAAAAAATTGCTTCCTGCCTTAGCTTAAAGACACTGAAAGAAGTAGGGCCAGATTCATTTCCTTTGAGGTTTTTTCTAGTGATCTGTCAGAAAGAAAGATCTCCATAAACACTTCATACATTTCACCTCCATCAGTAATCAAGTCCACACTGGTGAAAATAAAAGCATTAAAATGAAACAGACACCATTTCCACGGGGAAATTTTGTTTTACATCAACTCCAGAATGGACAATCGGATTCACATCTTAAAGCAGTTTGCACATGGTGTACTGTTTTGGAAGCAAGTTTGAAGTTAGAGCAACTACTTTATCAGAAGTATCTCCTAGTACTACAACATGTGGGAGGCAAAAGTGTTCAGTCCCACTCAGAAACACATCAGCGGTTCATGTCATGTTGTAATGTGCATAACTCGTTAAAAAACTAGTTGGGCCACGGACTTTAGCTGCAGTCTGACACCTGCTTGCACACAAAATCATTTCGTAAGTTCCCTATACGATTTTGAGTGGATGCTTCACCCTGAAGAGTGAGTCCGTGTATGAAGAAGTTACCTGTTTATTTGTGTTTCTTTCCTGTGAGCCCCCAGAGCCGCTGACTGATCAAAAGGAGAGTCTCTTACTTCTCTGCTCCTCCTGGCGCTGGAGAGCAAATGTAGTAACAGCAGTGAGACTTTTTTCATCTCTCATTGTCAAGGAATGGATTGTGGTACTGTTATTCACAGCATGCAGAATTTTATTCCTCTGTCATCTCACCTGTGAGAGATGCTAATTAATGCAGAAAGATTTTTTGGTTTTGTTCTCTGCAGGCTGTGTGCGAGAAAACCTAGCTGAAATGTCAGCTTCCACATTTCAACACTGACAGTTAGAAAAAAACAAAAGAAAACTTTCTGCTTGCCAGCTGCTGGGGTGTGCTTGAGGGAGACACACAGGGAACTGCTCAAGCCTTTGATTCCACATGGAGTCCCCCCCACCTTTTCTTTTTTTTGAACAGTCTCTTTTAGGACTAGGACTGCATTTCAAAATCTGCTAACGTAAGTGCCTCACTAAAAATAGGCTTTTTGAGAAACTGCTCAATAAAGCACAGTGCAAAACTCCCACTGTGAATAAGAAAATGAACTTGATAGGGTCTTAGGCTTGTTTTGACAGAGACATTCTTTGGCCACCCCAGCTGCCCATCAGTTTGGAAATGGCAGCGAAATCCTTCTCTTCAGGGGACAGCTGGAAGCAACTGTGGGAGAGAGAGGAGCACTGTCACAGAACAAGACCTCAGCTCTGAGCCCAGCCTCAGCCGAGTGATTTAGGATGCTCCAGTGTTCCTGAGGGATGGACAACATTTTCTGGATTGATGGCTGTAGCAGAGCTGAAATGTTGCAACCAACAAATGGTTAAATTCACTATACTCTGGTGACTTCTTAAGCAAGGGTTATGTAAATGCTTCAGGAACTACCTCTTTTCATTAAAAAAAAATAAATCAAGAAATCTTTTACCCTACATCAAAAGCCTTGATGCTACTGACTATCTTAACTAGTTTGTTATCTCTCTGCTTTAAAGGGCAGATTTCTACATCCTCACCACTACCTGCTAGAAGTCACTCTTGGCAAAAAGATTTTTTTCAGGTCTCTGACTGTTCTCAAGGCCATAACCCTTGCATATAAAGCATAAGGTGTGCTCTCTTGGCTGGATTGCACACCGATGGACTGATCTGAGGGCAAATGGCAGATCATATGAGAGGCAGATCATATGTTAACATTACACCATTAGCCTATTCCTTCTATTCTGAGGTGCCCACATCCTCACATTAATGATTCAAATGTGCTTGAAGTAGCCAGACCATGTATTCAAGTAATTGTTAAGCCAGGGATTCTCAACTCCCACCTAAATCGTAGTGGTTTTTCTTTTTTCAAGCAGGAATATTTCTTAGCTCACTGGATTTTGTGCTTCAAGGATCCACTTTTTCAGCGTCTCTTCACCATCGTGAATGAGACCTGTTTAACATTCCCCAGAAAACTGTGCCTTAATTATAAGATCTCCAGAGCTGCTATTTCAAACAAGGAACAGCTCACATGAGATTTGTGGTTTACAGTGATAAAGTCAATAATACCGACCTGCCACACCTCTCAGCAGCTTCACATTCTTTAACTGACATAACAAAGGATGTTTTTTCCTCTGTAAAGCATAAAATCCTCCAGAAATTGAAGTGAAAGCTGCATGAGATCATCTACTGCCAGAAAGAGAAGGCAGTATCAGTCACTCTAGGCGGTATAGCTGACTGCCTTCCAATTAAAGGACCATTCCCTGCGAGACAGATACCTTACATCTTGGACATGGAAATCATCTAGTACCCTCCCTCCTGCATTACCTCGGGTGTGTGCAGACAACCATCAGGATTATTATAAGGCTTACAGGTAGAAAGTTCCAAGAGTGTCACATAAAGGAAGGACAAAACAGAGGCATAACAAGTCCTCACTTTCTTATGGGACTGAAACGAACATGTGTTGCTGCAGAAATATCTATTTTATTTGGATTTCAGGTTCTGTACCTTAGAAGATTCTAAAGCAATTTCCAAACCACAGCCCTAATTCCGATGAGGTTTAAGGTCAACCATAGCCTTGGTCCCTGGGGCTGGAGATGAACAAAAGCAAACAAAGCGAGAACTGGGTGGGGTGCAAAAGGACAGGAACTCATAGCTGTCTCCCCTTCTTTACGGCGCATCTCAGAATTCATTTGACTGGACAAGCACACACTTTATATAGAGGAGGGAAGGCAGGGGCAAGAGGGAGGATGCACCCTGCCCTCTGAGCTCCAGAGTTCCTGAGCAGACATTTCCTTCCCAGTGCGTTACAAAGGGAGGTCAAAAGCATCCCCCTCAGCAGAGTCAGATCTCCGTTGTGCTGCTTTTTTAGTGCACATTCAGATTTAGCACTGCTTGCATCACACACCTCTCACATTCACCTTGATTAGCACAAGGGCCAATGTACCGTGCATTCGGTGGTTATGTTGAACAAGGGTTCCTGGTACTGTGGAGCACACAAAGGAGAAATTCTGGTGTTATTTTCCCTAAGCTTGTTAAACACAGCTAGGCAAGATCTTCTGGAAAGCCTAGTACTGCTTCTCTGAAAAAGCATAGAAAAGGTGTTCCTGAGATAAAGCTGAAGGACATAGACGTGATGCCTACAAGAGGATTTTTCTTAAATAATTCCCTCTAAGAAAACCAGTCAGTCAAGCCCATAACCACCTTTTAACTCTCCTGCACCTGGAGAGAGTCCTAGGGTCCCACACAGGCTAGAGCTGCCTGTCACACCAACAACATATGGCAAGACCTGGCAAGTGACCTCAATCCAGTCCTATACCACATCTCTGCATCAGTATTAAGGGAAGGGAGAGAAGGGAAACCCAGGACAACATACAGGCCTTGAGCCAGAAGCAGCAAATGAACATGGAGCTGAGGAACATGTCCATCACTACAGATTAGTTTTGTTACACATTCCCCCCCCCGCCCCAACCCTAAGCATCCGTGATTGAAGCCTTGGGAAGCTCCAGAGGAGGGGTGCCTCCCAGGCATAAGCCTAGTACTGGTCAGTTTGTAGATGAAGATGTGAATATTGCGCCTACCACGCAAGATAAAACAAGCACAGAATCCCTCCTTATTGTTCCATGGGTGTGGGTAGAGGGTAGAAACCTTCCCCACGCAGCCGCACTAGATGGACAGGCTCTGGCCTTGGTAGTACAGCTTTCTGTCATAAATGATCTGTCCAAGGCAGTGGAGTCTTCTGGAAGCAGCATGTTCTCTTTGCTTACCCAGAGCCACTCCAGTGACAAAGGAGACTGGCATGGGGCTCCACCTCAGCAGTCACACAAGTCCTTCTTCCGCATTGACGGACTGCTGGGAGAGAGAAACTCATTTCTAGAGAAGCCTGAGACACTGCCTATGAAAAACTCCAAGGATTCTGTGAAATGCTGAACCCATTAATCAGCAACCACAAAAAGAAACTGGCCTTAAATCCAGCTGCTGAGAAACGCTGCAAAGTGACATCTTCTCATTGAGTTTGGGCAGTCACAGTGTTTTTGTTTTAAGCTTAGGAGAAATAATAATACTGGTATCAGAGTCCAGCAAAAATTGCTACAACATCTGCACTAACATCACTAGAGAAGGAAGAGCAGGCTGGCCTGGTACACTGCATTATGACAAACAACCTTTAAAGAAGACCTCACACTCCTCTTGCACAGCAGCGTTTCTGATGACTTGTCAGGGTATGTGCCCTGTGGCCCAGGCAGTACCTTTTCCTAGCCCCTAAAAATCGCCACCAGGTTTAGTTGGGATATGAATAGCTAAGAGAGCCACAGCTCCCCAGACAACTGTTTTCCTGCTTCTGCACCCCAGGAGAATCCCCACGGCTCGAAGTCTGTAGGCGCGGGGGGGTCAGCCGGTCAGCACAGCACTGCCTGGAGAGCTGCAGCTGCTGTGAATCATATCCTGGGAACTCCACGGAGAGGGCACAGAGAGGTGAGGACAGGGCAGCACCCCCTTTCCGGCCCAGGACCTGGCTGTCTCATGTTCAAAACAAGAAAAAGAAACAGTATATGGGAAAATATTTTAATGTAAGTGCAAAAACTGCCAGAAAACTCTAGTTGTTAATAATCCACTGCCCAGATGGAAAAATGCATTTTGCAAGTTTCCAGAGGGGTATTTTCCTACCCCAGTGCTGTTAAATATTTCCACAGAAAATCTGGGTGATACTTTTAATGAAAAAAAAAAATAGAGATCATGCCTCTAAAACCTGACACTGAGCCAGGAGGCCTGCGCGTACCGCAGAAGAGTGGAACTAGATTTCAGTGTGACTTGAAAAACTTATGTTTTGAAAACAGAAAAAAAAAAAGAAAGACTTGCTCTGCATCAAGAGGAAAGTGCTGACTGCACTGGAGAAGGGAAGAGAGGCAGCCAGTCACTCCACCATTCTGTGGGAAGGGCTCCAGGGGTTACAGCAGATCACAGGCTGGGCCCAAGGTGGCTGTGTCGTGCAATTTGGACATGGGGCAGGCACAAGCAGGGCTATGGTAAACAAGAACAGAGGATGCAAGAGGTGTGAAGTAACCCTTCCCTTCTATTCCACATCCACAGGAGTGCCGTGTCCAAGTAGGATACTGCGCCTCAAAACGAGTTGTGGACAAACAGGATCAACTCCAGAGGATGTCAGTGAGAACCATCAGAAGTCTGGAAACCACATGGTCTGTGAGTAAATATTAAGTGGAAGGAGTGTCTTAGCCAAGAAAAGAGAAGACAGAGCCAGTACATAGCCCATTATTTACAAAAATAGGAAATGGGAAGGGGGCAGTCTATGCAGCCATGTTCCCTTTGATCAGGGCAGATAAAGGGGTACCTGAATTATATGAAATGAAATTTAGGTTAAGCATCATGGAAAAATTTTGTAGCTGCAAGGATAATGAAGTATTGAATGAGTTGCCTGGGGAGATGGTGATGTTTCCAGCACAGGAAGGTTTTCATGACAGGCTGGACAAATAGATGCAGTTAATCCTGCTCTGGGGTAGAAGAAGAAACAGGATGAGCTTGTGAGATCCCTTTGAGACTAATCTTGTAGTCTAGAGGAAACACTGGGAGTGATGAGCAGTTTCAATTTCTCCTTTCTTCGACAAGCGGAAACAAGGGTGCAAGTATGTTTTCAGAATGCGGTTCTTGACCAGCCCCATAGTTGCCCTTTACCTGGCTGGTCCAATCTCTCCCTTTCTCCTCCTTTCCCCTAGCTCAAGAGCAAGCATATTAGCTTTAGTTTGTTTCGAATTCTCCAAGAGTCCCTGTACCAGGGCTCCCTCTTTCCTTCCCTGAGGATTTACCTGTTTCATCACCAGTTTACCTATCCCGCAAGCACCAGCTACCTTCTGAGGGTCTGACAGTTTACATATCCCATACAATCCTAGGCAGCTTGCTTTGTTTTGCAATTTACTGCTTCTGTGTCAGACAGGAATAAAGCCTTGTGTGCCTTACCATTGAAATATTATCTGTCCACTGATACTAGTTTACATATTAAAGATGCAACGTACTCCACACCACGTGGCTGAGCTAGAACCGAGACCAGCAACACTACCAGGCCTGCTTGCCGTCACCCACTCCCGCCTGAATCAATCAATCAGGTCAAGTGCCACATTTTGCAGGGGCTGAAAAGCAGACCTGTTTGCTGGCTTGGCTGACAGAGCCAGGGTAGAGAGCCTTGCCCAAGGATAGCTTCCTCTTTGCTAAGTGAGTTTCACTGAGAATCCGTTGGTGGGTTTCAGTGTTTCTGTTCCTGCTCTGGAAGTTGCCCCTCGTTAGCATTCTGTGGTCAGGCTGTGTCTGGTGCCTGCTAACAGCCTTACGGACAGCTGGTACAAAGACAGTGGGAAGCATGTACGAACAAAACGGATGCACATTTCCAACAGCTGCTTTCCAAAAAAGCCTTCTGCAGCTTAATGTACAGCGAGCGCTTTGTACCCAGCTAGAGACATGGGTCACGTCATTTTTTCAGCCGTGTTGCTTGACAAAACAGAAGTCATCCCATCTTCACGTACCTGAACTGTTTCATAACAGATGATGCTGCAGCAAAAAAACCCTCCCTACCTCCAGCGGGTAATGGACCACCTCTTAGTGATGCAAGGTGTGGCACTGCTGCTAGCTCCTAGGGCCTGTTTGATCCTAGGCCTTCCCACCCATTTCAGGATGCCGAACCAGTTGCAGTCATCTCTTCTGCCCACCAAGATACTAACTGACATCTAGGTTTGCCAGGATTCCTTACTGACATCGCATTTCTGTTCGTGCTTCAGTTTACAAACTGAGGATTACAGTAACTTCTTCTAGCTAAAGCTTGTGCATTTGTGCCTGGCTCTGTCCCCACAAGACCTGAGAGTTTGTCTTGAAGCTAGCTTTAGTGATAGATTACCAATGACCAGCCATTCAAGTAGCCCAGTCCCACAGGAGAGTTGTGTCTCCTGTAGCCTCTTGCTTGTCATCCTGTTTCTCCTGAAGGTCCTATGTCCGGAAGCCCTAATGCTCCAGGAAAATTTATCTAAGTTGTCCATATAATCAGGTGTATAAAAAGTGTATAGCGTTTAAGGCAGACACCACACTCCACAGGCAAAGAAAGCACTTGCATTTACAGTGTGAAGCCTGCAAGACAAGTTTTCCTTTAACCTACCACCTGATGAGTGGAGACCTTTAGCACTGCTGTCAGAGTTCCCTGAAGCAAAGGCTATAAAGAAGTAGGATTTGGCAAGAGCTGCTGTCATCTGCAAGGCTTCCTCTTTGATCCTCCTTACAGTTCTATAATCATGCCAACATCTCTGCAAAACAGAGCAACAGAGCTGCTGCATAAAGGCAATCTTCTTACTTCCTTTTTTCCTCTGATGGAATTTTTGCTTGGTGACATTTCTTTTTTTATACAGTAAGAACCCCCCCCCCCTCCCTCTCCACAGTCTCTACATCTTCTTTGCAGCATTGCTGTTTAAGCTCATGGGAACCCTGACTCAAAGAAATAGCACTGACTAGGAGATGGGACACTGGTCTGCAGGTGAGGAGACCCTCACGCTGCCAGCCGTGCCTCTGACCAGTCATGAGACTGAGTAACTGAGCGTTTCCCTGGAGCTGCTTTAGGCTGGGAGCCCTACAGAACCAGAGCTGGTTACTGCACACTCGCCTCGAACGTCGTCTATAAAGGGTCCCCTGAAGCAAATCAGGGTTGAGTAACCCAGACTGTTCTCTGGCTTTAGGGGCTGCATAAATCATCTCCTAGGTGCCACGAAAATGAAGGAGGGTGCAGACAAACTGTGATATGTGATCTCCAATGTACATGCACCAATCCAGACAGTGGTTACTCCATGCCTTGTTTTACAGGTATTTCCTCTGATTTCTCACTGTGTTTTCAGTACCATATTATGTTGCACAACAGCTGAAGAGCAATTAACAAAGTCGAGTAGGAAACCTTATCCTGGAGAGTCTGCCATCACCAAGGCCTGACTCTGCTTTACCAACAGCTGTGGCAAAACTCCAAGCAGTCTCTTCCAAGGGCTCGCATTCATGTGATGCCAATATCAACCTTTCAGAATGCAGTCACTGAAGACATCAGTCAGACAACGTTAATAAAAATTCAGGGTTTTTTTTCCCTCTAGTACTCTTCTGATTTCTGATCTGTGAAGGTAAGCATTGGCCACATTTCTGAACCTTTTGCCTTGTTCTTTTTAACACAGTAACTGTGATTTTCCTATCAGTGTTTGAACACAGAAGGTTAGTCTATAAGAAAAGAGGAGTGGAAGCACTGGACAACTACACAATGATATGCAAGGGCTGGCAATTATGACTGCAAGCATTTGAAGTCAAAGCCTCCCATAATTCATGTAATGAAAAGCTCTATGTACTTCATTAAAGTACATCCAATATGCTAATAATTCAATATTCATCGAAATATGTCAAGATTAACAGTATAAAAGTACAGGTGGAATACAGAGTCAAACAGAAATGAGTATTTTACTTGAGACCCTTTGTACATCATAGATGAAAGCTCAGGGAGATAAAAATATATGTACAACTAGCATGCAAGCTTTCACTTGCAATTATGATCAAACTACCAAATCCTTTTACTACTTACGCTTCACCAGACTGTTTCTGTTTTTGAAAGGAGCAAACCACATCCAAGTTACTGAACTATACTTATCTAGAGAGCATGAAATCAGAGCTTTCCAACATGTGCCTTTACAGTTAACATTCACCACATAATTAGTACTTTCTTTAAGAACATGTGTTTTTAAGTGGGAGCATCTTTGGAACCTTTGAATAGGTATTTTTAGCTTCAAAAACAAACAGAATTTGGACAGTCAAAGCACTGTCTTTATTCTGTGTTGGTATGGCAGCAAGTACAACGGGTCTTGGTTCACAACCATAGCTCCCGTAAACTGCCACAATATTTGTTTTTAGAAAGACTCTCCCAGTTTCATCTACTAGTGTGGGAATTATGTCCTTTAGAGGATCTTACATTTTGCATGACTCTTAATTATTTCCTTTTTAGGGACAAATGGAGCCCTTTCATTTGACAATACTTTAAATAAAAGATGCCATTTAGGAAAGATGCAGTGTTAGACTCCCTTTCACTTGATGCCTGCAGTACAGTTCAGTGTTTCAATGCAGCAGTTGCTAGCATGTTCTTGGACAGAACTGGAGAGTGAGAGCAAGTTAAGTACAGTATTTGTTGTAGGTGTGGTGTGAATTCATTGACCCAAGGCAACAGGCCAGGTCCGAAAGTTATCAGTTTGCATTTGACCTGTAGTATTAGGCTTCCATGAGTATCTGTATTTAACGGGTTCATCCCCTAGTCATGTGCCTCATTCCCTGTATAGTAATTTGTGCCAGTGCAGAGACATGAAAATTTATCTGAATCAGAGTGGTAACATCTGACGTGCACTCACTTAACCCTTCTGTCCTACTTATTCATCAGTCTTTTTCTTTTTCTCATTATCTAAGATGACATTTCAGACAAGAAGGCAAAAGAAAGGGTCATTATTCTCTGCAGCACAAGGGCCAGATTCTCCATTACTTTCCACCATGCCAGACCATGCCAGTGAAAGTCACTTGGCTTTACTGTAGCACAAGAGGAGCCGCCCAAGTGCTTTGTGTGCATTCTTTGAGCAGGTTGAAATGACAGCATAAGGTGTAGTGGAAGGTCAGGTGTATGGCACGTAGTCTGTAAGCTGGAAAGAATGCCTTCAACTGGACTGCAACACGTACATGTGCACTCTGAATGTCAAATGAGAAAAACTCAGAAAGAACACAAGAACTTACTCAGGACCACTGACCTGTAGGATATAGTTTTCCCTCAGTCATTCACAAGACTTGGATGCAGCATCAACTTTTTCTGTTTGGTTCAACAGCGTTAGCAGGCTCCCTCAGCTACCCAAGAGCTCATCTCCCTTGCAACCGAGAAGAAAGTCTCTTGAATGCCAGCACAGCTGTTGCTCTTTCTTGCATGGGCATTACCCAACACTGTCTTTAGGTTTTAGCAAAGTAATTTAAGTGGAAAATCAGCTAAAATCTAGGGCAGATTGACAGGGAGATCACGTTGATATTATTGAACATTACAGTAAACAGCAAAATAGCAGGCAGAGCTGCTCTGCTTTCACCCCACACTGCGAGTGAAGAACAGCCCAAGTCATATTGGACTAACAGGAATCTCTACAGCAAAGTGAAAAATCTAATGCAGTTCTACTGTTGGGGTGCTCTTCACACCAATGTTGTGATACCAGAGGGAGGCAAAGAGACATCTTCCATTCATTTTTGGAATGCCAGGAAAAAACCCACCAAAATGAAGGGGGAGATTTGAAGTATTTAAAAAATACAGACTTTTTAGGCAATACTTGCCAGTGATGCCTGACGCCCCAGATGGAAATCCTAAGGCTTAGACAGGGCCAGTCGAATTGTTTCGCCTGACAAAATTTGTCTAAAAATCCTTTTCTATTTTTTGACCTTCATTTTGATGACCTGGTAATTTCCAAGCTGCAGTTGTTCAGTTTCTTTAAAGGAACAAACAACAAGCTTTCTGTTGCAAAACAGTTTAAGAAATTGGTTGGAAGGGAGAACTCAGGTCCCATCTCTTCTCTGCAAAACACAGCCCAACTTTAAACCAAGTGCCTTTTCATCAGAATTGCTCTGATTCTACTCACGGATTTACCCCCTGTTTATTAAGCAGCCTGCTCTTACGAGCTCAGACTTATACTGAGATATATGTTCAGCTACCTTCGTACGATAGGAATAGCATGAAATTCTATCTGGCTAAAACAGAGCTCACAGGCTTTCTAACCATCCTTTCGGTTCTTCCACTCCCGGAGCAGATTCTTCATTTTGAGCCATTTCAGCATTAATAACTACGTGCGCCCTCGTCAACCCATTATGGAAGGAAAATACACATGAACTGTGCACTCAGCATCTTTCAACATTTTAATGACCTCATACTCATCGTTACCAGCGGAGTATTTCTTGTTTTAAGACCTTGATCCTGACAATCTGAAGCATGTTGTTAATAGTCCAGAAGCAGTCTTACTGTGAGGGCATCTATGCAGGAGCTTAACGCTAAGCACGCATTAATGAACGCGGTGAACCTGGAAAATGGAAGCCTTTCCTGGCTCTCCAGCACCGGAGCAGCTTTGAGCATCAGTGCTCCCCTGGCACTCTACAGCAGCTCGCGTCAGTAGAGCACTGCAAGCTGAGTGACGGAGAGGGCTCGGTTTCAGACAGGTGGCAGAGCTGGGAAGCCAGAAATCTTCCAGGCATGACTCCCATTAACTTCTGTACCCATTTCCAAAGGGAACTGTCATTTTCCTGCTGGTAAGTTTTCATCTGGGCTGTTGCTGACAAGCTATTGAAGCGTCCAGCCAATCCTGGTCACACAACCAGTTATATGATCAACGGGCAGAGACCTGAAAAGGCTTTTGGCCTCCTGCTGTGCTTAGATTATGATTTAATGCTGAAAAGTTGGCATGGCAACCAAATGCTTGGCAACAAAATGTCATGGCGAAGGAACAGGTCCAGAAGAGGGCCAAGCAAAAGTGCTGCCCAGCTCTTTTGCAGGCAGAACTGTGCCCTACATACGCTTCTTGTCAACGCTTCTGTAGCAGCGAGGATTACATCAGAAGGAAGCATTATTAATAAACTAGGCAGGTCTGCAATAAGTGAACAGCAAATTTCTCCAAAACACTTGAAACGGACCCTGGTGCCTCATTCAGGCTCCTTTCACTCCGTCCACCGATGGCCACACGTTGCCAGGAGACAGTCTTGCTCCACACGAGGACTCGCCACGAACTGCCATTGTGCTCCCCCTCCATGTCCCCCTCCTCCCCTGTCCTGCTCTTGCTCCCCTCAATGACAGGAGCCTGGCAATGCCCTGTTTCTCAGTTCTGACACAATTGGCTCTTTAATTTGGAAGTTTTCAAAAGCTTTTTGCTTTTTCTACAACGATGAACCGAGCAAAATCCCCAGCCTGCACAACTCCAGAATTGAAACACAAGGGCTGGAAAAGGGATGCAAGTGGCTTAAAGGATAGGGCTGACCTAGGGGTAAATTAGTGAAGTGTACAGTACTGTGTGAGATGGATCAAAGACTGCTCGTTCGCTGCATGAGCACTGTGGCTGCATCTCCTAAAGTCTAAGACATTCAGCTTGGGTGCCTGATTAGTGCATGCAAGATACGTTAGCCTCATTTGTGCTGGGAATTTTTTATAACCTGTTAAAGCATACCCTTGGTTATTTAACTGCTCCCAGGCTTTCGTTTCATCATACAGGGCTTCAAAAACCTCATTTGCCTTTGGATATTGGCAAGCTTAGTCCCATGCACATCAGAAAATAAGCCATTCATTCTTCAGCCTGCATGAAGTGCTTTCCTTATACCCCTAAAGGAAACCCTTTGGATATAGGCTCGGTACGAGCCAATACTGTGTCACCTTCCCGAGCCTGCTGGCGCCAGTGCCAATCTCTTACTTCAGAGAGCTGGGCTGTTAAGCAGATAAGTGAAGTTAAAGGCTAATCAGTTCCTGGGTTGGTTTGCCAAGTACTGTGAGCCAAGGATCAGTTATGCTGCCATTTGGCACTGTCTTCCACGGTCAGAACAAACTGAACGGTGGCAGCTGAGGAGGAGACCATTGTCGTAGCAGGGACCTCAGCACTGAAAGGCTTTAAGACAATAGTGTAGCTGAGGCATAACAAGAGAACATAGTGCTTCAGCTTCCTCAAGGATCTTGGAAAGAAGACAGAAAATGAGTGAGCATTTTAATGCTCAATTTGCAGGGACTTAATCACATAGTCATGTCCCTGCACCTATGGGGAGGGCAACTCCTCTATGTGTTATTCTCAGTGCAGTATCCAGATTGAAGCATCAAGTCATCTTGTCTTTCCCTGGGTGGGAAATCATTCACAGTCTGCAGGGAAACTAAACTGAGCGTCCAATCTCCATCACTCCCAATATTTCATTTTCTCATTCCAGCATTCCTGTTCCCTGCCCCACGCCTCACCGCTCCCTGACCACCTCTTCTTCCTCCCGAATGTCATAGTTTTCCAGATGTTCCTAGACACTCATCAGCTCTTCCCCCCTCATGTCATTTAACCTAGACAAACTGACACAAAGAAAACAATTTTAATTTAATTAAGTAGACAGGGTAATTAGACTAATTTATTTCATTTCACCAAAACTTCACTGTTTTGTTTCCAATTCACTCTGGCACCATGGGACACATTCCCATCATTCTTCGCTCCCATCACTAGGAGCAGTGACAAATGAGTTACAGATTGTTACTGCTTTGAGACTCCACAGTTGAAAACAGCCTTGGGAAAAAAGTACCAACTTCCCTGTTTCCAGCTTTCACAATCAGAACAGAGTAGCTGTTTTGTGGGCCAAAAGCAATGAAGCAGAGGAGTGGATTCGCCACCAGCAGCCTCGGCTCTGTGCCTTACTGACCAAACATAAATGGTTGAGACGTTCCCTTTTGCAAAATCGAAGGGGAATTTCAGGCTACGTAGGCAGCAAAGTAGCTCCGCAGCACGCGAGGTGCGATAGCGGGCAGCTGAACAGCGCTGCAGTGCGTGTGAGAATCAAGGGGCACGGGTAGCACCGAGCTGCGAAGCACACTCTCTCTCACCACACAGTCCCAATGACCGTGTTAGTAACCAGAGTGGCTATGCTCGTAAGCCTCACTAGGATAGCTGGTTTGGTTGTGGAGCTCGATGAGGTAATTGTAGCTGGTCCTGATTTGTCTGAACTTACTTGCCAACTCTGCTTTTACTAACATGTGGAACTACATACAGAAACCTTTCAGACACAGTGGAGGCATATCACAGGGCTGGCACAGACAAACTGCAGGTCTCCCAGTGCCTGGAAGGGTTATGTTCGCCTGTCGCTGCCAGCCCATCCCTCTCCTTTTGTCCTTGGTTAAAGATACAAGCCACACACTGACCAGCACGTGGACAGCCAGTAAAGCAAGTGCAAGGAGGTTCACAAGCAGACACACATACAGCTGAGGCTTTGTTCCCATCATGTTTACTTGCAAGGGAAACAGTTAGGCATTGTTTCTGTTTGACAAATTGTGACTGTCCAGCTAGGAGAGATCTAGTTCCAGCTGGTTAGAGCTGTTTTCATTTCTTACCTCCTCCCCCTCCCTCTTCAATAACTTACGAATCCAGCTTACCCAGGGACAAAAAGAACAAGTACAAGCTGCCTGTTGGCTTCCTTCCACTTTGAATTGGCACTGACCTAACCTAAGTCCCTACCTCAACTGCTAGTAGAGGTCAGATCTTTATGAAGCATGGCTTGAAAGGTGAACTCACACCTGACAGGTGTCTCAAGGACACTAAGGTCCCACACTTTGGTTATTGTTAGGAGCAGTGAAGAGAGAGACCCTTTCACAGTCCCCACTAAAGTGTTCTCAGCTTGTCAGACACTAGAGAACGATGGACGTTTGATAGTGTCGGAGCACAGCCACAGGAACCTCAGAGCCATTTACTACCTCATTACTTTTTTGCCTTGTAGAGCACCTGGTGCAGCAGGTACTGATCATCCACTGTACAGCACCAAATGTCATGTACAACTCTGGATACCTGTGTCGGAAAACGAGAGTGCTCTATCATCAAAGCCACTCATTTTCTGTTAGACATGGAAAAGTAATACCAGAATGCCACTAAGTGTTTGATTTCCATTGAAAAAATTACATTACCTTTTTTAAGACAACTTACTGCTTTAGAAGGACATTAAGGCTCTATCACAGCAGAAGAAACACCTGTCTCAAGGAGCTGATAGTCTTCACCGAGAAGAGGTGGCAGAATCAGATTGGTGTTAAGTGACATAGGATTTGTCATAGATCTGCAAAGAGAACCCAGTAGTCCTAGGACTACAGAACCAAACTGGAATTCCTGGCTCACCGAGGCCTAAAGTCTTGTTGCTAAAGCCATCAGTATCATATGGAGTCCATTCAAACAGGTGCTTGTTAGCTTCACTGTTCTGTCAAGAGGGTGGTTTCAGAATCTCTTCCCCATCTTGGGCACCTTTCCTATGAACCACAGTGTGTTCTCCTTTGAGGACTCTGAATTCAACCATTAGTTCCGACTAGTGTTTGCAGAGAATGGGACTGCAGCGAGGAGGAGTTAATCCAGATAAACCACAGCTGTGATCCGAAGTGCTCTAAGCAACACACCTCTTCCCATTGCCCACCATGAGGCTTGGGCCCTGCAATTGCAGCAAAACAGAAGTGCTGGGGAAAATGTAAGGACAGGGAACATCACTAGAGACAATAATTTCTTTCTGCATGGGAGGTGGAGACCTAAGCGCACAGGACTGGCGACTTGTTCCAGCTATCCAGGTCACCAAGGGCAGATCCAGAGTCCTGAGCATTCAGACAGCCCATACCACTAACCAGAACAAAGCAACCCTAAAATCCATTCTCCAGATAATCTTATGTTATGTAGCATTTTGAAACTGTTGTCCTTTTCAGTTTTTCCCTTCTGTAATTAAAAGCCAATGTTCTTCACCTAGTGCCGAAATGCCTCCAAATAGCCACAAACACACAGGGAAGTCTTTCAGAGCATAATTTAAAGCTGAACTTGTACCATGATCCAGAACCCTGACCTTTGACTTCTGACCAAACAGTAGGACTAGCAGCTAAGTGCACGGTTCATGTACATAGACTTTGTGCTTATATATGTGGTTCAAAGAATGAATTTTAAGGACTACAAAATGTATCACAAAATCAAAATGTAACAAGCAGAACATGAGCCCGAAAGTTCTTCATTCCATCAGTGTACAAACCAAGTCCGAGACAGCAGTTATTATATATTATATTAATATATATTATACTGCATTGCATTTAGTGTGCTTCTTTAAGCTTTTTTGCATGACAACTTTGTGTGCAGGAACTTACAGCTGTTTGGCCCAGACATCAGTTTCCCCTTTAGAAGGAGCCTCTATTTGTTCTTGCGGGCACTGGTGAGGGAAGGCGTGCTCAGCTTCAGTTTTGTGAGGCTAGCAGATCTCATTACCGCCCCTCTTGCTTGTTCCTCCAGTTACCAAGAATTCTGTAAACTTCACTTTATCTGAAGGGAGGAAGTTACTGCCGGATGCAGGGAGTTAGGAAGGACAGCAGCCTATTGCACAGAGCAATGGCTTTAGAGGAACAGTCATTTTCCTATGCAGATGGAAAAACAAAACTGTTAACCACTGGGGTGCCACGCCACTAATTCAGCCTGTACGGGGCTCACCACTTCAACAACTGGAAGAGAGGGCCTTTTCCTTTACAATTAGAAGCCTTAAAATTAGAGGCCCTGAGGCAGGTATTCTGTACCTTGCACTGCAGCAGGTACCAAGCCTTTCCCTCCACTCTCAACTCCCCGCATAACCTTGGGTGCTTGGGCTTAGTGATTAGCCAAGAACACAATGCCCAGGAGAAGTGTTAGCTGCCGGTCCAGTTCAGCTGTCAAAGGTCAAGGCAGCTGGAAAAAGCACTGTGTGCTCAAGAGTCAGTCACACAATGTCACACAATTGTTTCATGAGTCACTTGGGCTATCTCTGGAGGGCACTTGAAAAACTAAGCTGATCTGAAAGAACACAGATAACCAGGACGTTCTCTTTTCAGGAGTGCTCTTCTCAGTCATCCTTTTTCACTCAAGTAGGAGGTCTGATGGCAAGTGATAGTAAGATGCTCCGTTTCTTGGCGGACGGTGAGTCCCAAAGTTGCTGTTGACATTGCAGTACAAGTTTGACATTAGAAACTGATCATCTGTAGATGAAGAAGCAACAGACCTATAACAAACATAATGAGACAACTGTCTCTGAAAAACTGTAATTTCCTTTCTGGTAGAAAGCAGTGTCCCCTGAGCTACTGAAGAGTCTGCTCACCCAGAGCCTATGGCAAGCAAACTGAGAAGACAGACAGAAAATTGCGGCTGAAAAGAGACCCTGGGGCAGAGGAGGGCAAGAGCCGGTGGTGCCTGTCACTTCCCACTACCCTTCACACAGGATATCCAGGCTCTGGCCAGAGCGTTAGTGCTGGACAGGCTGCTGGACCTCTGCGACCCGCTGTAGGTACACAGAGGCTCAGCCTGGCAACAGACCTTCTCTGCACACGCCGGGTGCACCCAAGCAGACACCAGCCGCTGGTGCACAGCATGCCCAGTGGCACTTCCGTGTCAGAAGCACTGCCGAGGATTTAACAGGCCGAAGAACAGGAGACCTGTTTTCTCAGAGGAAGTATGCTCTCCCTGACATCGTGGAAAGAAACCACCACAATCTTAGGATACTTAAAGAAGAGCACTGTAACACGTCTGCAAGTGATGCTGCTCCAAGGCTCGTTTTGTCTCCCAGAAGAACAGCCATCCCCAGGGGTGGCACGGGTACAGCCTGTAACAGATTCAGGGTGGCAACGTCGCAGAGCCACAAAGGTAGACAGAACCTCCTTGGTTCGGTTGCTAAGCAGATAACATTAAAAAAAGAGTAAAGCCTTCAAGCCTTCCAGTGGTTATCCCTCCCATTCAGCCTCAGGGGGGCTGAAACAAGCCAACAGATTCAAGGGTGAGCGCCTCACGAAGCCTAAAGACAAGCCTTCCTGTGCTGAGGATTAAAGAGCGGTTTGCTCTGTTCCAGCATAGTATAATCCTGGCTTTTGGCTGGTAGGCAGCCACAGAGCTGGCTCTGCTGTAATAACTGAAGCAAGTGGATCAGGATCTCGTGTACAAAGAGCAGCCACCTGAATTTGGAGATGGTGACCTCGAACCTCAGAAGCTGGGAGGACTGGGAATATCCCCAGGGGTGCAACAGGCTGTGTGTATCACAGCCCGGGCCTTCGCCCCATCTACTTACATCTGCTGCTTTCTGGGGGAGAGTTACAGTTGAGAGTTTGCAACGTCACTTTGTTTTTGTAATGCTCTGGGATTAAAGTCCTCCAGGACTTGCTGGCTGTAAGAAATCAAGGCCCATCGACTCAGTCTTTACACAGCCAACAACCTGCCACTTGGCCAGCCTCTACTGAGGCCTCATATCTGCATATCTTGATAAGATAAGCATACATCAAAGGTGTGACTAACTCCTTGATTGCCTCTCTGAGCTCCTTTAGCCTTGTCCCTGCAGCACTGTTACTTTGAAGTACAAGTCATTCACTCCCTGCTTACATAAATCCTTCAGGGAAATCTCTACCTTGTGTTAAGTGCAGTCTAGCTGTCCCCCTGCCAGAGATAAGTTACGGCACAAGCAGTAGCTGCAGCGGTGGAGGGAACAGCATGCCGTAACCGCTTATCAGCCTTAACAGCCACCCTGCTCTGAGGCACAAGTCACCCCATGTCTTGGGGGTCACCTCACTAGTCTCTTGGGGCAATGCTCCCCCCAACAGAGTAACTGTCTAATTCAGGGCCACAGCAAAGCCCGAGCCAAAATCTGTGTTAGTATGAATGTTCTTTAAGGTTTTCTGTTCATTAGTTTATTATCTCTGCTGAAGGCCACCTTCCTCATCTCTTCATGAAAAACAGAGCACTATACACAAACAACCTTCAGCTCCTGCAGTGCCAAGTCCAGCAGCTCCCAAGCACTCGGTACAGCTCAGTTCAGCAAAATCTCTGCCGTTCAGGAGTAAGCACCGATGCCTCCTGCAGGTTCAGCTGAAGGGATAGCAGGCACCAGCTACCAGCAGTGATGAAACCAGTAGCCCTAACTGGATTTGCCCCTAAAATGAAGACAGGACATTTAGGATTATGGTTCTACAGTACTCTTGCTCACACAATTTAAATTTCAATGGAGCAATTTTCAGTTGCAAATATAGCCAAAATCCAGGCCGGCAAACATACTGGTTCAGGACCAGCTGCAGTAGGCATCAGTGCTGCGGTGCGCAGTCGGAAGACATTGGACAAGCTTACATCTATAGACAACAAGGAGTTACACAAATACCTTACAGGAGCAGAGAATAAAGTCACGAATAGACATTACCTCCCATCAGCAGACTCACCACAAACACAGTAAAGAGCAAGAAAGCTGCTGGCTTTCCCCTTCGCCCCTTTGTATTGTTCACAGGGCAGATCCAGGGTCCCGACTGACCCTTACTCTGGAGCAAGACAGGCAGTTAACGTGGCACTCACGCAGTTATGCTGGGGTCTACGGTGACACTGGCTGCTTCATTGGCATGCCAGCTGAAAAGGAGCAGAAAGCCTTACACATCCCATTTGGATGCTAAAACCAAATAGTGCCATTTCCATAATCTCTTCCTCACAGACTCAACTCTGGTGAAACGCATTTTTTTAATAATGTAAACCAGATCTGAACTGAACAGTGCTGAGCTCCCCTAGTGCAGCACACCTATAACTGGTTGTCCCAACTTCTCTTGTTTCTGAAGCTCTTTGCTCTTAGCACAAAATCACTGTCTTTCATCCCTTCATAGCAGCTTGTCAGATGTCCCACGTGCTATTTTACACAGGTAGCAAAGTCTTTGGCAGGGTGCCTGGGCTAAAGCTCAGGCAGCTGCAGCCAGAGTTAAGGGGTTCCATCCCACAGGCAGCCACCACTCTTGAGCCCTACAGTCAATCAGAGCAGCAGACTCACTTTGTGACTGTAACATACTCTTACCTTCTAAGGTCTTGATATGCTTTCTGGGCAGGACCTGGCTAAACAAAGCGATCTGCACAACCGCAGATGGCAGAGCTGGAGGCACTCTGCTGGTCGCACAGGCTAGCGTGTTCTGTGCCATCCAGTGGTGTGTGAACTGTGTTATTCTAGAAGCAAAGTCACCCAATTAAGAGCAATGCCTTAAGCAAGGGCGAGGGATGTTTCATGCTTTCTGAACTCAAAGTCTCTGCACCTAAGAGACACAAACACCTGCTAGTCCCGACGAGTCCTCTTTGTAATGATACATTTCCCTTATTGAATCAAATATCTGGGGAAAAATGGCTTGGCAATGAAATTATAAAATCTAGTGGAAGCTACAGAAAATTTGTATTTTCATCCTTTGAATCCACCGTGATATTCAGCCATGAAGAGAATTTAGTGTTTGAGAGGGTTATTTTTGGGGTGACAGAGGGGGGAGTTGCAATGCTCTTCACGTATTGACACTAGAGGTGCAAAAAGCAAGAGCCATTCCAGACAGGGGAGGGAAAGGAGGGGGCAGTGCGAAGCGTGGAGACAGACCACGTAGGCAAAACAGGAAGCTCCGGCCGAAGAGGAAATGCTTCAGTGCTGTCTTAAAAACATTTTTCTGTGAAACTCCAGGCAGCTAGAGAGAGGTGAAAGACAAGCAGCTTTCTGCTGATTCAGCAGCCTAAAGCTCGGGTTCTGCAGCATGCAGACCATCGCGCCTTTCCCCGAAGAGAGGGCAGCAGCCTACAGCAGCTTGTGCTGGAGCGAGGAACCGGCCTCCTGACAGCAAGCCCCAAGCACACACACTTCTCATTTCACGTGCGCACTCTGCGTGTGTAATTTCAGGGGGTTTCTAGAAGTAGACGGGGCACGATCATAATCCTTTGGTGTCATGTGCTCTGCTGCTTACTTGGAAGCAGCTTCTCCGGTGATGAGATTGGCTACACCAGGCAGCACCACTTCCAGTCTCTGTTTGGCTGTCAGGGTACTCTGCAGGGGGATGCTGTGCGGCGGCAGCCTCCAAAGCCTCAGCTGACGCTTGACCAGCAGATTGCCTTCTGTGAATTAAAAGCATGACAGACATTCAGCCTGTCAGACACAGCCCTTCTCCAAGCATTCATGAGTACTTCCCGTGAATGAAGGACAGGATGAGAATCAATGAGCACTGTTCTTCCTAACTCAGGCAACTTAAGAAATAATTGAAACTTCGTGGACCTCAGTTGCAACTGTCCGTTTGTTTGTTAAATGCCAGGAGATCTCTTGTGCAAAAGCAAGTCAGCTTCTTAAAGCCAATTTAGATAATCTCATGATCCCTGGAACAACAAACAGGCAGAATTCCCAAGTACAAAGATGGCCCTGTAGTCAAGATCTCTGAAGTTGAAAGACTCTTTGTTCCACGCAGTCAGCATCATCTCCAAGTTTTCTCAGAAGCCAATGTAAAGGGGACCTCACTCCAACCTCCATTTTGTAGAGCGTAAACCTAATGTGCAGGGCTCCTCCAACACAGAGCGTAGTTGTTGTAAGACACACACAGACCCAAACACACGCACATGCACACGTGCATGTAACCCAACCTGCTTTTGTTGCTGTGGGAGTTCAGCAAAGTCTGTTGTCCATTTTGCTGAGTAATCTTTTTTTTTTCTACCGATGTTGAAAGGCAGTTTTCAGTTCGCCATCAATGGCGAGCTCAAACTGACGGGCCAGCGAAACGTTGCATAAACCACAAAAGAGTTTGCTTTCCTGGGCAGCACGCCAAATTCTGTCATATTAATGCTCTGCCAACAGCTATTGTCCTTGAGAAGTGACTCTGCGCCGGCAGAACAGGATCCACCGCAAAAAAATTTCTTCCCATGTGCTGCATTGCTAGCATCTTCTGAGCCTTTAGGAAGGCTAAAATATCTGCCAGTGCTGGAAAATTCACATTCCTCAGAAAACAGCTGTTTTACAAAGCTCGGGGGCAGCGATTTGGCGTTGGAAGAAAGAAACACTGTCCAGGAGAAATAAGCCACAAAGGGGCACGACATGCAACCAGAAGAGACCTAGGCAGACTCCACAGAGCCGAGCAAGGCACAGTAAATCGGTGCAGGAGGCTGTATTGCACTTGTGCTCCCTGCGGTCTGTTGTTTGCTTGTTTCCACGTAAATACCGGTTTTGGGGAAGAGGAGGGGACACGAACAGATCCAGAGACTGGTCTCTTCGTTTAGAGATATTAAGCACGCAGCCAGGTGACTGCATGCACGCCCTTGCTTTTGTCTGTCGCTTGGAAGAGAGCTCAGAGGTGATGAGCAAAGGATCTTCACGCTGTGCAAGGAGAAGCAGTCAAGTCAGCAGACCAGTTAGTACACAACCGGCCTCTTTAGGGGCTGGCTTAGGGCAGGAGGCAAAAAGCACTTTGGGGACCACTAAAACACCATGCTTCACTAACACTGAAACGTCCTGTCCAGGTTCTACTTTGCTAACACCCTCTCATTTGTGATGAAACAAAGTGCAGAACTGTTCCCAAATACAAGACCAAAACATTCTCTTTCAGTGAAGAGCAAATTCTTCTTCCCCCCATCACTGAGAGCCTCCCGCAGAAAGTTATCGTTCCATTTAGCTGCATCTTCCAATGAATAAAATGCTTTGTTGTGAAGCTGTCAGCCCGCCTGAGCGAAGCAGGGCACTATCAAACTGCCTAAATACTGACAATAAGAATTTTCTTTTTAAAAAAAGGAAATGAAAGACAATTGTATGAGTCACAGAAAACTTCCCCCACGCGAAAACAGAGCTGAAGGGGGATTTCTGGCAGCCAGTGAGACCAGCGAGTACAGAACTGGCATGCTGATCCATCCATCGGCGCTGGTACAGGGCACTTCGGGTTGCTGTTAGCTTCTGCAGGGGGACTGCATCTCAGCAAGGCCTTGAGGAAGTCTGTAAGTACTAATTTTCACCAAGGACTAGAATTACCTGAGTGTGCCCAGCCTGTGTTTAAAAGAGACGACTTTCCACAGCAAGAGCGACCTTGGTTGCAGCTGCTGCTTGTCAGCACGCTATGAGCTGCTGATCCAAAAAGAGAGGTGTCCGCAGCCGGCACGATGCCCCGGAGCACAACACCCCGCTGCGCCTCGGGGCGGCCCCGCAGGCAGGTTCGGGAGCTCCCTGGAAGGCTTTCCCATGCGCGAGGGGACATGCATGTTCCTTACTAATCAGTCAGAATGTGTTAAGCTGGAGGTGTGTTACAGGCAGATAAGCCTGGGAGTTAAAAGGGCACTCTTCCGTGCTATGCCAGCTGCTTCTGAGGGCACAGATCTCATAGCATGAAAAGTCAAATGGTTCCAACCTGCATTCACTCGCCTTTCAGCTAGACAAACTTTCTGGCGCTTTGTCCCATCTGCAGAGGAATCTCATGCCCCATCACCTTCACTCTGGTTTTAGGACAGCAAAGGAAAGGACACATGTTCCTTTCAAGGCACCTGTAAATCTTGGAACAGAACTTTGTGTGTCTGTTCTATTTATTTTTATTGTCAATGTTATTAGCCTGTTCTTGCTTTGGGATATTAGGCAAACCTTTCTTTCTCTGATGAAAGAGCAAAACCACCCTCTGCATGGCTAGAGCAAGGAGATGAAAGAGAAGCTCCGTAAATGGTTTTGCTGTGTTTTTGTTACGGCATCTGTGTGCCAGAAGAGGACGTCTGTGAACGAGATCGGAGTTTACGGAAATGCGTTATACTTGCAGACTTTAAACAGAAATCCATAGTCGCTGTGCGCTGGCACTTGCAGCTTTTGCTGGTCTGTACATAGACCTTTTCTCTTTCCGTACTTGCACAAGGTTGTCCTTCTTCTCCCACCCCAGGGGGTTGCCTGTGAGTTTTGAATAGAGTCTCTGCTTTTCATAAATTGAGAAGATGTTACCATTTTTGTAGCTGAGAGTCACTTACGCATGAACAAAGCTTTTAAGACACAGTTTTCAAAGGCGGCTGCGGATTTGACTACTTAATTAAACCAAGAGAAATTGAGTGTCCCAATCCTCTGAGGGGGTCTGCAAAAATCTCTCACCAAATGTAGTAGCTTAATGAAGATCTAAAGATACATAAAGACATTTTAATATTTTTTTTTCTGAAAAATCAAGGGTTAATTCCCCACAGTGGAAACTCGGCAGGCATTAAAGAATATCACTAATTGCCACAGAGGCAAATCTTGTTCCATTCTTTTGGACTACAATGAATTTAGTAGCCCTGTTTCTTTCCTGAAGTATGGCTAAATTACACGTCTAGGGCAGCGCGTCTGCTGCATTTTGGGGCTGCCTTTCCACAGGTGACATGGAGAATGGCACATCAGCAGTCTGCAACATGCGGATTGGATCACGGCCACTGCAGATGCAGGAGGTCTTCGTACAGCTCAGGTGGCTTGGTTCAAGCTCACACCTCCGTATTTCCATTCCCATACATACGTGTAAGAAGAATTTGCACTGGAGAAGTGACACGGAAGCTGCCAGAGCGCTGGGGGCCCCAGCTGGCCCCAGCTGCCCTGACCAGCTACACCTGCTGCCTCCACCACACACATGCTGCCCATTGGCCTGGCAGCCTTATTTAAGCTGGGGCTCAGGGGCTGGCTTGCTTTTGGGTGCTATGTTGTTTCTTTGGTTTGTTTTTTTAGTCTGTGTATTGCTGTCCTGCTGCTTTAAATGTGTTTCAGGGTTGTCTTATTGCCGTGGGGTGGTCTCTTAACTTGTGGCTTGCTGTGGTTGCCTGCGTTAGACCTGTGGTGTGTGCTGTATTTCAGCAGCATGGCACTGTGACCCGTGTTGCCGAGGGCATAGCCCTGCCTGCTGACGGTTAGCCAGAGATTCTGGCTTGCCTGCTTTGGTTGCTGCTTTGTGTAGGCATGCTAAGCTTCAGCCTGTCACCCGTCACTGGCAGTGAGCAACAACAAAAGGGCTTCAATAAAACACCTGAGAGCCAGATCCCTGCTTGCTACGAAGTGTAAGGTATCACTGTACTTATAAACATACTTTGAGCTAAAGTGCAGCTGCAAGTGAGGATTTCATTGCTCTGTGAATTGTCATCACATTTTGTTGGCTGGTATATCCAACAGGAGTCTATAATCACTTTAGAGCACTTTGCTATCCCATTACTGTTTATATGTTGAAAGCTTTTTAATTTACAGGTTTGTTTTGTGCAATAAAAGTTTTTTTCAGTTAGTTCCTTGGGTTATTTCATTTTAGAGCTGTATAGATGAGCTCTGTGAGTCATCTGGTTGAGAAACATGGTGAGAATCAGAGAAATGAGGTATCTGCTGATGGGTGGTTCTGTTTATTGGTAGGCTATATTTTCCTTAGCAGGAAATATAAACAACAGATGACTTATTGAAAGAAAATTTTTGAAAGATGACTGATATTATCTATGTAGAGGTTGTCTATGTTACTTAGAAAAAATGTTTTGCACAAATTCACAATAGTTGAGGATTGTAAAACACATCAGTCTGTTAGATCTGTGATGTTTTTCTAGGCAGAACCTGTGAAGTGGTTTGGCTTAAGTGATAACTCAGTCCAGATGTTGGCCTACAAGGGGCAGAAGTATTTACTAGGCAGAATAATTCCCTGCTTTTCTCAGTGATAAATTCACCAGATCCCTGTCTTGTGAGAAAGGAATGCACCATTCTGAACAGTAGCAACTTTGCAGGAAGCTCTACATCTTATCAAACGGCTCGCTGCAGCAAGTTGCTGACACCCACCCAATAATGACATCAAGCTTTGTTTTTGCCAAGTATTCATGGTGTGGGAAAGGGGGAATTGGGACTCATTTTACCTTGCAGACAAAAGTTTCCTGCAATCTGGTGTATTCGCTAAGCAGGATGCAAGTTGGGGCGATTGGCTGTGAAAGGTCATGCAGTCAGTGAGCAGTTAAGTGCTGAAGTGGTGGGGGGAAGGTTTGGGTTTTATTTACTTGGAGAGTATAAAATCTAATTTTTAAGGAAAACTCCTTTCTCCCAGAAGTTTGCTAGCTAGTGTGATTTTGCACCTGTAAGCTCCCTACAGAAATTGGCTTTTGCTCTAGGTAGTTCTCTGGGTGCACTCTGGTGATGTTGACGCAGTTGTGAAATTCTGTAACACTTCCTAATTGAAATCAGGAATGAAAGTGGGAGCTGTATCCTGTTGCCCTGATAATTAAGGTAGCTGCTTCCTTGGCATTGCTTTGCAGCTGGTTGGAAGTGGAGTTTACTGTAGAAAACAGGCAAGTATAGCTACCCATGTTGCTGGAAAAACACTGCTGAAGCTGTTGATGAATATGTGGGAGGGGTCAGAGATAAAGAACCAAGGAGTGGAAGATATTCAAAGTAGTCTGAAACTTGCTGTAGAGTCTTTTTTAAATGACCTCATTTTCTGTGCAGCTTAGTGCAAATCTCCCCTCCCTGGCTCTTTTCTGAGCGTGATTATCTTGTCTTCGGTTCTGCAAGTTGAAGTTAATTGACAATACCGATAGCCAAAGCTGTTGCCCCAACAGGGAGTGCCTATAGCAAGAAATGCAAATCACACCCAACTCCAGTCAGAGGGAGGATATTGCTGTTGAAGTACAACCCTTAAACTGCAGCAGGAAAATGCAGGCAGAGAGTGTTAACCTATCTTCCCCACCTGCTGTCTGGAGATTTCAGCCAATTCCTGGTCAGTTGTTTTTTTAATCTGTTCCCTGCATGGAAGGATTTTTGTCAAGGTGAAAGCCAGACCCGTGAAGAGAAACCTGTCATGGATTTTTCAAGTGGTTTGTTTTGTTTTATTAAATCTTGTGCTGAGTTAAATACAGCAGCCCTTGGCACGAGGGAAGGTAATGGTTTTACAAAGCTGGTCTATAGGGAATTTAGTGGAGATGGCTTTTTTTTTTAAAAAGCACCTGCAATTATTCCATTATTTAATCCAAAGGCCACCTCACTGAGCAAGGCACATGCCGAAACAGGAGGGTGTGGATTAAGCCCTGCTCCTTCAGGTATGGCCATGAACATGTCTTCCCTCTAATGCAATTCTCTGGCACCAAAGCAGTTAAGTATTTCACAACGGGTACCTGCACCAACAAGTCCTTCTGTGCTCCTGCTGAGAATATTTTCTTGAAGGCTGTGAGGGGCTTCCAGGCTGCGTGCCTGCAGGCAAGCCTGCCCGGTGCTCCTGTGCGTCTGCAGCCGGCAGAGACTGTGGCTGGCAGTGCCTTGGTGAGCTCTCCTGCTCCGTCCAAGAGGTGCCTACGGGAGCTGACAGCGGTACCTGGGGGCACGCCCGGGGTGTGCGTTGCGGCACGCTGCGTGCGATGCTGGACCGAGTAACCCGGCTCTGCTGCTGAACTGCGGGCACCCCAAAAAACTGCGCTGCCCAAGGGGAGCCGGGGAGATGCCTGGCTGCCCGCAGGAGGCCGGGCAGGCTGTGCCAGGGCTCTGCCCCGGTATAGCTGCTGAGTGAGGGGACAGAAAAGCCCAGGGTGGCTTGCTGCAGACTGGCAGCTCGGCAGCACAGTGCTAGCGAAGCACGTTACTGGGTACAAACTTGGGCAGAGCAGTGCAATGCCTTCCGCGGGTCACTGTGCGCTAGCTGGAGAGGAGGAATATCACTCCCTGGCTTCCTGGCAAAGTTTCTTGGGGCAACCAGCTGTTCTTCCAAGTCGGGGTTAAGGAAGAGGCAAAGGCAGAGGTGAGCTGGACTGCCGTGGGTTTGGTTCCTCTTGTTAAGGAAAGAAGTTTAACAGTTACAGTAGCTCTCATTTTAAAATTAAGTTTTGCTTGAGATGACAGAAGTTCATTAAGCAGTCTTTTGTGGAGATAATGGCCAGATAAGCTGCTTCTGCCCTGGTTTCCAAGTAATTTCTGAGTGGTTGCTTTCTAACAGTTTAGGAGTCACAACAGTGCTGACCCCTTTACTTATCCGAAGCGTGACATGCAGGAGCTCTGTAACTGGCTTGCTATGATCAAGGATGGGCACATGTTCTTGGCAGCAGCTCTCTTAGGGAAGAAACTGCAGCCCGGGTCTAGGAGTGTTGTGGAGCTTGCCAGATGGCTGTTTCTCCCAGTTGGATGCATTGCCCTGTGTGTTCCATGTCCAGCAGGTCCCTTCTCATGAGGTGACACTGCTTGCCGCCAGCCTGCAAAGCTGTTCTTCCTCTGCCTGGCCGCCACAGCCGCCTGCCAAGGGTCCTGATCACGCACTGAAGCTCGGGCAGGGAAATTCAGACAGGGCATCATGGACTTATTTTTCTCGTAACTGTATTCCCACATCTTGGTGGCAAGGTTGCACACAGGGTACAGATTTAAATAGATGTGCTGAATGCCTTCCTGAAATCCTGACCGGATTTGACAACTGAAAGATGAAAAAGCAAGTACTCTTCTTGTCAGCTCCTGGCCTTAGGATTTTGTAGAAGGTCATAAAACCACCATCAGGATAGGAGATGACTGTCTCCAAACCCTCCTGCAGAGATACAAAATAATGTCAACCCAGGAAGAAAGTGTGAAGGTGTTCAAACCTTCACAATTTTTTATTACAGCTATGATAATAAAAAACAAAAAACAAAAAACAAACAAAAAAACCCAAACAAACAACAAAAAAAAGACCATCATGACTTTTGCCACCACAGTAATGGGTATTTCCTTCTGTAATAGCCTGTTAGATTTAGGGGATTTCTAGAACAGACTGTTGAAAACAGCTCCTTTACAGCCTGTGTCCTTAACTGCCCAAGATAACGATCAGCTTAGCGGCAACTGAAATAACAGCAAGGCATAAGATCAGAAACAGACACTCTGCAATAAAAACAAACAGACAACAAAGAAGCTCCCAGAAAGGATTATTATTTCTGGAGAATTTCCGTGAGCAGGAATACTCAAGCTGAAGCGGCAGTGACCATGCAGAAACCGCAGCCAGGAGAAAACTGGCCTTGTAACCTGTCCCACGTGTGAGAAGCAAAAACCCACCCGTGTCATCAGCTCACTGCTGAGAAGCTGCTCTGGGCTGCAGCGGCAGAATCGCAGCCTGTTTTTACTTAATCTCCATATTCCTTGATTTATGCTGGCCAGAGTGATACACTGCCATATGCTTGCCGGTTTGTCGTCACTTCCACCTTCACTTTCAGAATTGCGGTCAAAATCTCTTTGTAAGGATCGCCATCTCTTTTTGCCATGAAAATAGATATTGGGACAGTCCTGAAACTTGCCTTTAAATCTTCTGACAGCTTCTTCCAGGACTGGTGAGATCCGTGACTGGCACTTAGCAGCATGAAGGTGGTATCAAACAGAGAAAGTCATACTCAAATTTTAGTGGACTTGCTGGAAAATAATCTGGGGTTCAGGTGGTTAGCTGAGAGAACACAGCTAGGAGATTGGGACTGGGGGAAGTTTCACTGTTTCCACTGCTGCAAAGTTTCATCGCATTTTCCTGCGGCTGTACAGCTGCCGAAGGGCTGTTGGTACGTTCAAACATGGCTTTGCCTTGAGGCAGCCACAGTCTCTGTATCTGGCAGAATTGGCCTCTGAGCATTTTTAAGCACAGTTCACCCAGACCACAGCACGTGGCGAGATAACTATCGGAGGGTCCTTGAAGAAACGTGTTAAAAAAGCATCTGTTTATTCCGATGCTTGATAAGAAAGCAGCTAGTGTGTTGCAATTTTACACTTCCTTAAACATTTAAGATCTTTGTGAAGTAAATGACAATAAACAGGAGAAATGTGGTAGTATTGTGTTCATTTACAGTTTTCCTGCAGTTGTCAGCAGTGGGGCCATGTAGACCTCGGAAGTGTGAGACTGCCTGAGAGAAAAAGCAAGCTGAACCACAGGACAGTAACGCTTGTGGAGAAATTCTGTCTGGTGGTGGAAAACCAGCTGTTTTTCTGAAAATTAGGCTCTGCTATTCTTAGCCTGTGCTCACCTGCTGCTTGGGTTTTTTACCTCAGTGCTGATGTGTGGAGGTATTGATATATGATTCTTCTTTAAAAATAAGCTGCTGAGGTCTTGGTTTGGGGGGACAGGGGTTGGGTAGAAGATGGTTGTGATTATTTCAATGGAATTCACAACTTGACAGTGGAAAATGGTGCTCAGAAGTAATAAAACTGGTCGGACTCACCTGTGGAAAGTTTTCTTTTTTCCTAATTTAGTAAAGGACTACATTTTTTTAGAAAGCTTGCTACAGTTAATTGCTTGTTAGAAATGGAAGGTTGGTGGCCCCTGTTATGATTTGGCTCGGCTGCCAGTGGTTTAAACAGATCCTATCAAAACAAAGTGACAAAGTGATGCTTTAATTGCAGCTGATGCTTTAAAGTTTAAATTAAGGCTTTGTTCCCAAGTTCATTAAGATATCCAACTGCAGTGGCTTTTCTAAGGAATTCAAGTCCAGGGATATTTTATATTACCTTGAAAAGATTCTCATATAAACTGCAGAAATTAAAACAAGTATGTGCAGAAGGGTTTGTCCTAGGTTAGCTGAATTTAGCTTCATTATTTTAGCAGAGCCAACTTCCGTAAGAAAATCTGAGGTTATGATGGAGAGTTCTGTTGGAGAATATCCTTAGGTAACACAAAAGCTGTGTATAGGTATCGATACATATATGTGTAGAATTTCCCAATAAATCCTGGTGTGACAGTACAGCAGATGGATTAAATGCAGTGATGCCAAACTCTTGAAGGGGGAAGAGGACTTGGAAGATCCCAAAGGGTACTTCATCAGTCTCTGAAGTGGGCCTGCAGCGTCCATGCATACCTGGTGTTCCTCAAGGACCGAGTCACTCTGTCACTGATTACACCAGTCAGTGACCCAAGACTAGAAACCTGCGCCGTCCTTCACAGTTAACATCTGATGTGAACACGAAAAGGAGTGAGGTGTAGGACACAGCGAAGAATTGCCGTGGGACCCCCATCAAAAGCTCTTTTGGAGTGACTGACCATGGAAGCTCCCTT
>Ga0181612_132174_pt1 | contig 33366 bp, 21 predicted proteins | sample HoacroProtozoa21_FD_119630 | JGI IMG/M metagenome (GOLD analysis project Ga0181612, IMG submission 119630) | Hoatzin crop microbial communities from Cojedes, Venezuel. Combined Assembly of Gp0051906, Gp0051904, Gp0051908 | reverse complement strand
AGATTAGGATCCTTTCTTTGTTCATGATTCCCCCTCATTGCTATTCATAGGCTTTCACAGTTCAGCCCCTGCTAGGACATCAGGCTGAAATAATGGGAAACAACAGCAGCACTGCATAAGGCCAAATCAAGAGACCGAGTTCCTGCTCAGTCACTGTAGCAAAGATTCTTGCTCAGAACCTTATTTTGCCAGCAAGATGCTGGAGCGGTTTGATTTTACACTTAAATGGAAGTTCTTTGAAGTTTAAAAGAAACTACTTTGTAACTTGTTTCAGAAAGGCAATGAAAATGGGTCGTTAAACCTGGGTGTATCAAATTCCAATTAGCATTAGCATGGACAATATAATTAAAAGGTAAATTAGCCATAATAGCATAGACTAGAACACTTTTTACAGTAACTAATGGTCAATTGAAACCATGTACTTTGGTTTCCTGGGTTGTCAATGATAAGCTGAAAGGACAGAATAAGGGCCTGTATCCATTCGTCTTTGGACAGTAATGTGTTCTGCAAAGTTAAACATGAAGAGCGGCAGCACACTAGCCAGCTGCTCTTAAAATCCATAGAAGAGACTAAGTGGGATTAAGGAAAGCCGAAGAAAAGACTAGAGCTGTAAAGTTTGTGGATGAATTATGGATGTGGTGATATCTGTCCTACTCCAAGGTGCCAGTAGCAGTTTTGTGCTAATTGGAGTGGAGTTTGGTTAGGCTGCAATGAGCAGCCTGGGACCAGACCCGACCTGGTGGCCTGCCTCCAAACTTAAGTCATAATAATAATGTAATCATGGTGATGTTTTAAATGCAAATGAAAGACTTGGTAGAGAGTAAGATTTAGAAATCCCAGGGTGTTCTACTGCATAAGCAATGCTGGGAAAGTAAATATGTGATATACATAAATGTGGTAAAATGGCACAATTAGGATGGTGACTTTTTGGAGCTTTCTCCAGAGTGATATTTATTAACACCAGGCTGTCCTCTGCTGCCAGAGGGTACATAATACTCTGAACCAGAGGCATAGATAACAGGCTGCAACTAGTCTTGTCTTCTTGCAGCATTTTGTGCATTGATGAAAGACAACCACCTTGACTTTAATAACAAAGGAATGTTCACTTATGTCTTACTGTCTGGTGGAGGAAGCTTGTGGTTTAGTAATTTGCTGTTAGAATTTGGAGAGATGAACCTGGGAGGGTGAAAGAGGGGCATAACCGCCCTCTGCTCTCAACCCCATCTGTCCATGCAACATGACCAGACGTTGTCTGTGGCCAGCATGGAGCTGGGGGATACCCTCAGGCCCCTTCTCGCTGGACAGCCCCAGCATCCCAAAGCACTGGTTGTGTCCTGGACTTCAGGGAGAGGGGGCCAAAGTCAAAATGGCCTTTTATTTCTACATTGATTTTTAAAAATACAGAAAGAGCTGAGGTGCATTGGCAACTGGAAACTTTTCTTGAACAGTCTCCTTTTGCCATGCTTTGCAGTGTGCAGACATAGGAACCCACCATTGTAACAGCTTTCCAGAGTATTAAAAGTCATTTAGAATGTTATGTATTAAGAAAAGCCATTTTCAGATGATCAGCTCTCACAGCATCAGACCTTCTTTGCCTTTGCTGTGTTTTTCACCATCTTGGCTTAATCTTCCTCTTCTATTAACTTTATATTGGCCAGCTGGGAACATGTACAGTTGAGAAAACAGTCAGCATCAACATAAAAAGGTTAATTAAAATGATTAACCTCACCAACCAATTCCCTTATGGAAAAATCCTATAGAATTTAATAGAAAGTGATACATTTACTATGTAGTATTTAAACTGTCAGAGAAAATTCCTTAGCAGGGAGGTAATTCCCTATTAAATTCTATAACTTTTTAGAGTATTCTCCACAGAACCGTATTGGATTCATCTGTATTAAATTCTACAGCACTTGGCATAAATGTTTCAATGCTAATAACTTCTAAAAAGAATTTTGTAGTGATGTAGGGATGTAGAGTTTGATATGAGGCTTTTCAGAATCAGGGGTTTATTTTTTAGGAGGGAGCTACAATAGTATAGCAGTCATGTTATATGATTTCTATATGCAAAAAAAAAAAAAGGTAAAACAAAATTACATTAAATCAACCTAACACGTAAGTAATGCTGCTTTTCCCATTATGACTTAGGCTGAACTGATCCTGCCCGTTGTGCAATCAGAAGTCCCCTGCTTACTGGAGCTGACAGGCAGAATTAGGGGAAACGCACACTTTAATGCGTTTTTTTATTTCTGTGATAGGAATGGAACTATGAAAATTCTATTAGGGCCAGCTGAGAGTTTTGCTTGATTCCTCTTTGTCTTTGCTCAGCTCATCTCCTTGAGCGTAGTACGTTCCTCCCTATGGAGAGGGGGGGAGAGAGAGAGAGAAGCAATTGTTATTTGGGAGTGTCATGTGGGTATAAAAGCTATAAAATGTTGAAGGTTTTAGTATACTTTGCACTTCTAAAATGTAAATGCTGGGGAAGATATCAAAATTGCTATGCAAGTCCTTTGTGAAATGTCTGCATAATGCTGAACTCTGTTACATCTGCTGTTTGTATAGCATTTCTCTTGATAATTTTTCTCTGTCACTTAGCTCGTGATCTTTGTAGCAGCTGTGAGCTCCTAATGATTTTCCCTCTTAGGCAGGTTCTATACTGTTATTTTTAAAGCCTGAAGTACAAAGTAATTTGGCACTTCCCCACATATCCTTGGGGGAAATTGGTTCTGTTTGGTGTGATTTCTGGGACTTGCAAAAAACTGAATAAATATAGTTTCTTACGCGACTTTGTAAACTCCAAACATTGATATAATTTTCAAAAATGTGTTTTTAAACTAAGAATATTTATGCTAGTGATAAAAAGGGATTTAGATTTTTCAGGAAGGCTGTGGCTAAATAGATTAAAAAAATATATGTTGAAGGTGGTATCACACATGAGTTTTTGTGGCTCAGTTGGCAAGACAGTCTCTGAAGCGTGTCACTCTCTAGGACAGCCTGGCCAAGGGGAAGAGCTGTTTTTCTCTAGGGTCAGGGAAAAGACCCTCCATTGCCCCAGTTCAGTAGCCCTATATTCTGTTGTTGGACAGTGTAAGTAAGAGGTAGGTGAAGAACTAAAAAAAAATCAATGGGAGTTAGGTATCTAACCTACAGCCCCGACTAGACAGAAACCTGCATCTCTAGCTTCATGAACACCTTGACAAGCCTGGCCTCTTTCTGCTTTGTAAATGTTTACATACGTGGATACAACCTTTTATCTTTTTCATTGTGTTGTGGGCTGTTAATCAGTGTCCAAGCAGTGGTATTTAAAGCACCCGCTCTTATCTTCAGAGATCTGTTTTATTTATGTTTTATAAAAGGCATCTCTCTGCAGAGAACTAACAAAAGGTTAGTGCCAAACTTAAATGTCAGAAACCCTGTTTTGAGAGGTTATAAGCAGATAAGTTGTCCAGCGGCCAAAGGCTGCTGTTGAAGTGGGGTTTGTGCTTGGTTTTTCACGCTGCACTGACCATGGTTGCCTTTGAGGGACTTTGTCTTCCCTTCCCAAGAAGGGGACAGGGTGGGGCACCACAGGAGATGCAGTCCAGAGGATGGATGGACTGCTGGTCGGAGGAGGCGGTCGGCCCTCGGGGTGCCCCGAGTGCATCTGTCACTAAGTCTGAGAGGAGCCACACCAGCGAGCAGCTAACGCGGCTTGGTTTAAGCAGACCACGTCATACAGGACAACACTGAAGGACTTTGTGTTCAATCCAGCAATTAAGATAGCGATGTTTTAAACATGGTTTCTGTGAGCTGTTGCAAAAGGAGATAAAGCTTAAATTCTTTGGACTGACACATTTTCCGTTCAATTAATTTTTATGCCTAGGAAGTGCAGCGCTGTACGGCCGACATGAACATCACTGCAGAGCATTCCAACCACCCCGACAACAAGCACAAGAACAGATACATCAACATCCTAGCCTGTAAGTAAGCACAGTGAATCAACGTGGAAAAGCGCTCTCCTCTCGCAGTGTGTCTGTATGTGACTGGAAAAGGCAGGTGGCTTCAGATTACATTATTGCACAGTAATTAATAAACATGTGAAAGTGGGGCTGGGAGATAATTTCCCTGCTAAAGGCAGTGGATGTTGTGACTTCTCTGGGGCCAGGATTTCACTCCAGCTTTTCCTTTAAAATACTTTGCAGTTTGATGTTCCAAGTGTAGTTTTAGAAGTATCAGTTTGGTATGAAATTTTGTGGAGAAATAACTGGGATAAATTGATGATCAGAGCTCTTCTGTCCTTTAATGTCTGAAAACTGGCCTAAGGGAAGTGCATGGTGGAGCAGAGTTTTATTGATGATCCTTGGGATTCCCTTACAGTCCCAAAGGTGGTAAATCTTACAGGATGTATCTGCTGTATTTCAAACTGCTTCAGCTGTGTGTAGGGCTTGGACAAACAGTGATCTTTGTAGCACAGTGCAGACTTTGCCTGTATTCCTCTGAGAACTGCAAATCTGGATTCTGCTCTAGAATTCAAATTATTGCAGGTCTGGGATGGGAATGCAGTAGCTTTTTCTGTATCATTCTCTGATGTGGAACGAATAGCAGATGCAGCAGTCACTGTGGTTTAGGAATAAAGATGGAGAGCCACTGATAAAAAGTTCACAATGTTCATAAACATTGCAATAAATCTTGAATGTTTTTGATGGCATAGGAGGGAAATGTGTGTCTCTAACAGATTCTCAGAAGTAATCAAGGTGCCAGCTGAGGACCAATTCCCAGACCTGTAAAAGACTTGCTGTGTGGCCTTAGGCAAGGGGATTCATTGTGGTTGTCCCAGCTCTGATTGTAGACATAGATGTCTGGTACCTCTAGGCATGGAGAGAGAAGTACCACTGGAGGAGAACTGGAGCAGGCACTCCAGCCCTCCAGGTTGTCCCTGGAGGAGCCTCTCTCTCCATTGATGCTGAAGGAAAGCAACAGAAACCAGTTTCTTCACGCTTAAAGTTAGCCAACATGTCTCATCTCTGCATGTGTTGGAAGCACCATCCAGCCCAATGCTGCGGCCTAGGAGCAGAAGAACTGCAATTTTTTTCCGATTTAAGTCGGAATTCAAGCGTTAGGCTGGAACAAAAAGAGGAACTAAAGAACATGACTGAAAGTCTGTCCTCTTGGCGTGATGAGGGCGGTGAAGGAGTGAGGACATTTGCTCGGCTCCCAGAGCCAGCAGAGCTGTCTGAGCCCAGCCCCAAGGGGAGGATGAAGAGCTCAGACACGGCGCCAAGCCAAGGCATCTTTACCGCCTGCGAGAGCTGAGCCGGGGTCTCCGCATGGCGTCACACAGCCCTGTGGAGTGCCCTGGCTCTTGGAGTTGCACCGCGCTGGGTGATGGGGATGATGCAGAGATGGTGCTCCTGAGGCTCCCGTCTTCTTTCAAGAGAAGCTGTCCCAGCACCAACCACGTACTTTAAGGGATGTGAGGCCTGAGGACCTGCCGCCATGAGCAGATGACCAACAGATATTCCCACCTCTCCCTTGAGTATAAGCCAAGGCCAACTTCTTCCATGTATTAATAAGGACTACTCCAATACCTAGGAAATAGGATGTTTACCTGCAGTTCTGCACTGTGTTTCCTTAATGCTCCTCTGTTCTGTTTTTTATCCTGCAGATGATCACAGCAGGGTGAAGCTAAGGCCTTTACCAGGAAAAGATTCTAAGCACAGTGACTACATTAATGCTAATTATGTCGATGTAAGTTCTTCAAATTGTTTTTTTCTTCGCTAACTCTCAGTCCTTCCACAAGGAGGAAGTATTGCCACATGTGGTCATGTTTTCCAACTTCACCTAATACTTTTGCTACAAATTCCTCGCTATTTTAAATGAGAAAGGCACCTTTCTTTGTTACCTTTAAAATATTAATATGTCTGCCATGATACTGCTTTCATCTCACTTGGCATTTTGGTTTTCTTTGAAGGGTTACAACAAAGCAAAAGCCTACATTGCTACCCAGGGACCTTTAAAGTCTACCTTTGAAGATTTCTGGAGGATGATTTGGGAACAAAATACTGGAATCATTGTCATGATCACAAACCTTGTTGAAAAAGGAAGAGTAAGAGATTTTCTAGTTTGTTAGCAGCTGCTCCTTAACACCTCCTCAAATCACGTGGGCAGAAATTTGTTTTTAAATGGTTTGGGATGATATATATTGATGTATAATATATAACTAACATAACAGAGGGGTACATAGCTAGCTGTGATTTTACTTTTTTAAAAAGCTCTAAACACAAATATAAAGAAGCGGCTGAGACCCTTAGCCAACCCACCCAACTATGTCTTTGTTCAGAGAAAATGCGATCAGTACTGGCCGTCAGAGAACAGCGAGGAGTACGGCAACATAATTGTCACGCTGAAGAGCACAAACATTCATGCCTGCTACACTGTGCGCCGCTTCACAGTCAGGAACACAAAGATGAAAAAGGTGAGTAAAGCCTTCCCTGTTCTCATCCAGATGCCTTCTGGCTTCTGTAGGATGCAAGGCACGCGAGCAAAACTCGGCTGTTGCATAGGCAACTTGAAGTAGCAGCTGGATGGGAAATAAGTAAGCAGAGCCAGGATTACAAGGAACCTGGTAAAAGGTTTATCCTGTATTTTTTTTTTCTCAAGTTCTGCTTTGGTGTCACAGTTGTTGCTGTTAATACCTGTTCCCACATCTTCTTTTCCTTGAACTCTGTCTCCACCTAGCAGGAGGCAGAGCTGCACAAGATTTCTTCTGTTCCAGTCCAGCACTTTTTCAGCTGAGCAAGCCAGTAGAGTTGTCTTCCCATGCTTCTCTTCCCTAATCTTTCTCTTCTTTCTCTGCACACTCTGCACGCAGGGTCAGAAAGGCAACCCCAAAGGGCGGCAGAACGAGAGAACGGTTATTCAGTACCACTACACTCAGTGGCCGGACATGGGAGTGCCAGAGTACGCTCTGCCTGTGCTAACCTTCGTTAGGAGATCCTCCGCAGCCAGGACCCCGGACATGGGACCGGTGGTGGTGCACTGCAGGTACGATGGGGGTGATTGGCTACCTCATGGCAAGCATGCCTGGCACACAGCGTGTGCCCTTACACGCCAGCTAAGACAAATGCCCCGAGTTATTAACACAAGCATGCACCAGCCCCGTGGAGTGCAGGTAGACATGAGCTTGCTTTGCCTACGTCTTAAGATGGCTCCAATGCAAAAGCTTCCCAGTTGCATTAGCAAAACCCTGTGATACCGAGCTGCTGAGCGTGGTTGTGCAGTTCCTTGTTCAAAGCTTGTTTGCAGCGTGCCCGTTCAGTGCGTGGGCAGGGCAGGATTACCTCTGCTAGCAACCAGCCGTGTGACTAGACGGACACCTGGGCATGCAGTTGCCACTCAACCACACTCACATTCACCAGCACTTGCAGTCAACAGAGGATTTCCCTTAAACGAGTTAAGGGATGTGGTTTTCATCACTGTGTATGAGGGGCATGTAGAGCACCATAGCGAAGAGGAGAGGATGGTGGGGATCAGAGCTCTTTCCTGAGCAAAAACGGTGAAGCTCTGAAGAGCTCCCCTCTCCACCCTCTCTGTTGGGCCCGGGACCGCCCTCCTCCCCTGCAAGAGTCCTGCCTCCACCGGGTTAGCCCCCTCTTACTCCATCCCATAGTGCTGATACCACTTGCATTTCCAGAGTAGGGTCACACCTCCACTGTGAAGCTTAAGCCTTACCTCAAGACTGAAGCCAACCAGGGCAGCCTCACAGCCTGGAGCAACCTTGGTGGTCCGGGATAGCAGCAGTTTGGCGTAAGGTGGATCTCTATACGGCTTCTTCTAGCCAACAGCAGTGGAGACAGGACAGCCAAGTGGCAGATCATGAAATATACACCTGATAAAATTCCCAGAAACCCAAAATACTTTGTTTAGAAACTTTCATGGTTGGGGCTAACAGGAAAATGAAAGTCTGTGAAGAGGAATATTTGCTTAGTTCTGCTCTGCTGTTGTGAACATTTACTGTGGTCCGGCTGTATTACCTGAGTTTCTCTTCTGTCTTCTGTAGTGCTGGTGTTGGCAGAACTGGTACCTACATTGTGATAGACAGTATGCTGCAACAGATAAAAGACAAAAGCACAGTTAATGTCCTGGGTTTCCTGAAACATATCAGGACACAGCGCAACTACCTCGTCCAGACAGAGGTAAAGATTGCAGTGGGGTTGAATTTAAAGCCATGTTCATTTTTATGTTGTAATCAAAGAGAAAATGGATTTTTTAGTTACATCCCTGTAAAAACTAAATATAGCACCAGGCATTTTTTGCATTGGAATGTCTCTCTTTTTCTAGACCAGAAACTTCAGATTTTGCTTTTGACTTACTCAGTTGTACGTGCTACACTTGTAAATGTTTATTCTGGATTTGGCAGTGTTTGCATGGGTGGCTTGTTTTGCACACCCTTTCCTTTAGTGTGCTCTGCCCCTCCGTTCAAGCCAGCTGTTTAGTTTATTCCAAGCGCCTGTTGTTTTTCTAGGAGCAGTACATTTTTATTCATGATGCCTTGTTGGAAGCCATCCTCGGGAAGGAAACTGAAGTATCTGCAAACCAGCTGCATAGTTATGTCAACAGCATCCTCATACCTGGCATAGGTGGCAAGACACGACTAGAAAAGCAGTTCAAGGTAAGGCTTATCACTGCCGTCCAGAGGGACTTAATTTCCCTACTCTGTCCCTGTCTTCACTGACAGTTGTCATAGATAAGGAACCAAGCCAGAACACTTGATTAGCACAGCGCAGCATCTTGAGAAGTTCTGTCCTCAACAGTCTTAGCTACACTGCTGGAAGTCAGCTCTAACGCTGTTGAAGTCAGAGGTGAGAAGAGGGACATGGGCGCTGGTTTGGAGGGTGCTGCTGGTCTCCCTATTCCCGAGTCTGTGGTTAGCTTGGCTGGAAGTCTTCCTCCAGACTGTGGCTCTCATGCACCTATGTGGAGAAAGACATGAATTGAGGTTCTTAGCACCACCTACTATTTCAGCACTGGATAAAGAATTAAAAATGTTTTCAGATCAGGAAACATAATATGCCTTTCTTACTGCTAGTAACTATGCTTGCTGCTTTTCCCTGCTACGTCGTAGCTGTTTTCATCCTGGCCAAAGTAAATTTTTTTTGCCCAGATCTCCTATTTGAAACCTAAGATTTTCGGATTGCATTTCATTTTAGTCCATTTAGAAATATTTTGTGAGACTATATATCATAAGAAGATTATGCATGACATCTGTTTTCACAGCTAAACTCACTCAGTTAACAACTACCTAAGGAACTGAAACTGTTAAATTATACTAGCTACCAAGCTATTCAAAAAATCAACAGGCTTTTCTCTGAATTCACTTGTAGAAATCTCAGTACTTCTTCATCAGTCAAGAAATTCCAGATGCTTAATTACTAAATTAGGGAAACAAGCGCAAGTGCGTGCACACGCACACAAAAGGCAGCAAGAGAAAAAGATTTCTTATTTTAAAAAGTGTTGCACTTTTAAAAACAATACTAAATTATATGTATGTGTTTTCTGATGACTCATGGCAAAGTTTCAAAAACTTAAGTGATATTTTCAGAAATTACTTTCTCTGCCAACGTTGCACAGGTATTTAGAAACCCCATAACTTCTAATGGGGCTTACGCCACTACATAGATGAGTTGAGTGCTGTCTTGTTTAGAGTGCTTTTGAAACTGGGACGTGACCAGCAGCATTTGGTAAATCTTTCTCTGATATCTGCTGCTACCACAATGCTGGCAGAAAAGAACTTGTGCTCCAGCCCTGGTACAGTAGCTTACATTCAACCGTCTCAGTGTAAAATTACGCTGAGTAATGAGTCGCTAGTGCAGGAGATGAAAAAGACACCTTTATCCTCTTTGCTCTGGTAGAGTTTTCCCATACACTGGGGGAGCATTCAAATACAAATCTGGGCCCCTGACTTTTCTCTGTGCCTCATAAGCAGCCCAGAATGGACTTGGCAGACCCAAGAATGTAACCCACAGCCTCAGGTCTCAGATGCTGGCATGGTGGGTTCCCCAAAGGCCTGGCAGAAAAAAGACATTCTGCAGGAATGTTCTGGCTTTTATTTTAGAAGAAAGCATTAAAATTTTCTTGTTGTTTTATTTTGCTAGCTTTTCTTCCTTGAGACCTGCTTCTGACTGAACATATCTGCAAGTCTTTGAAATATACTCTCAGAGATAACTAAATGTAGTGTTCTGTGAAAATACATTTTGATGGAACTTCATTTTCAGGTTGTTTCGAAGCTGAGAGCTGCAAAGATCTTTTTATTCATTAAACATGTTGTGTGAAAAGGATGGTTTCCATTGGCATCTTGAGTACTTTAAACAAGTTCAACAATGTGGTTTATTCTTCTGCTGATGCATCTTCCCAAGAGTTGGCAAAGAAACCTCCTCTTCATTTAGAGCGCTGTGAGGACTGACTTACTACTTTATTCTCTTTCAGCTGGTTACACAGTGTAATGCAAAATACGTGGAATGCTTCAGTGCTCAGAAAGACTGCAACAAAGAGAAGAACAGGAACTCATCAGTCGTGCCGTGTAAGATCACATCTTCGGTTTGATTACTGCCTAGCATAACTTTTTGTACTGAATTCTCCCGGTGTGATGCATGAAAAGGCATAGCCACTAGGAAGGAGAAATGTAATCTTTTGTTCAGACCAAGCTGTCTTGTCTTTCAGAATTACCCTGATGAAACTGAACAAAAGAAAATAGTTACAGTGTCAGCCACATATACTGTCCAAGTGAAATGTTAATTTGAAGTGCTTAAGAATTCGAATAATTAGGTAGGGGATAAATCTAGGGAATACTGACAGAATTACTTTGATACTGCTCCCAGTTCAGGTGAGATCTCCCAGTGTGATTGGCATAAGTTGTTGGTAATTCAGCTACTACACTCTATTTCTGCACATGAGCCTTCCCCAGGTTTGAGGGTATTTAGTGCCTGAGGACACAGTTTCACAGTCATTAATGTGGAATCTGTGCATGGTTGCCAAGCAGTAGGAATTTGCACCAGACCAAGCATGGGCACAACATCATTCCCATCACCCAGCGTACATACGGCACAGATAATAGCCAAGCTAGCACACAGTAATAGTGGCACAGATACGGCCCATCATGAAGTTTGTTAATAAAAAGGGAAGTCATCGGGATGTATCTTAAAAACAAATGTGAGCAGGGCAGAAATAGTCTATACGACTTTGTCTCACCTAGCTGCAGTGATTTCGCTTTGGCACTTGGGGCCTGTCAGTTGGTTTGAGGATGGAGGAGTGGAGATCTGCTGAAGAACACATGCACGCTGCTGGATGGTTACCTGTTAGGGAAGGGTTTTGGCCCTGGAGGTTCCCTCACCCTCCAGCTGGGAGGAGTGAGTGATGGTAGTGCTACGGAGTGGTAGGGAAAACAAAATAAATCAGCTGGGTTTGTGTGCTGCTGGAGACAAATGGAACACTACAGTCAAGAATTACCTGAAGTCCCCTGTTATCACTGCATATACTGTTATTTGGTAATTCAGCCTGCTGTGAAAATCTTTGCTATAGTAAAATTTGATTCCTGAAATTACTTTGTCCTTGTGGGAATATTGTGCAACATTCTCTTTTATATCCTGTGTTAGCAGGCAATGCTTTAACGCAGTTAAAGTGCTGGCCTGCTCCTGCGGGAGATGGGAGCTGCACAGTGTTTGGTTTGTTAACGTCTGAGAAATTCTTACTTTCTGCATTTGCCATGACCAGACTGATATTTTTTTTTTTTTCCCCCTCTCTTAATTTTTTTAATCTTATAGCTGAGCGTGCTAGAGTGGGCTTGGCACCGCTGCCTGGAATGAAGGGAACAGATTACATTAATGCCTCTTATATCATGGTGAGGAAGCCAACACCTAATTACAAAGTAAAATCAATTCTAAGGTGCTAAATACCAGATGCCTATAATTGTCTTAATTCTGTATGTAATGGCTGTGTATTAACAGATGAGATTTTAACACTTTCCCCATAATGTAAAGCTATTAACTGTGTTTTATTAAAGATTGTTGCCTAAAAAAATTAAATACAAGGTGCATTTAGATGGAATGTGTATTTCCATGAGATACAGTCAAATAAATACTGGGATTTAGAGTAAATGAAAACAACAGGGACTCTGCAGAATGGAAATGGAGTTATAAAATTATAGTCTGGGTGAAAATATTGTGGAATAAAATGAAACAGGGTCATTATGTGTCCCCAAAGATGAAATTAATGCTTTAAAAGTATTGAAGGCAATAAGTAACTGTGTGGTTTGTTTTGCTGCAAAAGGGCTACTACAGGAGTAACGAGTTCATCATAACGCAACACCCACTGCCACATACGACTAAAGATTTCTGGCGCATGATCTGGGATCACAATGCACAGATCATCGTCATGCTGCCGGACAACCAGAGCCTGGTGAGTTCAACGCGTCCGTCCCCGTGCGGTACCACAGTCACTTAGCCCAGCCGGGCACCGGCATAGGGTCACTTAGTTGCACGCTACAGCTATTTTCTGGTTGAATGCAAAGCCAGTTTTTGAGCCACCTTCTCAAACTTTGCCATAAGCTTGTTACAAAAAGACGAGTTCTGAGATGAGGGACGTGTTTCTTTGCTGTCCCCTTCTGCACCCACCCCTGGGAAAGACATCCTGAGCTGGGTGGACCACAGTGCTCGCAGGCAGCACACTGGTGAGGACGACCTCTGCGAAGGTCCTGAGGGCCGCCTGGCTGGCAGGGTGCAAGGTACTGAGGTTCCTGGGTGGCCAGGGTCACGGGTAGGGATTTTGAGAGAAGCAGAAATACAAAGCAGGGACAGTAGGATAGTTGCTTGTTTGCCCAGGGGCTTAAGGCTCAGGCCATGCAAGGTTACAAATGCTGTTTTTGACGAAAGTAAAAAGCAAACACGTGTGTTAATTTAAGTGGAAATAATCAGACGGACAGACAGAGAATAAGGAGACCACAGGTGAAGTGCTAATCACTACCTCCAGATTTACTGGCACGTCTCAAGAGGGTGCGTTGAAAAGGATTAAGAACTAAACGGCTCGGTTTTTCATGCACGCATGACTGAGGTGAACAGACGATTGTAGCTGAGAGTGGAAGAGAAACCACCTTCATTACAGCAGGAAAATAGCAGTCATGAGGGGCTACTAAAGAGGCAGCAGTCGATAGGCGTCCTGTGTGCGGCGCGATGAAAGGGATTGCAGGCACTGTGAGGCGAAGAGCGTTCAGAGAAATCCGATCGAATCAGAAAGCACTAATGAAATGAAAGTGTGTCAGGTGGAAATGAAGAGGCTGATCTTGTCTTTACAAGTACATGAAACAGCTCTGCAGAACAATAGTGATTAAAGGGTAAAGGAGGAACGCTGGACTTGGCCACATCCTTTGCAAGGATACCTGGTCCCTGCTTTCACGTTCACTGCGCCCATGGTGGAGGTTGGGCAGCATGGCAGTAGCATCCCTGCATTGGCTCAGTGTTTGGTGTGAGTTCTTGGCTGGCAAGGAGGGCTGGCAGGGGACTGAGAGCGTGTCGAGGTGCTGAGCGTGTAATGCCAAAGGATGAGATGGTAATGCACGCTACTGCTGCGTGAGGACCTGTCACTTGGCAGGACAGGTCACTTCCCTGGCATCCAATAATGTTACACTGCTTGCTGGCGTCTCTGCACACTGAGGGCAGAATTTTCAAAGCACTCCAAGTCCCATTTTCAGAATAAATATTTAAGGCCCAAATCTCACTGGTGTCTTGCACATCACGTGCACGTAGGCTCCAGGCCCACAGAAATAAATCTGGGTTTAGAGACGTGCTCATGGCCACAGCAGGATGAGTGGGTTTGTAGCTCTTGTTTGCTCATGAGTAAAACACAGGTTGTTCAGAGATGCAGGTGTGCAGTGCCATGCATGCTGCCAGGGTAGCCTCTGTGCATACCCTCCAGGGACAGTAGACCCCTGAAGCCAGGAGGAGGAACAAGCTTTGCACGTATGTGGTGAATTAGGAATGCACAGTTATTTTGACGGTATGTTAACTACACTCTGTCAGTTAGGCTACTTCAGCACTGAGCGGCTTCCAGCATTCACAGTCTCAATGAGATTTTACGGTGTTCCTTCAGTAGAGGAGTTTTGCTGGAGAAATTGCATTAACTTAAGGCAGTGTTTTTTTCACTGCCAAGAGCATTTGGGTTTCTTCCTTCCTCCTTACTCCTCGCCTCGCTCCTAAAAATGCAAGCCCTACATAAGTATCCATCAGTCTTCTACCTAGACCTGATCCACAGACCTTGAGTTCTGCATTAGACCACAATAAACACAAATTAAAAATAATAAGCAATTAATTTTTAAAGGTCAGTGAGTTTTTCTAAACAGATATCTGACTTTCATGCAAAACTGTGTAGGCAGGAGGTGATAAAGCCTGTGACACAATACAAAGGTTAACTATGAGTGAGCTAAGATAACCATTTCCCTATGAAACCAATTAAAAAGCAGACGTTACCTGTTGGACACATGAAGGAAGGATCTGGCAAGCTTAGTGCCTACTGTAATAATAAATTTGTTTTAGACAGGAATGGTTTTTAAAGGTCAGCTCCTGATCATCTCTATTTATCAAACCAATTTTTTGATCCACTGGATTTTTCTGTCACACACAAGGTATCTCAAAGGCTGCAGTAGTGTGTTGTTCATTCCTCCAGGCAGAAGATGAATTTGTGTACTGGCCAAGTCGCGAGGAATCCATGAACTGTGAGGCCTTTACTGTGACCCTTATCAGCAAAGACAGACTGTGCCTCTCTAACGAAGAGCAAATTATCATCCATGACTTTATCCTTGAAGCTACCCAGGTAAAATAAACCCCCAAATGAGGGTCTTGGCTTTTCACCAAAATGCTATTGATGTCATTTAAATACAGAAGAAGAGTTCAGGAACAGTTTTTAAAAGAATTTACTTGTAATTCGTGTGCATGCATGTTGCTCACAGGGGAAAGGTATTCTCGTTGGCTCCTTCTCCCTCTCCTATCTGCTACTTCCAGGTAGATTCCTTTAGCTAGAGAGATCGTAGCACTGTTTGTCTTACTTGAAAGTGAAGACATTGGTTTTTCATTTTGAAGTCACACAAGTAGATTGAATTACTCTTTGTGAAGTACGCCGAGGTTCATTGTCCTATTTCTGCTTAGAAAATTCAGCATTTGTAGTTTAGTTGTGTGGGGGTCTTAATTAAGGGGTTTTACTTCAGCACATTTCTTTTGAGCTATAAACCTGCCTCTAGCTTGCTTTCGGGACTGCAGCTGGATTTTGCTGCAAACCATTAGTTTGCAAGCCCTTTTGAAGTTGAAATTCTTTGGTTGCTCTTCTCGTGTTTGACTTCTGAGCTGTAAGGGCTCTGAGAGAAGGCTTCTATGGATGTAAGCCCTGAACTCAAATACAAATCTTTTATTAATTAAACATTTTGTTACAGTTGCATTGTTTTAGGGTGTTCACTGTTCCAGAGATGCTAGAGCTGTGTGTCTGTCTTCTTCTTTCTGTACAAACTGTTTGGAAGAAGAAGGTGTCTCTTTGGCTTGTAGTGAGGCTCTTCCCCCTCTCTACCTGGAGTGGACAAATGTGAAACTGAAGTAGCTAATGCCGAGGCTGGTTTTTCATTGCAGGATGACTACGTTCTGGAAGTCCGCCACTTTCAGTGTCCTAAATGGCCAAACCCAGATGCTCCCATAAGCAGTACCTTTGAACTGATCAACGTAATCAAGGAAGAGGCCTTAACCAGGGATGGCCCCACCATAGTTCATGATGAGTATGTCATCTCTTTTCTCCCATTTATGTGCAGGTTGTACAAGGAGTTACTCAGCTACAGGACACTTGTTAGGACTGATGTCCATTCTTGCATGAAGTGGATGGGGTTTAGTGGTGTAGGGAATAGGATCAGAATATTTAAACTTACAGAGATGAGTTTTCAGTTGGCATCTGAGACCAAATACTTTTTGCTTAGTGTAGTTTTTATGCTGGTCTTAATGTTAGGTGGTCTCAGAATGTAAGGCTGTGTTTGTTTTGTAAGCATTTTGGGTTCTTTGGCACCTGGAAGTATCCCAGACAAATCCTACAACCTGTTTCAGAATCCAGGAGAGCCCTGGTTTAGGTAAGACTCTAAGCAGCCCAGTGTTGGCTTACGGAAACCAGTTTCGAAACAGCCCTGAGCTCCTGTCTAACAGCTCCGGTTTAATGTGCTGTGTAAGACAGAACAAGCTCAGCTCAGCTGTGTCTCAGGATGAGCAGCAGAAGTATCCTGTGACACAGGACGCAGGTTTCTGAGAGCAAATTTAATTTTCCTCCTTCTGTTTCCCCAAAACCACCCCAAGGGGCCCATATGGTGCCAAGTGGGAGGGAGGGAGCTTGCTAACACAGGGCCGGCATGCCCCAACGTTTGTCTCTTTTGTAGTGCCGTGGTGAGCATTGTCTTGTCAGCTATGCTTGAATGCCCAGTTATAAAGGGTGCTAAATACTGCATTGCATATTATTACTTTGCACACACCATGGAGCTGCAAAATACCATTAGTGCGTGGGTCTAACAGGATCTGTTCAGACGGACTGTTTCCTGGTGGGCAGAGCGCTTCCCGGAGTCATTCTGCTCTTAAAATCCCAAGAAAGCCCAATTTCTGACACTGCTCAAGTTATCCCTAGAGCAAACACCAAGCCAGCATGAACGACTGCTATACGTGCACATCCCACCCTGGAGTCCATTAGACCTCTTGTCATTGCTACAAAACAGAATTAGTGGGAAAGTCTTGAAAATTTTCACCTTTTGTGCAAAAGCGTTACCGTACTCTGGTATTTCAGTGGTCAGATCAACCGGTGTGCTGACGTGCGATCGCATGCTGGTGTCTGCCATTGCTGCGAGAGCTTTCACTTCACACCGGTGTGCTGCTGCTGCGACAGGTTTTTCCCAACAGACTCCTGGGAATGGCGCCTTGGGCTGCAGCAGGTAGATTTTCTCCCACCGTCTCCTGCCTTGCTAATGCACAGTGTAAGCTCTGTTGCCTTTTGCCAGCACTGATTAATTCCAGGCTAGTTTTAATATTCATGCTTTGGGTAGTCTGAAGTGAGGTTTTGCTACTCTTGCAGTATTTAAGATTATGTTTTACAAAATTAGAACCATTATTGATTTGGGCATTTCATGCTAGACCAGAAAAAAAAAAAGGAAATCAAAATCGCATTCCTAACAGTGCTGAGTCATTCCTTCTGTAAATTGCTTTTTTGGTTTATTTGTCATATTCAATGATTTTACTTTTATGCCTAATACATAATGTGGATTCTGCTTTTCATTGGAGCCTAAGTAAATGTAGCTGAAAATGAAAATTTCCCTTTACTACATGCAACAACTATATCACATAATCCACTAATAATTACAACTGAAGATTAATTCCAAATATATGAATCTGCAGATACTAAATGCATGTGGTATTTAGGAAGTACACGGTGGGATGAACTTGATAACAACATTTCAAAGAAGTTCAGAAATTCCAACTTGAGGTAGTTGTCAAGATTTTTAAATATAACTGCCCATATACAGGCAAGTAGATAAAGATTTGCTGCATAATTTTCCGCGATAAAAGCCTTCAGATTGTTGGGAGCTGGAGGTTCTCCGCCCAAATAGAAATGAGGCTGTTAGACCCTCAGAGGCATTTAGTTGTGTCCCATCAGGCATAAGCGTTGCCCACTTTGTCCGCTGTCCCTGTAGATGATCAGTCCCACCCATCTGTATAGTTCTGCAGAAGCTCTGCTTCTTCTACAGACTTTTCATCAAATATAGCAGATCTATTGTGATCCGATTTCTGTTTCCTGTTTCTAGGCAAATTGAGTTTGCAAAAATCATGTGAAATGAAGTCAGCACGTCTTGATTTCCACAGGAATGTTGGAGGAATGATAGTGGTAATCTTAAGATACCAGATGGCATTGCAGTGCTTGCTGATTATTGAGGTTTTCATGTACAGCTCTCCAGCTGGTTCACAGAGCAAGTCAGCACCAATGTCCCCTTTTACCGGCGGGGACCTTTAGACGCAGACTTTCTCAAAGTCGCAGAGCCTAGCCAGGACAGAACTTCAGTCTCCTGAGTCCTGGGAGGGCAGAGGACAGCTGAGGCTCCTCAGAAGCAGTTACAAGCCTGTGGTGCTTAGGATCCTTTCTCCCATGCCCTGCAACTGCACACATGATCCAAGAGCGCCCACAGATTTAGCAGCATTAACATTTCTACCTGACCAGTTATCTCAAGGCCACACGGAGTCATGCTCCTGACGAATAACCGTTGCTCGGGTTCTTATTAAATGACAGCACAGCTCAACTCTTCAGAATCCATAATGTCTCTTGGGTGCCCAGCTCGGGGATGTTGCATTCCGCCTATGAATCAGACCTGAGGAAGACTCTGAGATGTGCCCCATTTACTTGCGAGCACCTCGTGTCCGTGTTAGTTTTATATAATTGTCAGATGTGGAGGAAGAGGCAAAGTCTCATTTCTTTCTAATCGTTTATGTTTTGCTTGAGCTCCCACTAATGAATTTAAAATACGCCTAGCTATAATGCAGATGCTTTCAGTACACGTGGCGGGTGAGGACTGATTTCAGTATCACAGTCTCCAGGCTGGGGATTTTTAAATGGCTCACGTTCTGCTGCTGATACGGTTCTTTGTGTTGAATACTGCAGATATCCTGAGATGACTGGTGGGCCATCAAATTTCTTCTATCAATTAAAATGGCTGAAAATTAGCCAGTGTAAAACAAGCATTTAATAGGTACAAAGATGAACTACAGTCATCAAAAAAAGACTGTATCAACATTTTCATGTCTCTGTGTCGTTGCCCAGGTATGCTTCTGAGTAACTTATGATTTTGGTGTGGTTTTTCAGGTATGGAGCTGTGTCAGCGGGAACGCTATGTGCCCTTACCACTCTGTCCCAGCAGCTGGAGAATGAAAATGCTGTCGATGTTTTCCAGGTGGCAAAGATGATAAATCTTATGCGGCCTGGAGTATTCACAGACATTGTAAGTCTTTAAATGGAATCTAAATGGATAGTTTACAAGGTTTTCATCTGAGACCAAAAGCAGGAACTAAAACACACATTGTGTATGTTATCAAGCCCCACTGCATCTGCTGCTACCAAGCAGAATTTGCATTTGGGCTTTTTTTGTATAGTTGTCATTTTTTCTAAACCTCAAACCCACACCGTAAGTCTCTGATTTGTGGTTAAGCTTATTTCTGATACAGTTAGGGGGCCAGAGAAGGACCTTTCAGCTTGCCGTCACCCCCTGCCCGCCCTGTAAGCTAAGCTCTGCGATGTAAACTGGCACACCGTGATCTGAAGGGGTGCAGCAGGGCAGGGAGAGCTGCGGGGAGATAAGGCTTCAGCAGAGCAGCTCTTGGCTCGGTGAGCAGCAAGATCCACACCCTCGCCTCAGCGTGCGTGGTCTGCCAGGACGAGGGATCAACCTGGGGCTGAGCTGTGGGCTCCGGTATTCTCCCGCCCTCCTTAGTGTTTAATAATATATCAGGAATCATATAGTTACCCAGAACTGGAATTGGGGTTGACAGGGTTAAACTAGATTAACAGAGGTAATTGCTCTCTAGGTCTTTTTCTTTGCCATACAGATGCTTCTAGTAACGGATATCCATCACCTTCCCTGGAAATGCCAAATGAAAGTGCCACTTGCATATGTACGCTGAAAGGATTGCAATAACTTGTCTTGTCTTTTCCAGGAACAGTACCAGTTTCTGTATAAGGCAATGCTAAGCTTGGTCAGCACTAAGGAAAATGGAAACGGTCCCATGACACTGGACAAAAATGGTGCTGTGATGGCCAGTGACGAATCTGATCCCGCGGAAAGCATGGAGTCTCTTGTCTAATTGGAAACCTGAAAAGGCACTTAATTTGTAGAACTTCTGAAGACTGAGTGAACTTTTTTGAGGCCTTTTTTGCCAGACTCTAGGTTATACAATAACCCAATTACTTTTTTACACTGATAAAAGTTTTGATATTTATTTTTTGCCATTTTATGTCTTAATGGTATCCTACTGAGCATTTGCACCTCTGTTTATTTCACACAGTGAAACGCAATTTTATCTAGTTTGCACTATATGATCAGTGTTACTGCCTATAATATTCTAATACAAGACAAGCCCTGATGTGACATTCCATGACAACAAACATACGCTTTTTCTGTTTTGTTTAAATGCAGTGAAGTTTTGCTAACTACAGTGACCCTCAAATCTTAAATCCTGAATGCTAGGCCAGATGGATTCTTTCTAGGACAGATACTGTACCCCTTCATACCATGTTTATTATTTTAATGATCATGTCACGGTTTTGGTAACGGTATTCTGCATTCCAGTGGAGTGGATGAGCAGTGTTCATCCTTTCTTGACAAAATGTGGCAGGTGATTATTAGCTACAGTGAAGGTGTAATGGCCTTGTGGAGCTGAAACAATTATTTCTGTATTGTTTCAAATTGCTGTTTTGTACACTTACAGGCCTAAGACTTGCTTCACATGGAATATATAAATTACACACAATACAATTACAAATTAGATGCAATTCACATGTGGGACGCAGTGATAGTTTTGCATTTACAGTTTCAAAGTTGCCTCATGTATTCAGCAAAATGTCGATTTTCGGTTTTAACCAGCCCTATGATGGGAAAGTATTTTGGTTTTATTCTCGTCAGAGCCAATACAGTGAGAAATCTACTACAGCCCCAAGTCAGACCTGTTTTCAGATATATTGAAGGTAGCAATATTTTACATTACTAAGCTATTCAATATTTTAAATACATTAATTTCCTTACTATTTCTTGAATATGACCTCACACCTAATGGTATGTTACATGATGACAGGCGTTTCTTAATTTCATAACTGTTAGATGCCATTTTTACAGGTGTGTAATTTTCATACTTTAGTGCTAAACCATAAAGTACTGATCCATATTTACTGGTGAAGCAAACTAATAAAAAAAACTACCTATAAAGTTATATTCTCCCTCTTTTTTTTGCCATACTAATTCTTTAGCACAAACCTAGCTTCTTGTGTTTTCCCTCCCACACCACTAAAATGGTTTCCCCCAGATTATATAAATAATTGAATTACTGTTTGGAGCATTTAAGTTTACATCCTCACTGGCTCCCTCTTCCTTTGTATTTGGTCGCAACTCAACAAGGTCCATCCCTATTTAACAAAAGAAGTAAGCACGTACTTAATTCTCCTGAAAATTAAAGCTTATCGTGTCCTTCATAGCTTGGCTGAGTAGGGAGGGGTTATTGAACGTACCCTGAAAAGGAAATACGACATTTCAACCATCCTGATGTTTGGTATACAGTTAAAGGCACTGTCCCTTACAGATGGCATTAATTTCTTTACTGAGTTTCAACTGCGCAAAACACGCATTGGAATTTTTCAGGACTTGTCAAAATGTCACAGCATATTTTTTCATTCATAGGTAAACCTATTGATTTCTGCCAGTCCAGTCACGCTGAAATACAGACGTTTGGCAAGGTTCTGTGCATTTTCACACGCAAGGAAGCTGAAAGTAAACTGCTTAAAGTTACGTTGAGAGTAGGTATTTTGGTTCAGAACCTCGCGAGGTACAGACACGGCCTCGCTGAGAGCAGAGGAGCCATGCAAACTGGTGTGTGCTAGCATCGGGCCTTTTGTTTTTAATAAGGGAAAGATTTCCTAGTATGGATACACTTGATTAATTCAACAGCAAAGTATTCAAGAATTCATTGGCAACCTTTTACACAGTCACCTTTTATTCCTCAGTTTGTTGAATCCCTCCGTACAAGTGATCCAAGTAACTGCCAACACTGAACAGTGTAACACATCGGTGGTTTCAGCAAGGGAATCCCGTGGCCAGCACCGGCTAGTCCGAATAAAGAACGCGCAAAACGTTTCAAAAGATGGCTTTGTAGTTTGCATCCCCTTTGCACGGGGACAGCCCGGCACTGAGGAGGGAGTCAGTTCGTGTCTGGTAGGAGTTCAGACTGGCTCTGCAGTCGCTGCGGCCCAGCAAGGAGAGCTGGTGCGGTGAATTCCCAGGTGCTGCTGCCTGCAGGGCTGGAGGTTTGGCCGAGCGCTCTGCTGGCTGGCGTGCGTCCGTGTTAGAGGCTGGGGAGCCCCCGCGTGCACCCCCGGTCGTGATCCTGGCCCCAGGCAATTCCAGCTCGTAGCACAAAGGGACTCTGATGAGTTAAATCGGTTCAATCTGAAGTATTTAAGTTCCTGGGGAGGTGTAGGGAGAATTTAAGAATTCAAACCCTGACAAGAGCTAAGTGACACAAAGATTACTGCAGGCATCAAGAGGGTTGGATTTGTTCAGTGCTTTCAGCTGATTACCTTTCATTTCAGTGGCATTATGGAAGATAACTGTGGTTCGTGACACGCTGCCTGAACATCCCTGGTTTAATCTCTTACCTTCTCACAAGTTTTAAAATTCAATGAAAGAAGGCTGTCGGGGTTGAACTTTGGTAGATGCTTCGGAAATCCATGCATTTGCGTTGGCGTTTTCCCACACCTGAAATACTTGCTTGGGGTTTAATCCTTGGGGAAATAATTTACACTGATGTTCTCCGAGTTCTCCATGAATTTTTTCTTAAGGGGGCTCAAGCAGTGTGTTCAGTGCTGTGCTGACAGTCAGATAGCCAGTGGGTGGTAGCGATGCCTTAGGCTGGAAGCGGATGAAGCCAGGAATTGCTTGTGAAGGTCAGGATTAAGAGCACGGAAGAGCCAAATCTGTCCTGCTGTAAGCAGCTGCAGTTCTGCTCTCTGCCGTGGCTTCGCGCCTCTGTCCCTGGGGCTGAGCGAGGCTGGCAGGAGCGAGCGTGTGTTCAGAGACCGGCACTCGCAGAGCTCCCTGGAGATGCTCTCACCAGTGTCTGGCCAAAGTCCCGCTCAGTGCATCGCAGCCTTGCTTTTGCCATACCAACCCCCCGACTGTAACCGCTTGTTGGCACTCGGTCGGGATGTCTGCCAAGCACCCCAAGTTCCCAGACAGTGTGCAGGCCTGCAAATTAAAGGAACCCGAGTATAGCCCATCACTATAAAATGCGGTCCTCAGCACCAGCCCTGAGAAAGAAGGAAGGGAAGGACCGAAGTACATGTGCAGGTGTGTGTCTGCATTTAGAAAATCCTATTTCTCCATGTCTTGCACGTTTACTGCGCCCGCAGACCGTGTGAAAGACGTAAAAGGCTTCTGAGCGTTGAGCCCGTAGGAGCAGCCAAGCTTGCCAAGAGGGGCTGCTTGGGAAGCTGCCGTGCCGCCTTGACCTCTGCTGTGGGTGACAGTCCCAGCCGAGTGCCCCATACTGCACCCATCCCTGTGCGTGGCCGTGGCATCCGCAGGCAGGTGGGCGGCAGCCGGCCGGGTTGCTCAGGCGGGCGGGCTGAGCACCCGTTCTCCCGCGGGACCCAGGCCTGAAGAGCAGCCCTTTTAAACAGCATTTCTCCTTAGTGTTTCGCAGTGTCTGTTTCCAAATACGAATTTAGGAGCAGGGGGGGTAAAAAAAAAATCATCCCAAACTCTTAAACTGCTTCTTGTGTGTGACTGTTTCTGTGCTGCGGGTCTGTTCGAGGTTAGTGGAATGATTACGGGATCTGCAAAATTTCAGTTGGCTTTCCAGTTTCTGACTGCTTGAATTGCTTGGACCCAGAGTGATACGTTGGAACATTAGGAGAAGAATCTTTATGACACAGCACAACTGCCTTCTTAATAATCTTTTTTTAAGCTGATATATTTTATTTAAAAGCTAAAAAATGTAGATATCGATTCTACCAAAGATACATACTACTAATTCTCAGCAAAACAAGAACAACTTAATTTAAAAAAAAAAAATTACAATGTAGTTGTCTTAAAGATTTAGCAGTCTTTCTCAAATTCATGTCCTTTGACATCAGATCTTGTGTTCTGACGCTTATGTTCAAATGGTGCCAGTGAATTTTTATATGAAGGGAAAATGTCTATTTGTTAATCCACTGCATTGCTTTTCTTCTTTTTCCTTTTTTTTTTTTTACAGACGTAATTTAGCTCTTACTGTTACCCCTTTGCTCTTTTTCTCTTTGTTGCCATTCTAACAATGTGAACCACTTTGGCTTTACTTATCAAAGCAGAAGGAATACAAAAATAAAGAAAGAGAAGGAACTGTAATGAAGAGATTTGGCCTCTACTTTGTCTTAGCTGTTAAACTGTTTTTAGTGTTTTTGTTAACTATTTGCAAAGGGAAGCATTTTCTACAGAGGATAATTAATTTCAAAGAAAAATGTCTTGAGTTTTAAGAATAAACATGTCTCCAAAAGAGGAGATAGTCAATTTTATACAATGTCACAACTCTCCAACATTTGGGGTAGTGACTCTTTTTGTTTTGTTAGAACATTTGAAACTAGCAAGCAGCCATTGTTTCTAAAGACCGAAGCGTTCATGTGTACTCCTGTTTTCTTTTCCTTCATTTTTAAAATAGCAAAGTCATTAAAACTGTAAATATTTTGTTGCTTGGATAAGCATCTTCTGGGAACTTTGTATCTATGGTATATAATCATAGAATTTTATATTTTCATATAAAGCTAATTTTTTTCTAGTTTCACCTCCTTCCTAGTTCTGTGGTGGCTATGTGAATACATACCTTCTGTGTACCGAGGTAGTGAGACACCATCATCGCACTCCCAAAAAGATTTCCACACATGTCATTTCTTTGGGGCAGTGATTGTGAAAGTTGGGGGTTTTTTTTGGATTCCATTGTCAGTGTGTGCAATAGGAATTAGACTTAGCCAGTCACTGGATACGTTTGTCTCATTGATCCATTCAGAAAAAAAAAAAAAAAAAAGCAACGTGGTGTTTGGTTTGGGGAGAGGGTGGGAGGGAGTATTTTGAGGGAGACTTTTTGTTCGTTTTGGTTTGGTTTTTGTTTGGGGTTTTTTTGTAACTTGAAGAATCTTCTTTTTGTTATGTTAAAACTATATCAAATCATTCTATTATAGTGTTATTTAATATGTAAATTGTATTGCTATACATAAAATAAAGTATGGTTTTTGATGTATTTACAGACTTCTTCCTTATTTGCATCAAACACGCATACAGAACAGATGCACCAGTCAGTGTTTCATTGTCCCAGGCGTGCAGGAAGAGTGATGAGATCCAAGGCCTGCTTTAATTAGATCGCAAATTTCCAAGCAGTACTCAGCTGGGAGCTGTCTCTCCGTCGCTTGACAGCAGAGATCGCCGTGCCTTTCTTCCCTGTCTCCGACTGCTGGGGAGCTGCCGGCGGCCCCCTACCCCCTCCACCACTGGTCCTCCCCAGACCGCTGTGACCCATCCACATCCCTTCTGGACAGGGGATTGTCCCCTTTCAGAACGGGACCTCGGAGCCCAAACTTTATTCCCAGGTCCTCTGGGTGTGCCCTTCCTCAGGTCTGGCTCTGGTCCATCAGATGTCTGCCTGGAGGAACCAGGGCTTCCACCAAGCCACCATCACCTGGTTTGGTGCAATAACCTGCAGCTACCCACCGCTCAGCTAACCCCGGAGCTGCGGTAGAAAAAGCAAACGGACTCCCAGGCAGACTGGGAGGGAGGGACAGATGTTCCAAATCCTAAAGCTAAAGCAGCAAATACTCCCCACGGAGCACATTAGTAGTGACACCTCCCGGCTGCACCTGAGCCAAGAGCTGTCACTGCGACGGGCACGCGTTACGCCACTGGTGCTCGGTGTTCTGCAACAAAACCTCGACAGCTCTGCACACACCCCCCCCGCGCTGGTTCTGCACTGAGTGCGGGTGTTGCTTTTCTTCTTGTTCTTGTGGGAAAAGCACCTGGGGGGTCTGTGGCTGCGTCCTGGCCCAGCTCGGCTGGCGGCAGCGAGCGGCAGAGGCACGGCAGCTGCCTGGGCTGACGCAGCCCCCCGCGCCGGATCTGCACGCGGGCGAACAACAGCGATGCCTGGATTGGCTTGCTGACCTCAGATTGCTGGCTAAAATCCATACGCTGTGCATCTGCCTTCTGTTGTGTTGCTGCATTCTCACCTGTAAGGTTGACTGGGAGAAAGAGGGGTCCTGGGACACTAGATGGGGACCGGTCTGACACCGCAGTTCTAGCATGCTTCCTCCAGCCCCTGCTCTGGGGCACTGCCTCGTGCTGCATCCCCGTACCGGTTCTGCACTGGCTGGCAGGCAGCCTCCACCTGCCTCACTGACTGGGGAGCCACGCTGGGAGGGCAGGGAGCTGCTTCCCTGCCTGCCCTGGGGATGCTACGGCAGCAAGAAGGGCCCAGGGCCCTCTGCACGGCTTCAGGCCAGCAGCAGGCTCCTCTGCCCAGCTTGGCTGCCTGGGGCAGTGGTGGAGTCACCATCCCTGGAGGTGTTCAACAGACATGTAGATGTGGCACTTCAGGACATGGTTTAGCAGGCATGGTCGTGATAGGTTGACGATTGGACTTGATGATTTTAGAGGTCTTTTCCAACCTTAAGGATCCTGTGATTCTATGATCTCCGTGCGAAGATGGCAGCCCCTGCGCACACAGGTAGCTTGGTGCACATAACAACGGTATGAGAAAGCTGCTCACATACCACTGCTCTGGGAAGTGCCGGAAAGACGGAGCTGACAGCAAGATGAACATGAGTCAACATCACCTGCTGCAAGGGAAAGATGAACGCAGGGCTGGTGGGTCTAACCTGGGAGCAGGTAAGGAAACCCTTGCAGCCCACTCACAGCAGGTTCAAAACCGTCCCTGCTAGGGAGGCAGAACCACACAGGAAGCAAATGTAACCCCACTAGAGAGAGGCAAAAGGAGAGCAGCAGGAACGGTCAGTGATCTGGAAATCCGCTAAGCAAAGACAGGATGAACTGCGATGCTGCCTAGCGAAACACTGGAGAGGGATGGTCCGGGAGATGCAGGGGTGGAGGAGAGATGGTGGGGCTTGTCGCCTCATATTTAAAACACCGTTTCTGAAGGAAGGGTGTAATCTTCTCCCTACATCTTTGGTAGATATGACAAGAAACAGAGCTTGAACAGCCACAAGGAAGGTAGGGTTGGGTAGCGGGAACATCTCCTAGGACAGTGACGCAAGAAAAAAAGATTTGCCTGCGGCAGTTACAGAAACCAGGACAACCCAAGGCAGCCCCTTAAATATTAAGACCGTCCCCATCTAGATTTTCATCAGACAGCAGCAGCTCTGAGGGGGACGCCCACCCTGCTGCTAGCCAGACTGTCACGTGCGCGCACATACAGCCCACGGGCAGAGCTCGCTGCGGGACGCAGGGCGGCTGTCCCCTACATCCCCCTCGCCTGGAGCGGAGCTCAGCAGCAGCCCCCTGCGCTGCAAACCTGGCTGCTGCTCCGAACTGGTCCTCCCAAGCCGTTCTGGTGAGCAACAAAGGCGGGAGTGGAGGACAGGAGAAAAGGGAAAGCCTTGGAGAACATACTTGGATTCTGCGCTTGTGCTGGGCAAGAGGCCTGGCTGAGACCTATATCCAGTGGAAACATACAGTAAGTAGTTCATTAATACTTTGGCAACAAAGATATGATTTACCAGCACTTTACTAACCGCATGTCTGAATTAATTGGTGGTATCAGGAGAACCCAACTTCTTCTGTAATAAATAGCTAATGAGTTTAGCCTTTAAGGCTTCCAGAGGCTGCTAGCAGTCATGCTAAGCAGACACAAATAATAGCAACATTTTTATTAAATGGATTCAAATGCCAAAAGGTGTACTTTCAAGACCTTTCGCAACATAAAAATAATTTTGATCAATGATTTTGTCCCAGTCCTATTACTTAGCCACTGCAAGCTCCACGAAACGCTCCACGCCCTGGCGTGTCACCCCCACCTGCTGGCAGCTGCCTTATTGATCACTTGTGGTTTCTGTTTCCCCTTTGCTGCCAATCAATGTTTTTGATGTCTTTCTGACTTTGTAACGCTTTAAGAAGCAACACTTCACAAAGCAATCTTTCCTGACATTGTGTTCAATTAATCTGACAGTGACTGGGCTCGCTTTTCTTTTCTAAAGTTGTTATCTTCCTTATGTCTTGAAATCCTTGTTTAGGAGTTGATGCCTGCTTTGCTAGTGTTTTATGTTATGTTTCTGAATTTTGAAAAGATTCTGCATTCCAGTTCCATGTCTCTTTGGGAGCGGTTTCCAATATTTCATATTTCACTCTCTTTGTGTCCGTGAGCCATGCTTTCTGTATGGCTCATAATTTCTGTCACTCCCAAATTGAAGCTGTGTTGGTCTTATGTCCCATATCACACAATACTCTTGCACAATACCTAATCATAAATACTTTGTTCCTTTATCTAAGGAGCTGCTGAAAGGGAGAGTTTCTGAGTCAACATCAGAAGAAAGCCAGAAGGTATGTGTGTTTTGTCTTGGAAGGATAGCGTTATTGGCTGGAAGCCTGAGGCTTGATAGAAGGGAACATGGCACAACCCTCCACCAGCTGTTTTGCTGGATTTTTTATGTTCTAAAATGATGCCCCATGTGAAAGATGAGGGCCAACAGGCTCTGATTGCACAGGCTCCTATGTAATGTAGATGCTTTTCTGCACCGTTTAGGCTCTAGGAGTCCCAGCTTTCTCTGGGTCCATCAGGGCATGATTCCTGCAGCCAGGAATGAGCAGAGCACTAAAGCTTTTCCTATGCATGAATCTGCCCCAGGATGGGTTTGAGACAGTTGATGGCTACTTTTGGAACTGCTCCACAAAAGGCATTGCTGCTTTGCTCGTAGGTACCATATGTGTACAGAAGGCAAAGTGCAGTCTCTTTAGTTGGTGTCACACTAGCCCTCACAAGCTAGACCTGGGCAAATGAGACACTAAGGCAACAGAGGGACCCTCCAAATAAAACCCAGACACTGTAAGAAATCTAGTACGGACTCTTGAAAAGTATTTCCACACGCTCATAGAGAAACTGTAGCTTCTCAGCCATGCATCGCACGGACCCACAGTCCCTCCCTGCAGCAGCCATTGCCCAACTGCCTGATCAATCCCCATGTGCTGTTATGGAGCTCCAGCAACTACTTGGGTGGAAACAGTGGTAAGATCTGACCAGCCCATTTTCTATTGACTTACACTAACTTCACACAGAGCAATCAGTAGGCTCTGTGTGGGACATAGATGAAGACTTGATTGTCTGCTAGAGCAAGAAATCAGTGTGCCCCAGTCACTTCTGGTGGTCAGCGTGTTCTCCTCTGTTGGTTCAGGTGCTTCCTTCACACTGACCTTTAGTGAGGCAGGAAATACGGGTGACAATGACAACCGCCATGAATTTTGTAGAATAAGACATAAGGGAGGGAGAAGTCTATTCCAAATAATATTCATTTTCACATGGCACAGCGTGTTCAGCACCAGGGCTCCGAGATGCTGCATGCCCCTTCCTTCTGCGAGAGTGGAAGACTGCAATCCTCTCCAGTTCCTTGCTGAGAAGGAAAAGCAAGGGGAGAGATGATGAGCTTGATTGCAGGGTAAAATGAGATCTTTAGCATTCTCTCAGCCAATGCATGGGAGGAAAATTATGATATCTTAAAGAAAGCCTTGCTGTTTTCTCTCTGCAAAGAGGTTCCTATGTGGTGCACAGGAGGGATGGAATGGGAGTGTCCTGCATGTACTAGATAAATGAGCAATTTTCTGTAACAAGGTGCTCATCAGGTTTCATCAGCAGACGATCAAGAACAGGAAACCATAGAAAAAATAATAAATTGAGGCCTTCATTACATGCAGCCTGATGGGACCATCAGCACCACCCAGCTACACCCTCCAGGAATTTTTCCTAACAACAGGCTCAAATCATTAACAGTATTGGCTCAGTGTCAGAACTGTTCCACAAACTCTGAGTCTGAACATCAGATGAACATTCTGATTCTAAGCTGCGGTTTTAATCTAACATATCAGTTCATGTCATTTAAATTATCTATGATTTCATTCATGACATTGTGAATTGACATGTGTAGAGAACATCAGGTTGCAGGACGTCCGGCATGTTCAAATTCTATGGGTGTGACTGGGACCAAAACAAGCTGTTGGCTATTGTGGCTGTAATATAGCAAGCTGTATAAAAATAGGTGACTAAAAGGGTTAAACTATTTGACACTTTATTTAGCTGCGTATAGAAAGGTTATCATACTTTGCAACTAGCAAAGTCCTTAGTTTTGCTTAATAGTAGACTTCAAGATGCAAAGCATCATTAGTGGGGGAAAAACCCCATAAAAACTCTTTAAAGTTCAGTAAGTTAGGCTATGAAAGGCTCTGCCTTCTGAATTTTAGTGCTTTAAATAAGCTTCCTTATTACTTAAATCCAATTTTCTAGATAGCCTCCTACTTTGAGCCTGTTAGACTATGTTATGCCTTTGCCTGAAAGTCTCCTAGTGACCTGTAAATTGACTGCAGCCTGTGAAATTGGCCATAAGTAAATCTTTGCAGGTTTTTTTCTATTTTCTTTTTCTGAAATAAAAAGGATGCAGGTGGCTTGTCTGCTGTCGGGTTATAGATCCTCTGTGCACTTCAGAAATGCTATTGACCTCCTACTGATGATGTAGGTCCTGAAATCTGTTGCAATAGGATCGCATATTATGAAGCGAAGAAGACTGCGTTCATTGATAATGCTACTATGTATCAAAAATCTTAAATTCTTCTAAAGCTTTGTTCTTCTTCATCACAAGCACATTTGCAATAGGGAGGGTTTATTCATCTGACAGGTTTACATATCTTGTTGTAGTCTACCGTGTAATGTATTTGAAAAGAACGAGGCGCACCACAAACATACCTAACTGGTTTCATGCAGGATATCAGTATAAAGAGTTTTACTGCGTTGATTGATCTCATTATTCGTGTTTGCAGTTTACATGTGTTAAAACATGTCCTGCGTCTTTCTTGCAGAGTAACAGCTCCACAGCAGCAGAGCGCCATAGCCGGCTCTCGTGCCATTGTATCTTCCTACCATTCAGCCGGTGGCCTGGGAGAACATTTTACGACTGTGTAGGAAGAATCACTGACTCAAGCTAACCTGGTCAGATAAGCTGAGCCGTGTCACAGCACAGTTTTCTGTGTCTACCAAAATTCTTCCAGTTCCCCAGGTTGAGTCACGGGCACCTGATCAGCCGGGGCTCGGCACCTTCCAGTCCCCAGCAAGGAGCAGTGACTGGTCTCTGATTCATCAGCTTTGACAGTTTCCGAAACACACTGTTCTGCTGGTATCCACAGGAATCAGGAAGATTAAGTATGTAACTGCCAAAAAAACACATTAAGCTGGAGTTTGTCACATATAAGGTATGACAAAAAGAAAAAGAATAAGCTCCAAAATGACAAGTGAAAAGAGCACGGTGATTTAACATATATGGCATAAAGTTGTGCAAATTACACCAAAGTTCTCAAATAACGGATATTAGTAGTCTCCTCCCACCCCCACTTTTTACACCCTTATTTCTTTCAGATGATCCCTGTTTTTATGCTCCTGCCACTGCACATAACTGGCAGGAAGACCATGTTCCACAACATGATAAAGCTAATTTTGCAAATGAGCACAAAGTCACAGACACATGTTGACCCAGTCCAATGCCCTCCTGGTGGTTTCCAGTTTGTTCAAAAAATTGTTTTGGGGAAGCTGTAACCCCACAGACTTTACACCAGATGAGGAAAGTCTGTTCTCTCATAACTGACATAAACCCCACCACTTTGGGTGCTTTGACCAGATATTTGTTATTAATAGGCACTTAATTACAGCCTCAGCAATGAACAGCCCTGAGCAGGGCTGATGTCTTCCTGAGCATGCACCACCCCTGCCCAAATGTTCTGCCTGAATCATCTCTCACCTTCTTTTCTTCCTCAGATTAGACAGTGGTCCCCTTCCAAAACTGAGAGCAAAGTCCCATTATGTTATTTCCTTCTTAGTAAGTCCAAAAAGGATGTCCCAAAAAGGTAACATCAACTTTGGCAATTGGATTCCTTGCCTTTGGAGCTCTTATTCCACATTCCGCCTGCACTTACAGAGACTTCAATCTTTATTGATTTTCCTGTGCCACCTCTCAGCATCCTTCCTAGGCAGCATGATGCATTAACTTTCCATATAATGAATATTCCTGTGTGGCTCTGTACTCTGAAATACACCCATCTCTGAATGAGATTTCAACACTCCGCACTGCTGATTTTCAGCTCCGTGCCACAGCCCTTGTTTTTCCACAGGCTGGGGACACCAAAAGAGCCCTCTAAACCCAGAGGTCTTGCTTTTAACACATTCACTGTTGTACTGGGGGGGAGGAGAGCCTTTATATTTTTCAGACTAGTTCCAACAATAAAGTTATTAAAGCTATTTTCCACCTTGCAAGAAAGCTACCTGATGATGATATTGTTCCTGCCTTTTAAACTAATTTTATTTCAATATGGTACATTTGCAGTCATCATAATCCTATTGTTGCGTGTTATTCCCAGTATAATGACTGAAAATGTTATTGCTTGGGGGAAGGGGCTTATTCTGGTTTTTTTGTGGGTTCAGGTTTTTTTCTGTTTAATTTTATCTACTGCTATAATATCAGAAGATAAGCCAATTTATTCACTAAAATCCTTCTTATCTATTCCTTGTTGATGTTGGTTTCCAGCGAGGGATACCAGGTACTTTTGCAAAGCAATATGAAGCCAGATCTACAGTTCTTCTGCTCAAGGTAGGCTGCACCCACACTGCTGTTTGTCCCAGCCATAGCGCAGAGCAGGCAGCATCCTTGCAGTTTAGCTTCTCATAGTAGATGAGAATATATATGTAGCTGTAAAGCTATGTAGTCAGCTCCTCCATGCTGGGTTTGGAAAACAGTGGCACTAAATCCATAGCTTCTCTAGGGTGGCACCTCCACAGCACTGGGGACACCCGCAGTCTTCCTGAGATGAATGGCAGAAGACCTCCAGATAAAAGAAATCCAGATATTTTATTTTCACTCTTAACCTCTTGCTGGATTTTAAAAATTCATTTGCAACTTGTGCAAAAGGGATGATGAGTGGTTTCACACCATGTCATTACAGCTATTATAACTTACGTCCTGCTTTCCCCAAAACATTATTTTGAGTCTCAGACTGGAGGCAATTTAGAAGGTGGTTAGCTTCAGGAGAGTGAAATGGTAGCCTTCCTGCAGTTACGATTTTTGTGTTAAGCACACAAACCCCAAAGTCTGTCTCAGATATCTACGTGAAACTGAGCTCCAAGGTGGGCATGAGGTACTCGGTGACCAGCTTGACACAGGAGGCCACTGCCCCATTTAGATACTCAGCTCTCCAGCTCTAGTTAGGCGATATGGTTTGATTGATCTGGAACAGCTGTTGCAGGCGGGTGACTTCCAGAGGACGCCATTTCATGTAACCCAACTCAACCGCACAGCTGT
>Ga0181612_183593_pt1 | contig 33387 bp, 15 predicted proteins | sample HoacroProtozoa21_FD_119630 | JGI IMG/M metagenome (GOLD analysis project Ga0181612, IMG submission 119630) | Hoatzin crop microbial communities from Cojedes, Venezuel. Combined Assembly of Gp0051906, Gp0051904, Gp0051908 | reverse complement strand
GCAGCAGCCACTCATATTCAGGACAGGGAGTGGAGACTCTGCCAAGCTTGTTGTCTCCTCGGAGACATCTCTGAACAGCAGGACTAATGCAACTCAAGAAAAGTTATCTTGGGCTGGCCCATGACACTTTCACTATATAAACACTGAGAAATAAACACTGATTGCAAACAGAGTTTACTCATGGGACCTGCTCTTTTGCATGCTTTGGCCATTTACTGCTATTCCTAGGACTGTCAATGTCACACTTTGGGCTGTCTCTCCTGTTTAGGCAAAATTTGTGTTTTGATGATATACCTCCATATTCAAAAGGTTTTGAAGCCCTTTTAGTAGAGAAAGCTGTCAGAACTTAAAAAACACACCCACAAAACACTCCTCTCATTTCTTTGCTGTTTGCCTGAACTGTCGTTTTCAGTAAGATTTCATGACAATATACGGATGTTAACCTCCTAAAAGTCTCCACATCTCTAGTTTTCCCTGCCCAGGTCAGCCAGCTCTCAAAAAGGTTCATCCAGGACACCATACATTTGTTTCAACAGCCATTTGCTGTTACACTAAGGCTACAAGAGCTGACAGTGAAGAGATTTGCTAGGAAGTAAAGCACCTGAATGACAATTTATTACCTTTGCTGATGCCTCACAGTGCTATATCTTCTTAATAACTTTTTCACTTTATCACTGCTATGGTGTACTGTTCTTATTATTAAAAGACCATGTTTGTCAGCAGATGCAAGTTATTTTGTTTTCTTTTCTCTTCAGTGCCTGTAACTTAAATGTCTTTGCATTGCCATATTTTCATATTTTTCCCCCAAAACACAGAGACCATACATTCAACTATCAATACTGCAAATTGAAAAGTACAGTCCTGATTGAACAGAAATAGCTGCTGATTAAAAAAAACCCACAACTTTGAAACCACAAAAAAGCGGAAATAGAACTGCTAGACCTAGTATATGTCATGTTCATAGTGCAAGATACATTATCTTAACATATATATAGATACTCATACTTCTCAATTGTTTTCCAAATTAATATACACACTAAGAACAAGGATCACAGGAGTTCTGAGCAATTTTCCATTTGATTGTCTGAACTTGAAGCGTTATTGTCACATCAGCTGACATAAGGGCAGGAAATTACAATGCTTCAGCAATTAATAGATTTTAGTTCAGTGTGTGAAAGGTCAAAGCCACTAGCAAGGCAAGAAAAAATATCAGTAGTATGATACTTAGCACATCAACACTAAACTAGAATTTAGGAAAATTAAATGAAAATACTAATGCCTATTAATGCCACTTGTGATGTTTGCTGTTTAATTTTGTTCTGTTTATTAAAAAGTAGTATTTGGATTGTTAAATTACTCTTGCCAACATTTCAGGTTTCCTCCTACACCTACTGTTTCATACTAGATATAGCCAAGCAAGCATGAACACATTTTTTATATGTGGCTGGAGAGAGAAACAACCCTCTTTGCCAACAGAGATTTGTCAGTGTGGATGTACACTCCTTTCCCAATCATTTGGCATTGGTCCTGTCTCTGCATTGACGTTTTTAGACACAGATGAACTAGATCCACCTAATTTAAGCATTTGGATCTGGCATACCTGTTTAGAAGACGTCTGCCCTAGGCTACCTCCACAGCCAACGCATAGAGAGGCTCTTCTGAGGACAGCAGGCCCTGGGAAAACACCTAGGGTTAACTGAACTCAAGCGTAGAAATTTAATTATATGGTGAGCTCGGATTAAGCTAAATTTTTGCAGAACATGCTTTTCCTTTAGTCACTCTACCTGTATTGTGTGCAACATCAGTGATGCTTTGTTCACCCTCATAAGGGGAAGATGACTGAATTTGTTTCCAGCTTATACTGAACTTTACCTGTGAAAAAGGAAAATGACCAATCACTTGTCCCTCAGCTCCGTAGAAACTTAAATGCATGCCAGCTCCATTTGAGTTTAAAATAAAAGTTCTAATAATCCCATATGAAAGTTCTCACGCATTTGCTTTGATCTGCTAACTTCAATATGATATCAAGTTTGGATAACAAAATTTTTCCTCATGATAACAGATAAGACTGTGAAAGAGAAGACCTAATTCCATTTTTATTTCCTGTGTAATGCTATTTATTCTGGTCAACACAACCTAAGGCACCTTCGGGGCTATTGAATCTGTCTTCTACATGCAGCTGATGATGTGCATCAGGGAGCTAAACTCTAAAGCTGACATAGTAAGAGCTTCAAGTCTCTGCCCTGCAAACCTGAGGTTCCAAGACCACAATAAAGAGTGTGGAAACCTTTAACTACCAAGAATCTGGAGTGCAAATCTTCCTTGGATCAATAAGACAACCTGACAAACTGCTGCACAGATGAACAGGTAACACACACACCATCAGTAGCATTCTCTGCGAAACATTCTACTTTTGACAGATTTCCATTTTTCATAGAAACAAAAAACACTTGCCAAATTACTCAGGAAAAGGCCTATCCAGAAAGAGGCATAAAAGGTTTACCAACATCCTTCAATGAGTTTATTTAATAAGACTGGAGAACAGCATACCAGAGGTTACAAGATGCCTTTTCCCTGACTCTTCTCTTTGCCACTGGGTCAGTAACACAACAGAACCAAGGCAGAATCTGACTTTGTTTCCCTCAGCCTACAACACAATGGTTAATATAGAGAATTCGGTATCGATACAGGAATTATATTCAGTAAATTGAGATTACCTGTACATATCTGCAGCCCAACAAAAATGAAGGGAAACAGTCAGGATTTCTCTCTGTGTGTTTGGAAAAGGTTAAAAAACCCACAAACTGATCCAGTTAGCATATGGGTGGCAGAGAGAGAAGTGTTTTAAGACCGAGAACAAAAGCAGCTCTACTAAATCCAAATGGTTTCCATATTCTAAGGATATTAAGAGGAAGAAAAAGAATGAATGGCAGGAAGAAACAAGAGGAAAAAATGAGCCACAAGAATCATTTTCATTTATGGGGCAATAGAATCTATTACTTGAAGGTGGAAAAAAACATACTTGGCTTAGCTTGTGTTATTCCAAAGTTAGGTCCTTTTCATATTAGCTCCAGCCTTCACAGCAAAAAAGCTTTCAACTCTCTAATAGGCTAGGTGTAAACTAGCTTATTAATGAAAAAGAACAAAGCATTTGAGTAACTTTGCTTCCTGCTCCCCTCCCTCACTACTATTCGTTAATGAAACTATGCCTCCACCTGGCAAATGGACACAATAGCAAATTCCTAATCCACTGAAAACAATCCGCACATCTAACATACTGCACAGTATTGGCACATATGCCTTTGGCTTCAGTAAATGAAAGATTTTCAGTAAATGAAGGATTTTCAACAAATGAAAGACTTTACACATGGAATTTGTTGCAAACCTACATAAACATTGTACGTACTTGATGAGATCAGATGAAACGTGTGGTTTAGTACTTAGAAAGCTCAGTGTGGTTTAGTACTTACAAAAACTGCATATATCTATGGCTGCCTGCTTTTTGAGCTAGAGTTTAAAAGGTAGATTAATGGTATTGGGGGAATAAAATAGTATTAAGAGAAGTCTGTTGACATAAAAAGGCACAGATCATTTTATGGGCTACTCAAAACAAAATCTGGTCCAGCAAGTTAGGACTGTGTTGGTATAACATGAGCTGCAAATATTCAGTTTTATTGAAAGTAATTGAAGAAGACAGTCTACACAATTATCTTGAGTAAATTTTTGTACTGTTGTTCTGAGCTGAAAACCATGTTTTATGGAAATTATATTCATAATTTTGTTCTCAGACAGAACAGAGCAAATTTTGAGACACTTTGTGCAGGGGGGTTGGACTAGATAACCCACACAGGTCCGTTCCAACCCCTAACATTCTGTGATTCTGTGAACTGAACAAACAGTAAAATCCTAGACAGCCTTTTGAGAGAAAACGGTCCTTCCTGACCCTTGCAATTTTATTTAAAAAAACACCTTAGAGATGTATTTAGGACAGCTGAGAGGAAGAAACATTTTTCATAGCAGTTCACACATAAAGGTGGCTTTTTCTCATTTTGCTTCAAGGACCTCTACCTCCATTTTATGGGCAGGGCAACCAAAACTCCTCCAGCCCCATAACACAACACATTCAGGGCCATACAACCCTGGCTCTGGTGCTGTGCCTGCTGAGCCCAAGGCTCTGCATAGCACTAGCTGCTTCTGCTTGACAAAGTCAATGTACTAAATTTGAATTTGCAAGTTTTTGGCACAACTGGTCTAAGCCAGCAAGATATGCAAGAACATGTCCACTAGTTATGAGAGTAATTCTAATTACTCTATTTTGGATTATTAACAGCTATATCCACTACTTAAAGTCTTTTCCTGTTTATGCTGCTCACAGCCCTGTGACCACAAAAGCTTCAATAATTTACACCCATTTGGTGGTAAATTGAACCCAGAAATTATACCTAGAACTGGAAGAATTTTAACCCTCAGCATTCATTCTTTCCTCACTCTTAGTGATACCAGACAGAATACTATAAAATATATTTACTCCCAAGTTAGTAACAGCACAGTATTCATAGAATTAGAGATTTGAATCCCAAATAACCAGAAGAATCAAGGGAATAACCTCATAGTGATATGACTTCTTTTAGATATGCACTACATTTTTCTTCATTCTCATTTGAAAAATCAAGGAGTTATTTTTCACAGCTTTCTTATTTGCCATGCTTCTGTGACTGATAACACTGACACAATAGGGGTATTTTCTGTTAATCTCTTATTCAGTAGAAAGTTATTTGGTTATCAATCAACTTCACACAATTTCAATTATCGTTGTTCTGGTTTATTTCAATTTCTCAATCTGTGACCTAAAATACCTTTATATATTGCTTTCATCTCGCAGATTTCTTGAAAGTAATAACCAAAAATGTAAAATAGATATTGTCATCCTTAAAAAGCATGAACAGTTGTAATGAAACTTCAAATAAGTGGTTAAGTTATAATGCCAATAAAACAGCGATCACTAAATTCTCTGTAGTTTTACTGGGTAGTTAAAGACCTATAACCCTTTAAAGATTATAAGCCATAAATAAGTATAAAGTTAGTTACTATATTTTTAATAATGAATAATGTATCTGTCTGATTAACCACATAAATATTTTCATAATTCATTGGTCCTAAAAAAATAATTAGACTTTAACTGCAAATGGGTAGCTTCTAACAAACCAACTCTAAAGAAATGTAAAAAGTTCCCTAAAAATGAAAAAAGCAATAAAAGCCAAAGTTGACTGTTCTCCTCCTCCGTTTGATTTGTCAGACCAGATAATTTTCAACAAGAATGAACCATCTTGAAGCATTTTATGCAAGTTTGATTGATTAAAAGTTCCTATTTCCCTGAAAATAGAGCAAACCAAGATAGTGCAGTTTCTGCTATGAGCAACAGCAAGTCTGGACATAATCAAGGTTAGCAATAGGTTAATTGAAAAAGTTATTCAGTAACAACATTTGGCTGCAAGAACACTTGTGTTTAGACACAGTACAAGAGGTCCACCTATTAGATTCCAATATACAGAACAGGCATTGGGTTGCACTTAAATGATGCACTAGCACAGGCTCTTCATCATACTATGCTCATGGTCAAAATTAAATACACACCATTTTTCATCAAAAAAGCTGCAAACGCTTAATATACAGAAGTCCTTACTATATTAACTTGAATTTACCTGAACCTATGCCTACCTTAATTTTCTAGACTGTTAACCTTTGCTTCTTGAGGGAGAGTGAACAGTTTCCAAAAACTTCTGGCATTAGCCCTCATTCTTTGACTGAGCAAACTGATCAGACCCTCAGCTTGTATAAACAGACAGTAGATCCACACAGTCATACCAATGGAGCATGTATCCTACAGCAGGATCAGCAATGTTTTTTTCCTCTTAACAACCAAGACAATCACGTAGCATATCAGAATTGCAGTTTTTTGTAGAAAACAAAAATCCCCAACCAAAAATTATACTTTTAAACCACACTTGCTTCACTTCTACAGGTAAACCTATTGCTCTATTCATATCCATCTATGTCAGTGCATCTAGAAATTACTTATTTTTCAGCAAACTTATTGCCTGCATACACTTCCTTACATCTTTTATCCTTGAGGGTTTTTTTTAATGTCATCTAATAATTCTTTTATTTTTCCCATAGAAAAAACTTAACTAAAATAACCTCAAACACAAATACAAGAAGTTTTGAAGAGCCACATTGAGGAAAAGAGTCTTACAGAAAGCCTCCCAAAATTGTCGGAGATATAAACAATCATTCACAAGACAAATCATAGTTACTTCTAAAAAGGAACGAAAAGATAACTCCAGAAATATGATACTATGTGGTAAAAAGTCTCCACCAAGTTAAAAAGTATCCACTATGGGACAACAGTCAAATAGAAAAAAGAGGGATATGGGCAGATATTTTAAATCACTGCCTTTAATTACATAAAAGACTTCACATTCCACATCAGCTGGCACAGAATCACTCACTGGACAGCTGCTCTTGTTCTGCTTTCTCTTACAGGTGAGCTACAAAGCTAAAATGAAAATCAAGCTCATTTTAGATGTGCTAGCTGAATTCCCTCCTCCCTCACAACCAGACAAAAGTTTTTCTGCTAGCTTCATACAGGTACAAGTTGTACATGCACTCCGGTCTCTGATTCAGTGGGTGTGTTTCCCAACATACAGTGAATTAGCATACCTTCCCCCTCACAAGTGTAGCTATTAACTAAGTTGAGCATGTTGTCCACATTGAGCTTCAAGGGGCTTCCAGTCCACACTTCTTCCCATTGAGGCCCTAATAATCCAGAGGGCCTGTGATAAAGGCTTTGATATTAATGTGCCACCTCACTGGCTATGGCCCTCAATCTCACGGAAATCACTGTTATTACATGGTAGAACTTTATCACATTGAAATTACAATTTTCCAGAGCATATTCAGGAAACCTTGGATGCCCAGACATTCTCTTAAGTTTCTATTGATCCTGAAAAACATGCATATTTTTAACATTTTTCTCAAAAGTATGCAAACATGTCCTCCAAATTCAATTAATTATGCCTCTGTTGCTCTGCAGTTCACATTAAGAACAAAAAATAAAGATAAATCTGAACAATCTCACACACATTCAAGATTTAAAAGAAATTAATCAGAGAAATATCGATCTTCTTAATAACTTCTCAAGGATTTTGCAGGTCTCTAGCCATAAAAGGAAGCTCTAAATGAAGAAATGGGAAATCATATAATCTGCAGCCACAGATGCAGCAGGTCCACCCTCTACTTACTCTGCCTTTTGAAGAAATGCATTTCCTCTAACGATCTGTGTATAAGTTGTGCTGATTGACACTTAAAGCACCAGCTTTTAATTCTATTCACATTCATAAATATGCATCATATCACAGATTAGAGCATGCAGCTACCTACAATGCATGTTCTGTTTATCAGTACCTTTAGTTACATTACATGTGCAAAATTGCACCAACTTCATCCGTATTAAAACCACACACCCCACCCTCCAAAGTACCACTTTATTTTCTCCATGTTCTTCCAAGTGCGAAACATAATGAGTTCTTCACGGTAACTTAAGCAGACTTAAAGTGTTTAAAAATAAAGACTTTGTAATTCATTAACAAGGAGGCTGCTATGAATTTTGTCTTTGAGACTAATTCACACTCAAATTCTTCCTTTAGATCTGCATGACTGATCTAGTCCACTTATAAACAAGTCCTTTTAGAGATTCACTTATGTACAGAAGATAGTCATTCAGAACCCAGATCTAGCACCTGGTCCCAAAGGAAAGGGCTCAGTCTCAGCATCATAGCTGAGTAGGAAAGAACCGCTCATACACAGCTCTGGTAAGATTTTCCCTATGATTCACATCCTATGTGAGAGCAAAACCAAGACATCTGGAGCATTTTCCCTGACAAAGTATGAAAGTTACCCCCAAAAAAGTCATTATCCCAAATTTAGGTCACTCCTTTGCAAGGTGAGAGCTTCAAATCTTTGAGTTATTTATAACTTGGAGCCTAAGCCCCACATCACAGTCCATCAGCCCAGCTGATGTTTAGCTCATCAGCTATTTTAGAGTGTTTCTTTTACCTTTCTCCATTTAGACCACCATTTTCCACTTTGCATAGGAAGCACCTGCTCTGATTAAAGATTCATCAGAAGTGCCGGACCGCATACCTGCATTTCTGTTTGGAAACCGCTCCCTCTGCTCCGGCTAGTGTAACTGTAGCAGAGAGGTGACCACAAGAAATTTACACTTTCCAGTACTGCTGCTAAAGAACAGAATGTATTTGAAAAAGAGTCTAAGGACTATACTTCATGACATGCAAACCAGATATCACCTATCACTTCTGTGGTTTTAGTGGAATACAAAGAGGAGAAGGCAACCAGACCCAACTCCTCCTATAAATACGCATGGCCCCACAGACAGGGTCTATTGATCCATCTATCCAGTGGTGAAGCTACTGCCAAATTTGCGCATGGAACAGATGGCAGATGTTTGTGTTCCTGGCCAAAATTAATGATTTCTACCCTATAAACTATTTACAACTTTGTTCATGTACACATCAAACTCACGTTCCTTTTTCCAGATTGAATATAATCCAAAACTTACCACACTCTGCTCACCTTGTAAAAGCAAACCCTCAGAACAAGTTTTAAGGGATACAGCATCCACTGAATTGTGCAGACAAGGAATTTGTAAAGGTAATCCCTTTGTTCTGGGTGTTTTGCTAGTTACTACTAGTCTTCAGCAGAAGGGAAAGGAGGCCTTCAGATTACCGCTTATATTGGAATACATTAATTAAAGCCAGATAGCAGTAGAACTGAAAATTTACCCTACTGTTCCGATCCATGGAGTACATGGCTGCTTCTCTGCTTTCAAGGACAGCCAAAAACTCTGTGCCTGTTTTATTATGCTTCTATTCCAGTAGCTTCTGCTATCTCCCATTCATTCAGTCTGAAGATAGAGGTCTACTTAATTTAGTTTGTGAGAAATAGAGATGGGAAAAAAAAACACATCAAAGAAAAGGCAGAGGTGTTTGAAGTGATGAAAAAACAGAAGGTGGAAATCTATATAAGCAAGAAAGAAGGATATAAGCACAGAAGGTGAGGAAAAAAGGAAAATGAAACCTCTTTTGACTGCAAATATACTTCACAGAAAAGTAGCTTCTTTTCATCAGAAGAAAAACCATCAGAACTTTTGGATACTTTGAGTAAAACACTGGGATTTATTTTGCACTTGACAGAAATGTTTTGATTTTGACCGAAATATTGTTTTGCTAAACAAAATATTCTTGGAAAGCCTTTGAGAAGAACTTAGAATTGTTGTGATTTTCTTCTGAAGTGGGATGAAAATTGAATATGAAATCACACAATAGTGTGATTAAACAGCAATTTTATCTTAAAAAATTTCTATCGTCTACAGACCTTTGATCGCAAAATAGTGCTTGGCTTCTAGTCCTATGACTGCATTATAAGATTATGCATCTGTTATCTTTCCATTATCACATAGTATAGATGGCAGAAGCAGGTGAAAGGGATTGGTTATGTGCCTATTAAAAAATATGTTTTCTAGGTACACAGTCTTTTTTGTTAAGTTTTTACCTGACACTGAAAATGGTCAAATGTGAAAAACTATTTGAAATAGAGTTTACTGACACCGAGTGATTCATGCATACATCTTCATCATGAGACCTTCCCCAGTAAGATCATGTGTAATTAATGATTCTGCAGGTCTCATTCTTCCTGAGATAACTCTGTTGAAGTGAATGTATGTATCTTGCCTTATATATTTTAACCTCTAGATAGAATACTGCCAGTGAGGCTAAACAGATAAGCAGATCAGTGTATCACACTTTCAAAAGATGAATGAAATGCTTGGGATTTTGCAAGGTATTTATCAGATAAATTCCACTAAAAATGTAAGTTTCTGATTGCTTTTATAGTCCATTTTACTGATGGTATCTGCCAAGCTCTCCAGGTATGTCCAGTGTGCATCAGGGAATGGTCTCATGAGCTACTATTTTAAATGGCTCGCTGTAAACTGTCTATTGCATATAAAAAGCATTCCACATAGCATTTGGCGGAGAAGGGTGATGGACTCTCAAATGCTATTATTCTCACAAAAAGACAATAGTTGATTTTTCTTTTTTTATATTGCTTTAAAAGCTTTGAATAAATGTTGTGGTGAGACTGTCAAAGCACTTCACACTTGGCATCTGAATGTAATTATACCATTCAAAGAAAAGTCACGCAACATTGATTACACTTGGGTTTACAACTCCAGACTGCTTTATGAAAGCAAACGAAACAAACACAAACAAATCTCATATGACTTAGTGTCTCCAGAAGCAGAATCTTCCAGGATAGGAGAGAATTGATGTGTATTTTAGCAAAGGAGGCTCCAGCCAGAGAGGTACCACTATTTGCTAATAGCACTGGCTTATTGGTACCACTAACAAGAAAAGCATTTGAGATTTTTTTTTTGTTTGTTTCCCTTCAATCATATAACCTAATTTAAGAAAAAAACAACAAAACCTCACAAAACTAAAAAAACACAAGGTCAAACAGAGGCCATGATAGCGAGACATGTATTTCTAGGAATATGTGGAACTGTGCTATAATAGTCATGATTATTTTATCCAACCTTCCTGCATTTAGATGCTGCCAAACCATCACTTAAATGTAGAATATTTATTCTCCTCCTCAGAATTATAACGTCTACCTTAAAAAAAAACAAAAAACTAAAGGAGCAAACCTTCTTGAGCATGCAGTCCTGTCACTTATGCTGACCCATAGGATTCTGGCAGGGTTCCCTTGCAAACCTGCTCAGTATAAGAACTTTTTCACATCAAGAACAACCAAGAAGTCACACAATATCGGACAAAGACTACTATCTAAAACTAAGACAGAGAAGACCACACTTTGAAAATAAATCAGTCTTTCATATTTGAGAAGAAGCGAGTACACCTCCTGTTCAATTATATCATATACAGTAGAAACGGTCCCAGTCTGTCAGTCTGTAAATTAGTGTTTCTTCACAGCCTTCCATTCAAACACATGAATACAAAGACAGATATATTTGTCCTCAAACAACGTTACTATTCATCAAGAGACAAAATAATTCCAAAGTCATAAAAAGTTTTCTTAACAGAAAATGACATGCCAGACTGAAAACATGATGCTCTAGTCAAAAGTGGTTGGCAACATCTGACTGCGGAAAAAATAAATAAAATTGCAATGAGAAAACCATCTCTACAAATATAGCAAGTAGATTTAAAAACAACAAATACCTTAATTTACTGCCTAGTCTTCTATCTACAAGTGTGAGAACATGGTGACATTAGGCAGAAGCTTAGTTGGTTTACAAACCAGAGGACAACCACTTAGGCTCTGGCTACTGGAAGTAACTTTATGAACAAAACACCTCTTAATTCTCCTAGAAGTTTATGGTTCTCTCCAGTGTTTTTATTATAAAGGAATTCACTATTACTTCAAATGGAAGGAGCAAAGTAAAGTGTTAAATTTTCCAGATCAGGAAATTGAGAGAAAGAGGGAATGGGCAGACTAAGGTAGGTCTACTCTTTTAAGGAATAATCCAGAGCCCACTAATGACTTTCTTTAAACTTCATAGATTTTTTTATCAGGCCCCTGGAACTTTTTCAAACTATTGGGTAGATAATTGCATCTCCATTATAAACACATTTAAATTTTAGCTTCTTTACATGTCAAGTCCTTTCCTTCCTCTTCAGTATTAAAGGAGTCCAATGGGTAATTAGGTAGGATACCAAGTCCAAAGAGTTTGCCATTCCCACCCCCCCAAAAAAAAAAACTTTAGTAGCTTTCTTCTGCTGGAGGGATTCAAGAGACTCAGAAGAACTTTACACAGTTGTCTTCAGAGGACTTGCAGATGTTGTGACTCCTCTCTCTGATCATTCTCTCTCTTTCCTCACATGCCTTAAGTGTTTCTCTCTCAATGCGTTTCAAAAGCGACTTTCCCTGCATCTAGTGATCCCTGTTGCTTTTATGTGTAATGTTTTCCAGAGTTATTAGCATTTCTTAAAGTATTCATATTCCCATAAGCTCCAAAGGCTGTACCCACAGTAGATGGGGAATAAAATGAAAGTTTGAGGAGAAAAGCCCTTCAGTGCTCAGGTTCTGCCCCTAACCCTGATTCTGCAACAAGCTCTGCACAAGCAGACTTTTGCGCTCAGAAGCTGAGCTCTCCTGATACAGCAAAACCCTCCCTGCTTCTTTATGAGTGATGCCAAATAGGTTTTTTCCTCAGTGTACCCCACATCTTCCTCCCAAGAAATCTTACCACTGCCAAAAAACAAGCTGTTAACATTCAAAGCTGTGCTGATTAGAAGAGTAGGACAGAAGGAGCTTGCTGTTTTCTCCAACTCAAGTGACAGGTATCCCCTCTTACATTTACAGATTTTAAAACTGTAAAATCCTCCCTGCCCCCACACAGCAGTTTTTCTGATGGAGGATCTCATGAGGAGTCACTTAGACTCAAAGGTTGTTCTTTATGCTGAAAATAAGCAGTTAATTGAACAAAACATTTTCTGGAACACGTGAAAAGTAGTACATAACATTACCACAGCAGAAGTCTGCTTAAGCAGTCACAGTATCTGTACATTATGATTCAGATCACGCAGTAAAAATGTTTCTCAAATGCCTTGAAGTTCTTCTTTAACAAAAATCTCCATAATGATCAGCTTACAGCCCAAAATACTAATGGTACATGAAAAGAGTTCCTTCTTGCCACCTCGAGTTGCAGACCCTGACACAAATGCCTAACCATAGCTGTGATAGTTTTTTTAAAACAGCAAATATCATCAAGGTCCAAAATCAGAACATGACCTGTATGATCTAGTAACCCCCAGTTTACTGTAGAGCGAGAGCCAGTTACCTTCAACAGCTAAGCAGAAGGAGGCCGGAGACTCCGGATTCTCACTCCCACTGAGCCCTACACCTTGCAGGACTCAAGACCTTGCATAATGGCCAATCATCAGTTTTTTGTCTTGAGATAGGCAGAAGATCCTGCAGAGTTTCTGATTTACAAAAGAAAAATACTGTGTGACACATGGCTGTTGGAAGATTAAGATAAGACTACTGTTGGGGAGATTCCCTGGATTAGTTCAAGAGACACATCCTTACACAAAGTGGTATTTCACATTTTTGTAGCTCAGCTAGGATTTTTAAACTGTATTTGAACTCTGCATATAATTACGGATTGATTTCTCATAGTGCTCTATTAGAATCTCTATTTGCTGATATAAAACCAAACAAAATTTGACTTGATCATCTTAAAGGTCTTTTCCAACCTTAATGATTCTATGCTAATTCTAACATGAAACTCAAGCAGGTTCACATTGTTTATGTTGCAGGATGACCCAAACACTAAGTTTAAACATACATTATTTAGCACATGATAACTTCAACTTCACGTAGATGTCCCACATCTGAGTTTTCAATTATCTGCTCTGATAAAGGTTTACAACTTATATTTTAGTACATCCATTGTTGGCCATTTGTTAAAATGGCTTGTACAAAGTATCTGAAATAATTGACTTCCAAGAGAAAGTTTGGTGGATGTGCTGATTGACATCAATCTTGAACACATCTAAGCAGAAAAAACTAAGTTACAATTAAAGTCTGATAACCAGGTTTGATGCCTCTTGTCTCAAGCCTCAAGAGTTGTTCTTGACTTGTTAACAGGCTGCCAGAGATAACTGCGATAACAAGTCTGTAACAGAGGCCAAACTACCACAGCCACAAGCAGTCAAAACTGTAGTAAAATGGTTCTAAAAAAACCTCCCTCTGTTTCTAAACCTGTTATTTCCACATGCCTCGACCCGAGGCAAGAAAGCATGCAAAGACCTACAAGAACATATTTTCACAAACATTCCTTCAATTTCTTCCTAATTCCTAATGAAGGAGTAGCCTTTACGGTTAGAGAGAATTTTGCAATTCTGCTTATCTACAGTTTAAGACAAGGTAATCATGTTTGAAGGAGTACTGCAATCACATTACTAATATACTTCATGTTTCTTTTGTCGTTTGTATGAGAAAGGGTGCCAATTTATCTACAAGTAGAGGTCATTTTGTATTTTTAAGGTAGGGATGCATCCAAGATTTATAGAGAAATATTTTTCCTTACAGTCAATATGAAGATTAACTGACACAGGACTCGTATCACAAGAATTTAACAAAGAAACCACAAGTGACCAGAAGAACAGTATTCAACTCCAAAAAGAAGAAAAAAGTAATAAATCTTACATAGCTGGTGAGGATAAGGTTAGTTAAAAATAACTTCAGAATAAGAGATTCAAATAGAAAATGTAATCAAATAGAAAATACTAATGTTTTCCCCTCTCAGAACTTCAAGAAAGTACTGAGTGGAGTTTTAACTTGGGGAAAAAAATCTACAGTTCTGGTCTTACAGTAGTGTATATCTTTTTATGAAACAGATTATTTTCTAAATCAAATCAAAGTTTCATCTTCAAATTAATCAAGATGTGCTCTGCTAGGAATTCACCAGCCCACAAAATAGAACTCATTTGAAAGAAAAGGTCTGTATTAAGTCATTAACACATTCAAGCATTTTGGAGAAGATACAACAGGAAAAAAGTTTCATAACAATGCAGTATTATTTCCTATTCAGTGTTATTTTCTATGAAGTGTTCTAATCTCACACCAGTACTCATGTGCACCCAAGAACTGATGACCCAAACACTACCCACCCACTCCCCCCCCCAAACCAAAACAACAAATCAAAAAACCCCACATATCGACTTTGTTTCATAGACTTCGCATATGCTCTGTAAGACTGATGGAAAAGGAAGAATACACCATACACCACACTGTTTCCTTACTAAGTTTCAAGCCATGTAAAGTCGTATGATTAAAATTTAGCACGACGTGTGTATTTCTGGATTCTCTTAATATCTTAGTGTGTGGCAATATATCTCATTATATTAATATGTATACTTACAATAATCAGCACAAAGGTCAAGATTGGGAACAAAGATCTCATTTGTTGTGACATCTTCCCGTGTTCATCGAGTCTTAACTACCTTCTTCACAAAGAGACTAGGGCTCAGAAAAGCAGGGTGGGTTTTCTGGAACACACTGTCATTTTACAGCAATCTCAAGTATTGCTTTAGGGTGTTAAGGTGTTCCCCAGGGAAGAAGACAGTGATGCAAAGTCACAAATCAGAACCAAAAATCTTTGTTCCAAGGTGTCCCATTTGTATGGCCAATGGATCATTTCTAAAAAAATGCAACTTTATTGTGAGGTAAAATAAGAGGAAGCGGGAAAAAAAAAACCCAAAACCAGTCACCAGCATTTCCAAAAAAGTAGTGCTGCCCCCATGCCTTCGCACATAGGCAGATGCCACCTATGTTTTCAAAGGGAGCAGAGTGTGGTGTATAAAGAAAGATGGTGTAATTAGTCTTGATGACCCAGGTTTAAACTAGTTTTAATTTAAATGTACCAAGAATAATGAAATAAAAACCACTTTCCTAGTACAGCAAGGATTTAACACATTATTATTACTTTAATAAGAGTTTTCTCCCAAAGCAGTGAAGTGTGTATTCTCAACTGCTACGAAGAGGGGAGACCTCTTTCTTACCACCTCCATACCACTAGCAAAGCCATGTCGCATGCAGCCCTCCTCGTGCCAACCCTTTACGTTACTTCACATTCCAAGATAAAATCTTAGGTTTCTTATTAGGTTCACAATGCACATCCAAGAGGAACAAGAAATTTCAATAGTTAAACTTCAGAGACTGAAACCAAGCAATCATCGTTACACATCCATAATAGGAATGCTACTAAGAAAGAATGGAAACATCACAGAAACACTACTGCACTCAAGCAGAAAGACTTCACTTTCCTCACACCTGCATCACAAGCCTGGGATACAGGCAACACCTGCAGCTAACTACTTCTCTTTGAGGCAAAAATGCTTTTAGCAGCTGCAACTCAATATCCTGATCACCATATCTGGGGGGATGCCATTCCCAAGCTGTGTGTTTCTTGTTTCTATTACAGCAGCCCCGGAGAGCTACTGGGACTTCTTTATCAACTTGTCCTGTATCTGAAACCCTTAGCAAGCTCCAAACACACATGGCAAAGCTCATTACTCTTGTAGCTGAGCCTAAACACACAAGATGGTAATCTCGTCTAAAATTCACGCCAGATGTTCCACGGGGTAACTAAATCCAGGCATTTGCTGGACAGCAGGTTACTTAGCTTTTATCCAGTAGCTAGGCAGGTACATCATCCATCGAGTTATTTACTTGCATGTAGGACGTCCAGCCAATGTCCCTGCATTATGCTTTGTTTGATGAACAGCTATGGCTTGTCTGCCCAAAGGAAGATGGAAGCCACATTAATTTCCTGATTTAAAGAACTCTGTTTTAAACACCCAGTAGTCAAGTGATTAATAATCTACCAAGTAATATTAGTGTTATAATACTAAAATGAATTTGTATTTCCTAAAATACACCATAATTACAGAATTCATATTTCACTAAATGCTGTGACAACTGCTAGAAATGCAAGAAACAGACCTGTTAAAATACAAAGTTACCTTCCCTAACATTTCTAGAAGTATGATATGTCTACAACATACCCTAGAAATAACCAGTGGTCAGGCACAGATGATTTTATTAGTCCTTTTCCTAGCATACAGAGTCATTGATTTAAAACCCACAGATACGCACAGTTTAATTTGTGCTGCTATGAAAGCACTAGTTTTTCATTCTATTGTTACAATACCATCATCACCTATAGCTAGTAGCATTCATGTTGTTAATAAAGATTACAGTGATATAAAAAAAAACCCATCCCCATCAGTGCATCCACACTAACAGCTGAGATCAGTATAAAACCCTAGCTGATGGCTAAGGCTTTAAACACATTACCGCTACCTAGCTAACAAATAAACTATATAATTTCACTACAGTACAATATTGAAAGCTGTAACATTCATGTTCATACTTCACTTAATAAGAAAATGAAATAAATAGTAACACCCCTTTTTTGTGAAACATATATTTACCTAGGTACATTTCAACAGGTCACACTACCTACATCTGAGTGGAAGGAAGCAGAGCAATGACACAACTCTTTAAATACTTTCTGTACTCATTTTATACCTTCTTCACATTCCCAGTCACTAGCTAATTAATTACAATTCACTGATGAAAGCAATCACTCAAGCACGCATATGAAGACCAAAATCATGGCTAGAACTTCGGAGCATCTGGTTCTCAATTATGGGGCTGCTCTGCAAGAGTACAACACTCATCTGCCTGTTACGTACACAGCAGCAGAGGCTTATTTATAGTTGTTCCTCAGGAAGCTGTAATTTGTATTAAAATATGTAATGACTGAATTACTCTTCAGTGCCTGCACTTGAGAATAACAAAATTTCCCACCAATCCCCATACCATCTAAAGCTGTACCTAATACCAAGGATTTGTTCAAAAGGCAGCCTAAATAGGAATGAAACCTGACCCTTATACAGCAGAAAACAACTGTTAAATTTTTTTCAAGGATATTTCACCAAATCCACAAAGTAGAATTCTGGTTCATTCATACTGATATACAGTCATTTGCTGAGTATTAATGGGTCACACAGCATTAGGCAATGGTCAAATGTAACACAGAAGCTTCAAGTCATGTGTGAAAAGAAATCTGTAAAACCACAACCACCTTTTTTTCACTACTGGTTTGTCTTCCCTCTCACACACAAACCATCTTGAACAAAGTACTAATCAGAATTATGTTCACTCAGTGCTTTACAGTGCACCTAAAAGTTCTTCCTTGCTTACTCCCTACCAGCCACCCCTTCGCTCCACCCTGCTGTGCATCTTGCACACCTGGCAGTCAATTGCTAGTTTCACATAATTAGTCTGTAGTCTCTACCAGTTACATTATCACCTGCTCTGCCTACAAATCCAGCACCCTCACACCTTCCCCAATTAGCAAGATCTTATTTCGTCCTTTCTAGAATGGAGTTGGGAAACATAATTTCTATTAAGAAATTAACTCTTTCCTGAAATACTTTTCAGTTTGTTACATCCACGTTGTGCTTCCAAAGAAAACAACTTCAATCCAGAGCAAATCCTCACAGTGTGAGCTCAAATGTTGCACTTTCTTTAGCAGTCAAGTGACTCTTGCACTTTAAGCAGGGATGCACCCTGTGCCACTCATGCATTACAATACCTAAGCTTTAATATTCCAATATTAAAAGGTTATGTAAATTAAAATTAGATTACAAGAAATGACCTTTTTAACTGGTTTCTAATAGATCCCTACAACACAGCATCCCAAGGATATTCAGGTTTCACCAGTAAAATCCGTAAGTGATGCAACTGAATAAAGAAGGGATGGTTCTGTTTGTAACTTAAAGACTCGGGAGTTTTGCAAAGATGTTTCTTCTACCTAAATCCCGAGAAACACAGTGTATGATTCATATACAAGTTCAATGGGTGCAACAACAGAAAGTAAAGTTACTCAACACCCCCCCAAAAAAATTGAGTACAGATTGAGCAAATAGGCTTCTTTTGCTTAAGAAGACTGACAGTGAATGTAAGTCATCAAGTCTGTGAAAGTCTGGTGCATAGCGAATCAAACAGTCTGTCTCAAAGTACATCGAGCTTCAGATGCAGAAAATAAAGATTCAAATTCTGGGAAAATCAAAGCAAAAAGCGACTTTCTGATGGCAAAAATTGTGAGATACAGGTAAGGAAACTGGGAAATCTCTATCATAGGGAGTTCTCGAGAAAGTTTGAAGGAGTGTTAGTTAGAGGAAGCCATGCTTAGAGGAGAATTCTTATAATCCAATACTGGTACCACGCAAACCAGAAGGAATCAGAAGAGGCGGTACAGTGGATTGTGCCAGCCGCCTTGTTACTACAGCTGCGGTTCTCCATCCCTTGCATAGCACAATTTTTCGGACACCCAGAGAGGTGGAAAACCTTCAAAGGAACCTGAAACAAATTTGCATCTGATTATTTTCCCTTGCAGTTAGTTCCAAAGTGCGATAGTGGTGGTTTCTTCAGGGCCTTGCAACTTGCACTATTACTCCGGAAAAAGCAGTAATCCTTCAAGAAAAGCTGTTACAGGCTCTAGTGAAATTAAAGTGCATCTTTCTATACAGATAATTACATGTTTTCCTACCCTATTCTCCCACAGAAAATAAGAGGGAACACGGAATAAAAGGAAAATGTGATCCTGAGGGGAGAACACGTCTGTTAAAAAAGAGAATTACCAAATCTAAAATATGCTGAAATTAAATATGTCATTCTAGATACTCAAACAGAGTTTAAAAAAAAACACTGCAGAATCAGAAGTATTTTTCTCTGGTAGAATTTAAGCATATGACTTAGCAATTTACATCATGAATCAATCTGCAGAGTTCACTCAGAATACATCCCAAGCATCCTAAACTTTTCAGTAGCAAAAGCACAGATACACCCTGTTTTACCTCATTCTCTTGATTTTATACAGCTGCACATTTCAGAATATCAACAGCTGTGAAATTCAGGTTCTACATAAAAAAGACAGACCTTACCTATTTCTGGAAATCATCTGAATTTACAAGATCAGGGATTAATTGTGCAATTCAAGTAAAGTTTAAATATAATAAGTAGGATTAGAAAACACTAAATCCTTCTGATAGTCCATTTGGGATTTTGTTTTTTTTTGATTGGGTATCTTAGGTGTTGGTTATGTTCATATATCTCCAGAAATCTGCTCTGAATGCCTTGATCATGGCCAGCATGAAAGTTTATGGTGAAATCAAAACTTGAGAGAATTTTCCCCACATTTGAGTCCAACTTTATAATTCCGTAATAGTGTGCACATCCACTTCTTGCTGAAATAATCCAAGGCCTGCACATGAAAGCCAAGCAGGACTGGAGACAACTCACTGAGGTAACCAATCCCATGTTCTTATTTCCTTCTGGTTTATTCCCTACACTATCATCTCAGATACCATGCTCTAAACTAATTTCAAATACCTTTACAGGTAACTTCCAGATTTTAAAAGTCCTTTATTTTCTGAATTATTTCCAATATTGTTCATCTATCTCCTAGCTAAATGATTATTATCTCATGACTGGTCTCTGTTAACTTGTCTTAAACATTATGAATATAGGTACCGAAAAGGGAAATCACAGGCCTGAATCCAACAAAAGGACTGGCATACAAGTCACCTATTATTTAAATGCCCTTAAGTGTTCCTTTTCATCTCAGGTTTTAAAATCCATAAAACAAAGACCAAGCCTCCCCATTACTTCCATGCACAACTCATTGAAGATATCTTTAATACTAGCATTCCCCTTCTATCCCTTGTCAAAACCACTTAGAGAAAATAGGAATAGAGAAAATTATATTCAAAAAGACTGTGAGACTTTGTTGCTGATCCTATTAACCTGTGCGTTTAGGACTACTTCTTCATTTTCATATGGATTGTAGGGAAAATGCACCTTACTTTGTGGAAACAGTAACAAAAGAAAAGATGTTAGGAAGTTATTGCAATTATATTTCAAGTACAAAACATGAAAAGCAGTGACATCTTTGTTTTACTGGGTTACATCTATTAACTCTGAGGCAAGTATGAGAAAATCTGATTTGCAGTCCTGGGTAGAAAATTCCTGAAACATTTTTCATCCGTGGATGTGAAGCATTGACACTGACCTGGAGGCCGGCTCTGAAATCCAGTAGTACTTGTCCAAACAAACACCGCATGCTCCCTAGAGCTCCTGTGCAAACAAACTGTAAATATTACACCCATGTTACAGATTTCTAATTTGCTCATCTACTTAAACAAGCTTAAGATACATATTTGAACTGAATCAGCTTTCAGTCATATTGCAAACTTCCATCAGAATTTGTAGTTTTATGGGATAAAATATCACAACATTATTTACAGAATCAATAATATTAATGCAAGATAGAACTTATTTTTCTTCAAAAAGAGGACAATAGCACTCTGGATCACTAAATCAATTTCACTTTCCCGAAGTACATAATAATTTCGTCAACATAGCCTCATGGTAATAATATTTCAGGTTTTGTGATTTTGTTTTCCTTGTTTCCTAGTATTTAGTGCCTGAAAAACGAACATAGGTCCCACAATTTACTTTTCTGTCCTTAGGGCCACTTAAGACTTTGGAGACGAACCTGAACAGACCCTGACAAAGTATGATCCCCTTCTCAGTATTTGCCATTACTCAGGTCCCAGGTTGGTCCACTACAGAGCCATGCAGTAGGCTGGAAATGGAGTTAGGGCATAATTACCTCCCGAGGCATTGGATCAGGGATTTTCATTTAGAGAGATGTGATCACCTGGATCAAGAACTGTATTTTACTGCACACTGATGGAAGCAGAACTTTTCCTAAAATTATAGAACTACTGTAATACTAATATTGTTTGCTTTGTTTACGTGTAAGTTGTAGAAATTTCTAGAAGGTAAATAATTCTCTCATAAATGCCAAAGAATTGTTCAAAATAGAGGTACCATAACTTTTTCAGACTATTTTTATTTCATTCTAATATGTTTTCCATATGGCTACATTGTAATCTTTTCTTATGCATGAGTCTAACATCCTATAAACATATCTGTAGCAAGTTTTCAAACATAATAACTTTCAATAAAAGTCCCTGCACAAAGTTAATTTCATGTATATGAATGACTGTGGGATAAGGACCTGAAGGGCTAACTCTGCCAGATGCCGATTTCAGCAGGGACTTCAGCACCACATTGCTACTCTTGAGAAATTTAAGAGGAAAGTTAATTTTAAGGATTCAAGTCTCTTTTCGTAAAAGCCAAAGACATTTTTGTGATGAATTTCAGAATTGGGCCCTACCTGAACTTCGAAAGACAGGTAGCAAATGCTTCAGTTCACGTGATGTAACACTCACCCAATCTGAGGCAATAAAAAGGAGACAGAAGATGAGTCAGCTGTTCTCTTTATAATTAATCTAGGCAGATAAAAGCATGTGTCCTCCCCATGCAAGCTCCCTTCACTCCAGTGGCTTAAAATACTCCTACTTCTGCCAGTCATGTTTGGCTGTGTTTATATTTAATCTGAGTCAAACTATGCAGTTCTTTAATAATGGGAAACAAAAACGTCATTTCTCCATGCTTCTGGAAGATGTTGCAAATCAGATTTTCTAAAAGAAGGAATGGGGGATGAACATGACCTTATCCAAAACGCCCTTCAGTATTCCTTCTATTTTGGAAAAAGCTGCCCTTATGTTTTCTTAGGGTAAAGTATGTTAGTTTAACATGATGTCAATAAAACTCTACAGGTTAAAAGGCCATAGTTTGTTTATCTTGAGTTCTGATATTAACTAGTAAAGAGATTGAAAAGCAGCTATCTGGACTTTAGGAACAGTATTTGAAATACAATAAATGCAATATATGGCAAGTTAAAACACATGCCCTACTATTATTTATTAACTGCCATTTATTTTGACAATATTGTTAAATTGCAAATGGATTAAAAGCATCTATAAATCATCAAAATTTTAAGATTCAGAAGTCCTTATCTTAAAAGTAGAAAGAGTTTAATTTTAGCTCCAGTCCTTTCTCATTTTCTAATCTGAGAATTCATTGGAACTGGCATTGCTAACCACAAAATACAGCAGGAAAATTGTAGGCTATGCAAGAAAAATCTGAATCTGATCTGCAAAGGATCAGTATTTTGTCACTTGCTTTTATTATACCATCCATTCTAGACAAATAGCACATTCATAAATTACTATGTTTTAGAAATACTGGGGACTAACTTCCATCCCCTCTCTAGATCAAAAGCATGTGCAGGGGGAAAAAAGAAATAAAATGCTTATGCTGAGCTTTCCATTTCTTCTAGTAGTTACTCACGAAGCTCTAGGCTGTTTTTGTGGGTTTTTTTTCTTTTTTTCTGTATGAAATTAAACAGGATTTATGAACTCCTCTTCCACAGTTCTATATGAAATCTCTTCTTGGTTTTAATCAAGATTACACTGACAAACTGACTAGGTACAGTATACTAGCTCCTCAGCCATGTCATCAACTTCAAAGGACTCAGAGGTAGGCTAAAGATTAAATTATAACAGAGTATATGGTTTACAATCTTTGATCACATATCTAGGGCCATATTCACTGTGGACGTAAACAACCTCATCTCCATAGAAGCAAGTTACATTTTCTAGAGCCAAATTAATATTAAGACAGGTTTCTTTTTCAGGTATCAAAAAGGATGGCACCTATATCTTGAGTTCTCCTAGTTTGTCTCAGCTCCCAAACTGGAAGAAAACTACACTAAGTGTGTATTTAACCACAATTACAAAATGGTCTCTAACTTTGCTAACTGCAGTAATTGGAGAATTAAACATATATCAGAGGAGATAATTATTTCATTATGTAAGATGCTATTTACAGTGCTGTAGACAGAGCTTCAGATTTTAAAAGATCAAGTCATGATACGTGTTTCAACCTTCCACTCTGATGATTGCAGCACAGTATGCCTGAGGGTATCCTCTTGTATTTTTAAAAAGTGTCCCATTTGACTCAAAATACAGCAGTCATCCTGACGATTTATAAATGAAGCTAAATGCTCTTTATACAAGTTACAATAAGCAGCTGGTGTCATGATTCATGGCCAGCTTCAAAATTTCCATCCTAATCTTCCAAGTCTACTAAATTGCTTTAGAGACTGACCTGTTGAGACTTTTCAGGAGCAGCTAGGGGTATGGCTCTGTTAGTGATGTGGTGTATAGGGTTGTTTCTTCTAGCTGCATATTTGGCTTTTTTTTGTACCCCTGTGTCAGGTAGTCTGCATGCAAGCATGCCGGGTGTAAACTTACATCAGCTTCCTTCCTGGTGGAACAAAAGTTCCTACAAGAGCACTGTCTGGAGCACTCTGCTTGCTATGTGACCCCATGTATAACCACAGTCAACTCTCTGCATGCAAGGCATGTGTCTAGGATCAGCCACTGGCAGGAACTCCACCAATGGTAAGGACACAATATCTGTGAATGGTCCTGGGACCAGAACAGCTTGTGGACAACCAGACAAGCTCCTCCTTGTACTTCACCACTCAGTAACATAGACACACCCTACATCCTCCTTCAGAATGGTTTTCTATTACAATTCCCAAACTCCTCACAATCAGTAGACTTATATTTCATGTACAGGTATTTGGGTCATGAAGCAAAAGTTATGAATGCACAATTGGTTGACAACATTGCAGTAAAACATTAAAACAATGAGAACCTTTGGCTACATTCCATCAATAAAAGTTATGCTGCTGGACAATGAACACAGAGCTGGTCCAGTAACTGTCTTACCAAGAACCTCATTGTTTTAATGACTGAAATCAGCTTTTACAAAGCATAAGATAACTTGAAGGTTTGGTAGATGTCGTATTTCTTTGGTAAGTGACCAAGGTGTTTTCTAAAGTTCACCAAGCACGTCTGCAGGTTTGGATGAAAGTCTCATATTGAGTTTTATAAAAGAGCAAAATTTGCTATTCAGTCATAATTTTGCAAAGTGATCTGTTGTCTGGAGGGTCTGATCAAGTTTTGTGTTGAATCTGTTTGAAACCTAATCAGAGGTGAAGATTCTCAGTCTTAACATAATCTCAAAATCTGAATGCCTTTGAAGGAAAGCCTCTTCTATTTCCATAACTTCAGCTTTGGCGGCATAGGGGGAGGCAGCTACCATATTTTAAATCCCCTGGAAATACAGCTCTCTAGGTCTTACTGAAAAGTATCCATGTAGGAATTTATGCAGCAGCTGTTGTTTTATTGATAGCCACTCAGATGAGGGATTTGGGTTCCAAAGGAAAAAGCTTATTGACAAAAAGTTATTGACAAATGCTGAAGCTAAATTTCCCTCCTTGCTCCTTTCAGATGTAGAGCCAAATGATAATTAAGCATTAACTAGTAACTGCATATGACTTTCAATTTCATTGTGCCAGTGTTTCACAACATTTAGAACAAATTTAAAAGACAACCAGCAAATCTTTCAAAGAGCAAACAGAACTAAAATCAGGATTCTTCAGACAAAAGTGTCATATACAGCACAGTTTCTAAAATTAAGTGTGTGACAAAAACTAAAACATGTAATGGAGTGGTATGGATGGATGAATGAAGCTGAAGCAGCATTGCATAACTATGGACATGGCAGGCTTGCCCTGGGTTTTAGGCTTCAGATGAGGGCAGCTTCCAGAAAAATAAAACAAAATTCTGCTGGGGGGAAAGACAAAGAAAGGTGTTTATAAAACCAGAGAGAAATTAAAACTTGGTCTTTCTTGTTTCTCTGTGAAGAAATTTAAGAGGTTCATATTTGGACTAGAGTGACTATTTCTGACCAGCGTCTCTGCTTTGAATAGCACACTCCCCATAACTTAACTTGTCCTTCAGTTTTGAATTCTCTCCACACAAAGCTTTTGGCAGGTCTGATACTGGTCCGTGTCCCTAGGCCATGGGCATGATCTGCTGTTTTGCACCATGTGGGAAACAACTCTTTGCTTCCTCTCTAGCCTCTGATGAAGGCTGAGGCTTACAAAGAGGCTGCCATGGTTCATCAGCTGCTCCATGTGCACTTGCCTTCTCTCAAACAATTTTGAGCGGGCCTCACAGCCCCTTTAACAGCAACAGCCTCACTCACCCTGGCTAAGAAAACACATTTATCAACTCAGCTGTCATGCAGAAATTTGTTCACGAATCCTTAACTACTGTGATGCTCAGTACCCTGGGATGGAAATGTTACAACTCTAAATTCTTTGCACTGAAAAGATGAAAGTTTCAGATCAAGAAAACCTTTTCACCATTGACACTACTTCATTAACTAAGGTAAACAACCAGTTTATGTTAATCACAACAATTTGAAAACTGGGGTCCAGCCACATTCAGAGGAAAATGAGTTCACTGACCTGGCTAGTTCACTGAGCATTTCCCTCTTCTTGATGAGTATTAGTTTATTAGTGCCTGAGTCTAGTTGAAACCAGATGTTTCTGATTTTTTGAAGACAACCTCACTGTGATGGTTCTGGCAGCCTGTATTTCCCTTCAGCCCTAGGTTTGGGAGTCAATTAAGCTACAGATCAGCTAGTAAAAGTGTTCATAATTCATGATCTATGCTATTTGTCGAGCATAAGATTACATCACTCATTTGAGACACTGGAGATAGCAATGTCTTCTTACATTTGTATCAAACCTCTACTACCTAACAGATCTTGACCTTTTTGCTTGGCTGTAGTGGAAGGGGTTATTGCCTTGTGGAGGGGACACATTTCCTACCTGTCAGAGAAACTCTGAAGTCAGTTAAACCAGTATAAACCTATCATAATTCCTTTACATTACTAGAACCATTACATATACACTATTGTAGCAGAGAGACAGAAATAAGTTAATGACACCTCAAAAGTAAGCAAATCAAACATATCACTTTCATTCCCAAATTCCAGGCTGCACCACACCATAGGAAACTCTCCTGCTTCAACTGTATGCTGCTGGACCTATTGCCATTGCAGGACAAGACATAAGATAAAGAAAATATACTCTCCCCACCCCGCCCGTTGCTGCTGTATGCTTGCCTCATGCTGAGCAGAGAGGAAATGACAACCAGATGCCCCCATGACCCACCATTCCCCTGAGGTGACCAACCCAAGTATAACATGTGGTCACCTCATTTGGGAAGGAGCCAACGCCTGCTCTCGTTAATTGGCCGAACGGTCCCCTACAGCTGCAACAGATTAGGGACAAATTCTCTTCAAATAAAGCTGTGCTTCCCCCCCCAACTTTTATTTGGGGGAAGGTGGGGAGAAATCATTCCTGGAGAAACATGTGCACGTACACACAAAAGTGAAGTTAATAAAAATGTCAGGTAGGCAAACAAAATGCCATTTATTATTAAACAGCAATAAAAGACCACATTTATGTGTGTAAGGACTTAGGCAACCAGTGAGCTCAAGAGAGAGGGAGGGTAGCAGTATCTCATGAATCATTATAAAAGTTTTCTCTGATCTTTAATACCAGACTCAGTAACTTCGGGAAGTGGGGAGGGGGGTAAACATTTGTAATTTCAAGTCCTAAGCCCTTTCTTTCCAATTCTACAGCAATTCATGGCTGAAAGCGACTGAAACCGTCACAGCTGGAATAATAATGTGCTGCAAAGACAAGTCTAAGCTGTGAGAGCGATCTCAGAGGTGACTTTCATTTGGCCTGCCCTGGCCTGGCAGTGAGCTCTGTTAGTGGTTATTTTAAAGAATAAAAAGAATATTTTAAAGAATATAATTTTAAAGATAAAGGCATCTTCAGGGCAGAAGCAGGTTGTTCATCTATCTAGAGATCTACTATCTGAGAAACTTCTGGAGGAAAGGCTATATTTAGCAGCCATTCAGCTGGCAAATAAGTGCTCTGCTATTCATTATAATCTCAAATTTTCATGAAACAAAGCTCATTTTCTTAGACTTTGCAGAAACTGAGTTTTAATGTAGTCTTTTTTTTTCCCTCTCAGACACTTCTTGCCGTGTTTCTTTTTCATTGCTTGGTCTTAATTTCAGGTGTGGAAATTAACTCTTTAGGGGACATATGTAGAACATACTGAGGTAGGTACCTTGGGGGGAGTTGCCAAGCATTCTGTACCAACAGTTCTGTAGCCCCAGTCACACACCAGACTGTTCTTGCTGCGTAGACTCCCTTGGATCCTCACAAAAAGCTTGGAGATCTATTCATAAAGTCCAATGTAACATACAGGTTATTGTTTCTACTTAAGGCTAAGGAAATGTCATCTTCCTTTACAGATGGCCTATTAGGAAATGGAGTGCAACACCAACTCAGGGTGTGAGAATACCGTATACCTAACACTCATTCTAGTCCTTTTGGTAAAAAAGCGTGAAATACAATTGCTGTTGCACTTAGTGAAGAAGAACTGTTTGTTATTTTGAGACTGATCTGACTGCCCAGTGCCATCCAGACACATTTTATTACAGCCATTACATTAAACATATTCACATACCATACTATCAAAATAGTTTTACAATTATAGCAAATGTTCAAACTGAATTTTTCTAAATGTCTTCCATGTCTATTTCAAGGATTTGAGCCCCTGAAGACAGAATCAATCATTCCTAAGAAATAATTCAATTGGAGCTGTTGCTGTGCCTTAAATAATTATATATTTTTTAAAAATAAAAAAATCTGCATATAGATTTGTTGTTCATTCAACTGGAAGAAGGAATCTTAGTAAGAAGTTGAAATCTCTGAAGTTCAGAATAAATGTCTGTATGTGGGTCAGCAACACAAAGATGTTCAGGTCCTAGTAAGATCTGAAAGTGCTCAGAGCTACACACTTTACTTGCAGACCTTTCCTACCCTCAAAAGATTAGACAGAATGAGAAAGCTTGCCTTGCTTTGGGTATCAGTGTTTAATCCTCCCAACTCTTATTAATTATCTGATTTGTTCATTTCCTCAAAAAAACTCTTCTGAGGAGGGAGGGAATCAAAGAACAACAAAGGATGAAACAAGTCATTGTGGAGATATTTGAGAAGATTTAAAATACTTCAAGAAAGCCCTCTAGTTCTCTCTGTCCACACACAGAGGTATTTTATTTTCCCTTCACTGTATAGATTACCATTAACTGGTTTTGTATGTATCCATTATAAGTACAAATATACATATACTAATAAACATTTTGAATTGTTTCCTCTATTTATTATAGAACAATGCACAGTTTCCTCAGCCTGAGAATTCATAGGTATTTACTGTGTATTCATGACATAAAAAACAATTGTACTGCCTGTATCACTAAATCCAGCCTTTTCCTCAGGCAGCAAAATGGTTGTACATCACTTTTCAAACAGGATGCCAAAGGGGCGGGAGTGGGATGAGCCCAGCACAAGCTCACATCAGTCTTGGGTAGCTATCATTCAATAAGCAGGCAGAGGAATAAAAAGGGCACCCTGTGCCAGAAACATCTGCCTCAATGATTCTAACATGACGAGACCCTTTGGACAAAACCTGTAGGTTCAGGTATGCTGATGTTTTCTCATACTCAGCTAAACTTGAAGTGGTTTATGTTGGGAACAATGACACTAAGAAGTTCTTTGGTGGACACCTGTTTATCAAAACTACCATCTTTCCTCTACTGTTACCAACCAGAACTTGTTCACATAGGCATTTATCTCATTAAAATTTTAATTGTATTCACTCTATATACTTATTAGCATTTTTTCAATACAGGACTGCACCATCCAGAAGCAAGCCATCAAATGCAAAAGCCAAATTCACAAATGTGTACAGTACAGAAAATACTTAAAGGTTTTTCCCTTTCTCCTCCTGGTTTACTTAGTGTACAGAACTGTTTGCAAAATCCAATTTGAAATATGGGCAATTGAACATCTAGCTTTGAAGCTCCTGTGACAAACCTATTTCACACTGGCGCATAATCACGGTTTTCTCAAAAGATTACACGATAACACACTGTCAGTTTATCTTTTTACATATAAATACATATCTGGAGTTTTTCCCATGTTAATATCCAGGTTGAATAACTTAAAAAAAATAATGTAGTTTTGTGCTACCCCTTATCTTTTTTTTTTTTTCTCCTGTCCTGCAGCCTTGGCCACAAAATTCACACTGTTCTGCTGTGATATTGGATGGATCACTTTGGTCAAACCACAGGACCACAGAAGAAGCAGCAGACTGCACCTGCTTTGTGCTCTCAGGGGACAGTGCGAGTTTCATGCATGCCTTCACTCCAACTGCAGCAGCCATGCTTCTGCAGTCAGAGAGGCAAGAGTGGCATCCACCCCATGACATTCGCTATGTCTGTTTTTCATACCTTATTCTTACCTCCTTACCTTGTCTGGAGCTTTTTCAATACTTTTGTGTCACAGTACCATAGAGAATGACTGCATGGGGTTTTTTTCTTTTTTAATCCAGAACAGTAAGAGCTTTTCTACAAATGGTTATCTTGGACACATATGATTCTTGACCCATTTTTTTATTACAAAAAAATTCCATTTTTATGGAAATACAATCTCACATTGAAAACACACTACATTTTTATTTTTTGATTCTTTGAATGTTAAAGTACACAACTTTTTTCTGACATTATTGCATAAAATACGCTTTTGGGAGCAATTCAGTTTGACTAGTTCAGAGCATGTGAACACTGCTCTGTATTTGTGGATTAGACTCTAGTTCTAATTATTGGTATCTTTATTTCTAAATATTTTTTAAAATAGATTTTTATAAAACTCCCAATTTCTTAATATTGGATGCAAACATGGTGCAGAGATGGGTTTGTTTTGCATTTTGGCTGGTAAAGTCCATGCTTGAAAATTTGGGTTTGCAGTGCTGGATCTTAACGTGCCTGTCTTTATAAATCCAAAAATATCCTACCACAGTAATCAATACAGTCCTTACATTGCTATCAATAATATCCAGTCAGTGAAATTTCCGAGGTGTTTTTCAGCCTGCCTCATTTGATGGGCACTGTGAAAAATAATTCTACAGCAAAAGCGTTTTGGTCCTGCCACCACTCAGTTGCATGCTAGCTGTACAATCCCTTTCAGCAGCAGTCACAGAGGACTCGGCCATGCAGGCTGAGCTTCAAGTCAATCAAGTATTTCATTTTAGTATACACAGAACTGGCCATCATTCTTTTCTGGATAGATCCAGCCACGCAGACAGGTTCCTCAGGGGATTAGAGGATGTCAACGTGGGTAGCTATGAGGTAAGGGTTATCTACTTCATTCCCCAGAATGAAGAATAAGTCAATACCTCTTATTAAAGGCACAGTTAACAGATTTCATAGAGCGAGCTGCTCATTGCAGTTGTTATTCTTCTTAAAAAAGCATCACAAAGCAAGACAGCATATAATTAAGGATAACTAGCACTTTGGAGAAAAGTATGGAAAAGCGAGCAAATCCAACAGGCCAAATCCTATACCAGAACTAATAAAATTCTTTCATGCCTTCTTGAAAAGCTAGGGAATTCTTCCCAGTTCTGCTGGCTTTTACCAGTGTCATATGCTATCACACCCATCCTTGGAACAGGTCACTGTATATATGTGATCTCTCACAGAAAACGTGACAAAAATCTCTCTGTAGAATGTCATTACTTTTTGCAGAATTCACCAGTCTATAACACTATATGGCCATGAAGTTTTGCAGTGAACTCCAGATCAATTGCAGCTCTTGACATTTATCTAACTTGAATACTAGAAAATACACTTTTTGGTTTGATTCATATCTGTTACCAGATAAATGGATCAATAAGGCATTTTTTTCTTTTTCAGTGAGAGAGGGTCTACACTTGACATCTTCTTTTAAAGGTGGGCAGATAGTTTCATTCAAACTGCAATGCTCAGCAACCTCTGATATTCTAGCAGTATCCAGCTGCTCTTCTACTGTTAAAGGATGGTTCAAATCTCTATTAAAAACCCTTCTGTTTTGTTTTTTTTTTAAATGAGTTGAAAATGCAGCTATAAAAATTGCTTTGGGATGAAGTCTGGCATGCTGATCTCACTGCTAGGCTCTCTTTCTTTTGCCTGCTCCTTCGCCTCTTTTAAATTTGAATTTAAATTTTTTCTGCCTGAAGATAGAGGAAAGAAAGCAAGTAATAAAAACAACCTATTCCAAAACTAATAGGCATACACCAGGACATCAGATATCACGTATGTGGCTTGACTATATATTAAAAAAACGTATTAGATAACATATATTTGCAAGTTTCAGACCAAAAAATCTTCACAGCATTGAAAGAAAAGATATAACAGGTAAGTAGATGTTAAAGGTCATACACCTGAAAAAGATCCTCCATCACCATCAAGATTCTCCTTCAGGCCATCTCTACAGTAGTCCATGGAGCCACTGAGGAGGTAGTCAGGACTGAAAGTACTGTAGCAGTGTAATATATTGCTTTTATCAGCAGCAGATCAATATGATTATGTATACTGTACATGTTATGTATCAATAGACCAGAACATACCATTGTATGACTGTTTCAGTGCCCCTGCTTGGTCAACAGTGAGCTCATTCTCCACAGAAATGCAAAACAGAGCTATTAAGAAGTAGACAGCTAATTGTCATGGATATATTTCAGAAAAAGGGTAATAACATGTGCTGTCAATGTGATGTATTCTCAATGGCTATGGCACTGATGCAATCAGCAAACTACATAAGGTTCAGAGTTTGCCTTCACTAGCACTGGAAATAATTGGCTATCAAATTGATCTCCAACTGTTAGAGCCCATGGATAGAATGACTTCTGTCAAGTATGCAACTAGCTGTTCCAGCAGCCTTTCTTTATGCCTGAAGCACTAGGACGCACTGGAAAGGACCCTCAGCTTTAATCCATAATTTCCATGCTGTTGTAGATTTAATTAAGATTGTGCTTGGTCTGAAGAGAAATGCAAAGTTTTGTACTTGCTGTTCACACTCATATTTGCTAGTACCTCTTAGGATTATGAATATCAAATAACAAATGCTAAATGGTGATATCTTAAGTCATAAAACATTCATAGAAAAAAGTGGCTTGTTTTACTTTTGAAAGAAAATTCTAGAAGTTGTATGTGCTAATGTTAGAGGTCTCCAAAGATGTTTTGAAATCTCAATACAAATAGCTGTTTTCACCTGACACGCACGCATTACTTACCTCAGGAAAAGAAGCTGTCTGTGAAAATTCATTACAAACAGGTGGCATGGTGTCCTCTCTCTGACAGCAGCAGCAGGGCTTATATCAGGGTGATACAGGTAACAATACAATAGCCAATTGTAAAATAGTCTGTCAAACAATGAATTCAACCATAATCAGCATATGCTTTGTCACAGACAGATCTCAAGCCCATTGTCTCACCTATCGTATCCCTGTTCACCGACAAAAATGATTTGACGTTTTGCAGACTATTACTATGTTCTTCCTTAAACAATAGCTTTAATAACAATTATGTTATGTCAATGCAGCAGTCAGTTCCACAAGTTAATGAAGATGTACTTCATTTTCCACTTCCAGATCACTATTTTGAACACATTAAAGAAAATCAGAATCATTCTCAGTAATATTCAATTCACGTTTCCTCATAAATAGATATATATACAATCCTGTTCATAACAATCACTTCAACCATTCCTGTTTAACAGACTTAATCATTACTGGGCTGCATCAAAAGAAGCGGGGCCAGCAGGTCGAGGGAGGTGATTCTGCCTCTCTGCTCTGCTCTGGTGAGACCTGTGTCCAGCTCTGGAGCCCTCAGCACACAAAAGACATGGACCTGCTGGAGCGAGTCCAGAGGAGGGCCACAGCAATGACCATTCAGGATGGAACACCTCTCCTATCT
>Ga0181612_104702_pt1 | contig 33397 bp, 25 predicted proteins | sample HoacroProtozoa21_FD_119630 | JGI IMG/M metagenome (GOLD analysis project Ga0181612, IMG submission 119630) | Hoatzin crop microbial communities from Cojedes, Venezuel. Combined Assembly of Gp0051906, Gp0051904, Gp0051908 | reverse complement strand
TTGGACGGAGAATAGGTTGCCATCTCACCATACATCCTCGTGATGTGGCGTGGGCTGTCGCTTATTTTTGTCCAAGGCTTGCCAGAGCCTGCTTTCGAAAATAGGAGATGGCTCACGCTTTTTGTGTGTGCATTCCAAAGAAGTATAATAACAAGGGGACTATTTGGGAAATACAAATAAAAACTCTGAAGACACCGTGTTCGGAGGATGCAATCTAGGAGACGCTTACTAGTAAGTGAATACTAGTTAGATAGTTTCTAGAAGGCTTATACAATTAAAGTTTGGCCCAGATAGATTGAAAGATTTCCGAAAATAAATACAAGCATCAAACAAATTTATTATGATGATAGTACTGATATCTTGTGTTTCACAGAAACAACAACTGAGTGATGGGCAGACGGTAAAAGCCAGAGACCTGTATACAAGCCCTTTATTTAAGAAGTCTTTGGCATATGCGGAAAAATTAAATCCGGATAGAATCTATATTCTTTCGGCAAAATACGGGTTACTGAGACCGAATGACCCGGTAACGACTTACGACAAAACGCTCAAAAACATGAGGGCTGCAGAACGTAAGATATGGTCTGAGAATATCCTGGACTCACTTAAGGACGAAGGAATAAACCTCAAGAAAGATGAATTCATAATCCTTGCAGGTCAAAGCTACTACCAGTATCTCCTCGGAGACGGTAAGATTGAAAAGTACGAACTTCCCATGTGCGGACTGGGTATTGGTAAAAGGTTGAAGTTTTTGAATGAAAGAATCTAAATTTATGATTGAATCGGTCAAGAAATTAAGAGCGGACATAATTGCCAAAAAGAGTAGTGTACCCAGAAATCCAGGGTACTACATCTGGTGGTTTATTGAGGAAGATAAGGACAGACTTCTCAACATCTTTAATGGATTTGTAAAAAATCCTGCCGCTAAGGTGACGACTATCGATTTGAGACATCAGACACTTGATGGAAAGGAATACTATGCCCTATACTTTGGAATTGCAACCAAGGATCTTAGAGATAGACTAAAATGGCATCTTGGGTCGCCTAAACACATACTATCATCAATTAAATCTGGCTTTATATCCACACTGCGTTCTACAATTGCTTCTCTTTTAAGTCAAAAGCCAGTATCCTTACAAGTAGAAGAGAAGGCAGTTGATGATATTCTTGATAGTTGTTATTGGGAGTGGCATCAAAGCAATACTCCAAAGGTTGAAGAGCAAAAGGAATTATCACGTAAAGATTACATTTACCCTCTTAATATTGCTGACAATAAAGGATTTGAGGTAAAAAAAGGGTACTCCACTAGTATGGTTCTTAGACCTTTAAGAACTCAGAATAGGCTTTGGCATATCTCATAATAGCCCAAGATTATCCATTTGGGTCTCTAGTAGAATTCGAGTAAAATAACAATCTGAAATAAACTCAATTTTTATCAGTAAATAATATAGAAATTCATACATACAATAACATATTGAAATAAAACACATAAGAAAATATAACCATGAAAAGTAGAATAATTCTAGCAACACTCTTATTACTTCTATGGTGTGGAATGACAGCATGTACAAAGACACAATCATCTGGTCAGGGCACCAACACCGAAAACACAGAAAATGGCAAACAAAGCGAAAGTGATTCTGGAGATGATGACAATACTGGAGGATCTTCAAAAGACACCTCAGCATGGACTGTCATTTCTGGTGGAGGTTCACACTCTTCCCTGGAGACCAAGCCAAACACCATATACTACCTGACATCAGACCTTGTAGCCATCGATTTAAAGAAAGTCAGTGGATCCAATGTCGTCTCCAACAAATGGATTGAAGATATCGAGATGTTCGAGGTCACCCTTGAGGATGATGTAGCTGCAATGGACGCGACTTTCAAGGAGAAGACAAAACTTACAGAAATAATACTTCCGTCCAAAATAAGGACCATAAGCGACAGCGCCTTTGACAACTGCGAAAACCTAAGTTTTGTAAAATTCCCGAATACTGTTTCGTCCATAGGGAATGATGCTTTCTATAGATGTTCATTATCAGGGGAGCTTATCCTATCAGACAAGATTGACATCATAAACGTTGGCACCTTTGCATTCTGTAATTTTACGAGCGTAACGCTTCCCAATACTATTACAAAAATATGTGCATATGCCTTCCAAGGTTGTGCTTCGATAAGTAAGGTCAATATTCCAAACTATGTTACAAGCATAGGGAAAAAAGCCTTCTCTGGTTGCTCATCCGTAACTGAAATCAATATTCCAAACTCTGTTACGAGTATAGGGGAACGTGCCTTCGCTGGTTGCTCATCATTATCAAATTTGACTTTCGGGGAGGGGGTAATCACCTTGGGAAGCTATGTTTTTGAAAGTTGCACATCGCTCGTAGACATCAGCATCCAAGGCCCTATCACAGATATTGGACCTAACATTTTCAGCGGCTGCTCAGGACTCAATTCAGTCTATCTCGCAGGCAATGGAGAAGATGTGGTAATCCCAAATGACTTGGGACTTGGAACGGTAAGTAGTGTGACATTCAAGGGGTTTTCTTTCCCATCTTATGATTCTAAACACAATTTAAAAAATGTAGATATATCCTATCTTCACCTAATTGATTGTATAACGAATATATTCTTTGAGTGGAGCAATATTAAGAAACTGCACGTATCAGGAAACTCGAAACTTGGACCCCGTGCTTTCAATCAAAGCAAGCTTACTGATTTAATAGTGGATGGCAACGTTTATATCGGTGGGTCGTGTTTCTACCAAAGCAAATTGACAACAGCTACGATAACCGGCGACGTCATATGGGCAACTGTTGAAACGGAAAGTGATAGAGGGTCTTTTGAGTACTGTTCCAAACTGACAACTGTCACCTTGGGCGGAGATCTCACCAGCATAGGAGCCTCTGCTTTCGAACGTTGTGGAAAACTCGAGAATGTCGAGATTAACAGTCCTATCACAAGCATCGGTAAATATGCATTCAGAGGATGCAGTTTAAAGGATATCACAATACCATCATCAGTGACAAGCATCGAGGATGGAGTGTTCCTAGGTTGCGGTTTAGAAAGCATCACTCTCCCATCCACAATAACAAGCATAGGATATGAAGCATTCAGAGGTTGCAACCTTAAATCGGTGACACTAAACGAAGGTTTGAAGAGCATCGGGCAGTATGCTTTCTACGGATGCACAAATATGGAAGAAGTTACCATATCATCAACAGTGAACAGCATCGGACTGTGCGCTTTTTCGATGAGTAGGAAAAATTATGATAAAACCGGCAAATTGAAAACAATAAAATGCAAAGCGACAACCCCGCCAAAAGTAGAAGAGAACGACGGAAACGACGAAAACAGCAGGGACACTTTAAGTGGTTTAGCAGTAGATTGGCCTAACTATAATAATTTTAGCATATTGGTGCCCAGAGCATCGCTAAGCTCATACAAGAGTTCATGGCGTTATTATTCAGACAATATTCAACCCTACTAGTAGAAATCAAAGGACTTTCCACAATCAAAGTTCATTCCAATCCCCGCACAATGCCGGGATAATAGACAATCGAACCATCTAAACACAAAATGGAAGTGACAGACATTATAAGCATATTAATTGCCGTTATCGGCTTCGTGTTTGCTTTCTACATTTATTTAAGAGATAAGAGGAACAAGTACATTGAAATACTGGTGAAACAAATCGTAGCCTACCACTGTGAAGAAGACGCTGCTGCAAATATGATTGCAGCCCTCCATCCAGGGGTAAGCGCCAAGACAATTAAGACAGATCTCAGAGAACAAGCTCGAATTCACCCGGATAATGATTTCGGTGAACGTCCAAATATGACAGCCAAACATGCGAAGACGTATATCACCAAAGGATATTACACTTCATGCAAAAGCCGTAAGGAATAGTCCTGGCAAGACTCCACATTTTGTCCTATGTGGGCTTTCCCCATCGGTCTCAACTGGCTCTTCCAGAGAATATCACTTATTGCGTCAACAAGTAACGCCATAAAAAGATGCCTACATGATTCCAAAACACATCCTGATAAACATCGGATGCCACGAAATTGTTGGGAATTATAGAAGACCACGGCTAAAAGGTATTGGGCTACGGCTACGGGGCCATATCTTTTGATTCAATATCATTTGTCGTATATTTCTAAGCACAGATTAGCAGTTTAGTAAAACTCAAAATTTCAAAAAAATCATTATGAAAAAGAGAATCCTTAACCTTTTCGCAATCATGATTGCCCTCGGGGTTGGGTTGGCTGTCAACAACGCCTGCGGTAGCGATGCCATAGAGACATCCTCGGACAGCCAACTGAGATCCATAGTGTCACAACTCCAGTCTGAAGTCAACTCCCTCAAAACCGAAGTCAGCACCCTGAAATCCGAACTGGCACAGGCGCAGAAAGATATCGCAGCGCTTCAGGCTAATGGCTCGTCTACTGGCGAGAGTTCCGCATCTGCAGGGGAATTCACGGTAGACGGTTTGACATTTGGAATGGACGGGTTACCAATTAATCGTGTTAAGTCTGTTGAAGGCACCACCAACCCAGATTCTTTAGATGGATTGTTATACCATGGTGGCATGTCATTTGATAAGATAGAACTACAATATGACTCTTATGGAAGAATAATCAAGTCTACAGTCTATTATTATGGTAAGGTAGTTAAAATTTTAATCATAGAATATTCCGGGAAAACTCTTACTGTTGTGGAATACGATGAAAACAATAAATTGTGGGGTTCACATTCATTTGTCTACGAGTAGAGAATGAACATGATCGGCCTAATTACTTAACTTGTATGTATACAAGCATGAGAGGGAATTGGGAATAAAACAAAGGTGATTCGGGGATGCATAAAAAAGACAGATATATAGCTTGTTTACAAGGTTATTTACGCCTTCGCTAGATAAGCGGGAAAGCCTCCTACCTTGTGGATATTCCACAAAAAGAAAGGGCACACATGATACAGAAAGGCTTGCCCCAATACACTCGCCATTTTGGAACCTTCCCTTCAAGAAAAACTTGATCCGAAGTGGATGTTCTTATTTTGTGATGTACTATAGGGGTTCCATATCAAGTGCATCGTCCGCCCCTCACGGCACTCCCCATCTGAAAATATCCCCTCCCAACCGATGGCTACAACGGGAGAAAAGCCGTACCTTTGCTTATCCACCAAATAAGCAAAAACCACATGAAAAGATTTTTCCCTTTCATCCTTACCCTACTGCTTTCGGTGAACCTTTCCGGCCAGCAAAAAGGGACATTCACCGCAGGTGAGAAGACTTTCACCCTCAACGGGAAACCCTTCGTAGTGAAGGCAGCGGAAGTGCATTACCCAAGGATTCCCAAACCCTATTGGGAGCATAGGATAAAGATGTGCAAGGCCCTCGGCATGAACACCCTGTGCCTGTATGTTTTCTGGAACATACACGAACCGGTAGAAGGGGAATTCGATTTCACGGGACAGAATGACGTAGCCGCTTTCTGCCGCCTTGCCAGCGAAAACGGCATGTACGTAATAGTGCGCCCAGGTCCCTACGTCTGCGCAGAATGGGAGATGGGTGGTTTGCCTTGGTGGCTGCTAAAGAAAAAGGACATCCGCCTGAGGGAGCTGGATCCCTATTTCATGGAAAGGGTGAAGATTTTCGAGAGAAAACTCGGGGAACAGCTCTCCCCTCTCACGATCCAGAACGGTGGCCCCATAATAATGATACAGGTGGAGAACGAGTACGGTTCCTACGGTGAGGACAAGCCCTACATAGCGGCAATCCGTGACGAGCTGAGGGACATTTACGGGGATGAAATCGTAATGTTCCAGTGCGACTGGGCATCTAACTTCGAGAAGAACGCCCTCGGCGACCTCGTATGGACAATGAATTTCGGGACGGGGGCGAACATTTCAGAGCAGTTCGAGCGCCTGGGACAGGTCCGTCCGTCTTCACCGCTAATGTGCAGCGAATTCTGGAGCGGATGGTTCGACAAATGGGGAGCCCGCCATGAGACACGACCCGCAAAAGACATGGTGGAAGGGATAGACGAAATGCTTTCCAAAGGGATTTCCTTTTCACTTTACATGACCCACGGAGGAACTTCCTTCGGACACTGGGCGGGGGCCAACAGTCCCGGATTCGCTCCCGATGTGACAAGCTACGACTATGACGCCCCGATAAACGAATGGGGACAGCCAACGGAGAAATTCCACCAGCTGCGCTCCGTCATGCAAAAGTATTCGGACGGAAGTCCCCTGCCGGACATTCCTTCTTCACCCCTACCTATAATATCTGTTCCGAAATTCTCCCTCACCCAGTTCTCTCCCCTTGAGAAAGGGATCGCCAAAAGTGAAGTCGGAGACATACGGACTTTCGAGGAGATGGACATGGGATGGGGTTGCATGGTCTACACTACAACCCTTCCGGAAATTACCTCGCAGAGTTTGCTTCGCGGAGAATTCCATGACTTTGCGCAGGTTTACATAGACGGGAAATACATAGGTAAGATAGACCGCGTGAGGAACCAGAAGGCGCTTTCCCTTCCTCCCGTCAGAAAGGGAGCCGTCCTCAAAATCGTCGTTGAAGGCATGGGGCGAATAAACTTCGGACGCGCGATAAAAGACTTCAAGGGTATAATCGGTAAGGTTACGATTGACGTTTCAAGCGAGGGAATTTCCTATGGGATAGTACCTTCGCAGTGGACATGCTCCACAATACCGGACGATTACGGAACCGCCTGCAAGGCCCTTTCATCAGCATCATACACGGACGGGATACCCGAAGGTTCCGGATACTACAGAGGATATTTCACCATAGACATGGTCGGCGATACCTTCCTTGATTTCGAATCGTGGGGGAAGGGACAGGTATACGTGAACGGCCATCCATTGGGAAGGATATGGTCGATAGGTCCGCAGCAGACACTCTACACTCCCGGTTGCTGGCTGAAAAAAGGGCAGAACGAGATTGTGGTACTTGATGTCATAGGCCCCAGGGAAGTTTCAGTATGGGGACAAGAGACTCCCGAACTTGACAAGCTTCAGCTGGAAAAGGGCAACAAGCACGACGATGAGAAAAACCGCCCTGACCTCGAGGGAAATTCACCCGTAGCCTCTGGATCCCTATCCGAAGGAAACGGCTGGCAGACCATAAGCTTTCCTTCGCCAGCCACGGGACGATATCTCTGCCTTGAGTGCCTGAGCACGCAAAGCGGGGATGATGTCGTTTCAATAGCGGAGATTTACGCCCTTGACTCGGGAGGCAGGCGCCTAAGCAGGGAATCCTGGACTGCCAGATACTCCGACAGCGAGCAGGACCAGCCCGGCAACCATACCATCGACAAGGTTTTCGACCTGCAGGAATCCACCTACTGGAAAACCGCCAAGGGGGATGTCCTCCCCCACCTCATGGTGATAGACCTCGGAAAGGAGCAGACCATCTACGGGATCGAATACCTGCCTCGGGCCAACAAGGGAGCTCCCGGTAGCGTAAAAGACTACAAAGTCTATCTCTTTGATTGACCGGTAGACCAGATTCCAAACTCCTATCCACTAGCGGGGAAGTACCTGTCCTGGGCATTACTTTCACTGTCTTGCACAAAGGAAGAGATGGCTACAGGACAGGTTTGCGGCAAGACCATACCCCACCTTTTGCAATTCAACGGGCGATATTATTCTCCGTTTGACATTTTTTACTAAATTTGCAGTCTATTTTGGGCACGAGTGTCCAATAGAAGGGTATGCACCCACCGCTGCATTAGGATAAAAAACAGTTCAAAGATATGGCAAACAATAAGACCAACCAGGATCTCAAGGAGCAGGAGAAGCTCCAGCAGGAAAAGGTTGAGGAAAGAGTCTCCTCAGTGGAGAGGTTCTTCAACGAGAACAAGAAACTAATTTGGAGCATAGTAGGAATCATCCTCCTCATTGCGCTGGGCATTCTGTGCTATCAGAAGTTCATCCTCCAGCCGAAGAAGGCCGAGGCCGCACAGCAGATGTTCCCCGCAGAGACAGCATTCCGCCAGGGCAACTGGGACGTAGCCCTCAACGGTGACGGCAACGCTCTCGGATTTGCAGAAATCATCAACCAGTACGGCAAGAAAGCCGGAAAGGCCGTGTATTTCTACGCAGGAGCATGCGAGCTCCAGAAAGGCAACTACGAGCAGGCTCTCTCCTACCTGAAGAAGTACACAGGCAAGGACGCCATCCTCAACGCCCGCGCCCTTGGCGCACAGGGTGACGCCTACACAGGACTTCAGAAGTTCTCCGATGCCATCTCCTGCTACGAGAAGGCAGCTTCCCAGGTTGACGACATGTTCGCAGCTTCCTACCTCTTCAAGGCAGGTGTCGTAAGCGAGGAGATGGGAGATTCCGCAAAGGCCCTTTCTTATTATAAGAAGGTGAAAGACCAGTATCCCCAGTCCATGGAAGCCTACGATATCGACAAGTACATTTCCAGAATCGAAAACGCACAGTAGGCCATGGGAAGAGCATTTGAATTCAGGAAAGAGAGAAAGATGAAAAGGTGGGGCCACATGGCCCGCACCTTTACCAAACTTGGAAAGGAAATCACCGTAGCGGTAAAGCAGGGCGGACCTGACGTAGTAGGCAACCCCCGTCTTCGCGCCCTCATAGCGGAAGCCCGCAACGAGAGCATGCCCAAGGAGAACATCGAAAGGGCGATAAAGAAGGCTACCGAAAAGAATGCCGGAGACTTCAAGGAAGTCACCTACGAAGGATACGGTCCCTACGGAATCGCCTACCTGGTTGAAGCCGCTACCGACAACACCACAAGGACTGTCGCCAACGTACGCAGCTATTTCAACAAGATGGGAGGCTCCCTTGGAACAAACGGCTCCGTCAGCTTCATGTTCGACCACAAGTGCGTATTCCGCGTAAAGGAGGACCCCGAAAAGCCCGTTGACCTTGAAGAGCTAGAGCTAGAGCTTATCGACTACAATGTAGACGAGGTGTTCGAGCAGGAAGTCGAAGACGAAGACGAGAACGTCACAAAGGAAATCGTAATCTATGGGGCATACGAGTCCTACGGTGCCGTGCAGAAGTACATTGAGGACCACGGATTCGAACTGGTGAGCGGTGGATTCGAGAGGATTCCCAACACCGAGCTCAAGGACGTCACCCCTGAGCAGAGGGCGACCTTGGACAAGCTCACCGGACTTCTTGAAGACGATGAGGATGTCACCCACGTCTACTCAACCCTGAAACCTTCAGAAGATGAAGAGTAGGTTGGGACATCACACAAGAAAATCAAAGGCCGGAGCGATCCGGTCTTTTTTTGTTTTCGTTTTCTTTTTCTCACATTCCACGAACATGCGTAGGGTACGGCTTCACTCCATATAAATTTCCGTATCTCAAAATATTACCTATCCACACTGAGATTTGGCACGCGCGCGTGCCGAATCTCAAATGATCCCTTTTTCGTTCCTTTGTCTTTCCAATATGGAAAAGCCTGTTGGGTATGATTTTGTTTACACTTTGCTTGTGTTCCCAAAGAGAACAAGGGCAGAGAGATTCCTACCCCACACCCATAGACTCCACACATCAGGCCTCACATTCGTATCCCTTTCCCATCCCCTCGCAGAGCCGGCACTGCCCAACGGCACAATTCTCCCCTTTTCACACCTCTGTATTTTAGTGTTTTTCGCTATCTTTGCATTTTGCATCGATTGAAATAAAAAAACTCTGATATAGCATGAACGTAATCCAGCAGGAGAATATCGCCTCATTGGTAGAGCGCAGGGAAAACGCAGCCAAGGGAGGTGGTGAAAAACGCATAGAAGCCCAGCACGCCAAAGGCAAGTTGACAGCCAGAGAGCGCCTTGCCCTGCTACTCGACGAAGGGTCCTTCGAAGAGTTCGACATGTTCGTCCAGCACCGCTGCACCAACTTCGGAATGGAAAAGACCCATTTCGATGGAGACGGCGTAGTGACAGGATGCGGAACGATAAACGGCCGCCAATTGTATGTCTATGCACAGGACTTCACAGTTTCGGGAGGATCCCTTTCCAAGACCATGAGCGAAAAGATCTGCAAGGTAATGGACCTTGCCGCCAAGGTAGGTGTCCCCTGCATCGGCATAAACGATTCCGGAGGAGCAAGAATCCAGGAAGGCATCGACGCCCTTGCAGGCTACGGAGAGATTTTCGAGAGGAACATCCTCTACTCAGGCGTCGTACCGCAGATTTCAGGGATATTCGGTCCCTGCGCCGGCGGAGCCGTGTACTCCCCCGCCCTTACCGACTTCACGGTCATGGTGAAGAACACATCCTACATGTTCCTTACCGGCCCTGCGGTCGTAAAAAGCGTAACCGGCGAGGAGATTGACCAGGAGGGCCTCGGAGGTGCCAGCGTCCACTCTTCCAAGAGCGGCGTCGCTCATTTCGCGGCGGAGAACGAGCAGGATGCCATCGCAACCATAAAGGAGCTGCTCTCATACCTTCCCCAGAACAACATGGAGGAGGCTCCCGCCCTTCCCACAAACGATCCGGTATCAAGGGTCGACGACGCACTCAACCAGATAATTCCCGACAACCCCAACATGCCTTACGACATGTACGCGGTAATATCATCCGTAGTTGATGACGGGAAATTCTTCGAGGTGCACAAGAACTACGCAAAGAACATAATCGTAGGTTTCGCCCACATAGGCGGAAGAAGCATAGGAATCGTAGCCAACCAGCCCAAGATGCTGGCCGGCGTGCTAGACATCAACGCATCCAGGAAGGCTTCCCGCTTCGTCCGCTTCTGCGACGCATTCAACATTCCGCTTCTAACCCTGGTCGACGTTCCAGGATTCCTGCCGGGCACGCAGCAGGAGTACGGCGCCATAATAACAAACGGAGCCAAACTTCTCTACGCATACGGAGAGGCTACCGTTCCCAAAGTGACCGTAACACTGCGAAAGGCCTACGGCGGAGCCCACATCGTGATGAGCTGCAAGCAGCTTCGTGGTGACATCAACTACGCATGGCCTTCGGCCCAGATTGCCGTGATGGGCGCGGACGGAGCAGTGAACGTCCTGTATGCCAAGGATATGAAGGCAGCATCCCCCGAGGATGTCGAAAAGGTCAGGAGCGAAAAGAAGAAAGAGTACGAGCAGCTCTTCAACAATCCCTACCAGGCCGCCCAGAAAGGATACATCGACGATGTCATCGAGCCCCGCAACACACGCTTCCGCGTAGCCAGGGCATTCGAACAGCTATCCACCAAGAGGCAGGAGCTTCCCGCCAAGAAACATGACAATCTACCCCTGTAAGATGCTAAGGACAAAGATAAGGACATTGGCCCTCTGCGCCTCGCTCCTGCTATGCGGCACCATCTCCGCCCAGAACGTATCCGACCTTATCATATCGGAAGTGCTGGCGGAGCCTGACAGTGTCTCGCTGACCGACGGGTTCGGCCAGAGGAATGGCTGGATCGAAGTGTTCAACACATCACAGGGCACGGTCAACTACGGAGGCTGCTTCCTCACCTGCGACAGGAACGTCCTCAACATGAGTCCCATCCCCAAGGGGGACCTCTCCACGAAACTCGGTCCCAGGCAGTCCGTTGTATTCTACGCCAGCGGAAACGGGGACCAGGGAACCTTCTATGTGGATTTCAAGGTGGAAAAGGGAAAGACCATCTACCTTGTAAGCAATGACGGAAGGACAATCATAGACTCTCTCACCGTCCCCAGCGACCTTCCAAGGGGCAAGTCGGTCTCCAAGGCCGCCTTCGACAACAAGGAGATGGACTTCCAGGTGATGGACTCACCTACCGAACCCACCCCGGGACGCTCGTTCAAGGACCTGGCGGCAGAGACCAACCCTCAGAAGATGGCCCGCACAGACCCGCACGGATTCATTCTCACCATAGTATCCGTAACCGTGGTATTTGCTGCCTTGGCCCTGCTGTGGTTCCTGTTCGCATCCCTTTTCCAGGGTGGAGACAAAAAGAAAAAGAAGGAGGAGGCGAAGGCTTCCGCCCTTTCATCAGCCACTCCTTCAGAAAGCAAGGATGAGATAGCCGCAGCCATAGCAATGGCGCTTTCTGCGGAATGCGGAAGCGATGGCGAAACTGCAGCAGCCATAGCAATGGCCCTTGAAAGCTACTTCTGTGATGCCATCCACGACAGGGAGAGCTTCGTCATAACGATAACGCCGAGAAACACCGCATGGGCGGAAAAGTCACTTGGCTTCAGAAAGACACCGCAAAGAAAATAAGAAAATATACAATACCAATGAAAGAGTACAAGTTCAAGATTAACGGAAACGACTACAAGGTCGAGATAAACTCCATTGAAGGAACAACCGCCAATGTCGCAGTTAACGGCATACCTTACAGCGTCGAGATGGAATCAGCACCCAAGGCACCCGTCCAGGCTGCTCCCGTAGCCGCACCCGCCGCGGCGGCCCCCGTACAGACAGCTCCTGCCCCCGCTCCCGCCCCTGCGGCAGGCCCCGGCACCAAGGTGACATCTCCTCTTCCCGGAGTCATCATCGAAGTATCCGTAAAGGAGGGACAGGCTGTAAAGTCCGGACAGAAGGTGGCCGTCATAGAGGCCATGAAGATGGAGAACGAGATAGCCGCCCCCTGCGATGGTACCGTAACGGCCATCCATGTGGCAAAGGGCGATTCCGTCCTTGAGGGTGCAGACATCGTAACAATCGCTTAATCCGACCAGATGGACCAGATCATAAGCGCCCTAGAGCAGTTCTGGCAGTACACCGGATTCGCCAACACCCAGTGGCAGAACCTGGTGATGATTGCCATAGGAATCGCCTTCATCACGGTCGCGATCGTAAAGGAGTGGGAGCCTCTCCTGCTGGTTCCGATCGGATTCGGAATGATAATCGGGAACATCCCGATGTTCCCCGGACTCAACATCGGAATCTATGAGGACGGCTCCGTGCTCAACACACTGTACCAGGGAGTGAAGCAGGGATGGTATCCTCCGCTTATCTTCCTTGGGATCGGAGCCATGACGGACTTCTCCGCACTGATTTCCCAGCCGAGGCTGATCCTTATCGGCGCGGCGGCGCAGATGGGTATCTTCGGAGCGTATCTGCTCGCCCTCTTGCTTGGATTCGCGCCCAACGAGGCTGGAGCAATCGGAATCATCGGCGGAGCTGACGGCCCGACCGCCATCTTCCTTTCCTCCAAGCTGGCACCGGACCTCATGGGAGCGATCGCCGTATCGGCATACTCCTACATGGCCCTCGTACCTGTAATACAGAGGCCCATCATGCTGGCCCTTACCACGAAGAAGGAAAGGCTCATAAAGATGCCCCGTCCACGCCAGGTAAGCCAGAAGGAGAAGATCATATTCCCCATCGTGGGATTCCTCACAACCGCCTTCATCGTTCCTTCGGGACTTCCGCTCCTTGGCATGCTGTTCTTTGGTAACCTGCTGAAGGAAAGCGGTGTCACACGAAGGCTCGCCGAGACCGCAAGAGGTCCTATGATCGATGTGGTAACAACCCTTATCGGCCTTACCGTCGGATGCTCCACCCAGGCCGACAAGTTCCTCTCCGGAACCAGCGTGAAGATATTCTTCCTCGGACTCCTGTCCTTTGTCATTGCAACGGCCTGCGGAGTGCTATTCGTGAAATTCATCAACCTTTTCCTCAAGGAAGGACGCAAGATAAACCCTCTCATCGGAAACGCCGGAGTATCCGCCGTTCCTGACAGCGCAAGGGTTTCCGAGATCGTCGGAAGGGAGTTCGATCCCAACAACCACCTTCTCATGCACGCCATGGGTCCCAACGTAGCCGGTGTGATCGGTTCGGCCGTAGCGGCAGGTATCCTTCTGAGCTTCCTTGGTTAGCGCATGAGGGGATCGTCGCTTGAAAAGCTTCTTTCTCGCCGCATCGTCCTTCTGGACGGTGCAATGGGGACCATGCTGCAGCTGCACGGCCTCCAGGGAAACAGCGAGGAGTTCAATCTGACCGCCCCCGATGTCATCTACGACATCCACAAGGAATACATAGAGGCCGGAGCCGACATCATAGAGAGCAACACCTTCAGCGCAAACCGCATTTCCCAGAAAGAGTACGGAATGCAGGATCGTGCCTACGAACTTGCCCTCGAAGGAGCCAGGATAGCGTCCCGCGCAGCGCAGGACGCAGAGACCACAGTCTATGTGGCAGGCAGCGTAGGCCCCACTTCAAAGTCCCTTACGCTGGCACCCGACATAACCCGTCCATGGGAAAGGAATATTTCCTTTGACGAGATGATGGAAGCCTACTCGCAGCAGATTTCAGGGCTTCTTGACGGAGGCGTCGACCTTATCCTGATTGAGACATGCTTCGACGCCCTCAATGCAAAAGCCGCCCTCTATGCCCTTTCACGACTGAAGAGGGGATTCCCGGCAATAGTTTCGGTAAGCGTAGCCGACAGGAGCGGAAGGACGCTTACAGGACAGACCATAAAGGCATTCTACACATCAGTCAGGCACTACCCCCTGCTGGCCTTCGGAATGAACTGCTCCCTTGGCCCCGAGGAGATGACTCCCCTTCTGAAGGACATATGCTCATGGTGCGAAGTTCCTGTGATATGCTATCCCAACGCCGGTCTTCCGAATGAAATGGGACAGTATGAGCTGAAGCCCGCTTCCATGGCTGCCGGAATGGACAAGATGGTCCGCAAATGCTCCCTCAACATAGCGGGGGGATGCTGCGGAACGACCCCGGAGCATATATGCGCGGTAGGTACGGCCCTATGTGAGATCAGGCCCAGAAAGACTCCGAAAAGCGACGGCCTGCTCTCTGTAAGCGGCCTTGAGAGCGTAACGGTCGACCTTCGCAATTCAAACTTCACCCCTATCGGGGAAAGGACAAACGTAGCCGGAAGTCGCAAGTTCGCCAAGCTGATCGCAGCGGGCCAGTACGACATAGCCCTCGAAGTGGCTGCGAACCAGATAGAGGGAGGAGCCTCCATAATTGACATAAACATGGACGACGCCATGCTCGACGCCCCCGCCGAGATGGAGAAGTTCGTCCGCTGCATACAGAACGACCCTGCCGTCGCGAAGGCGGCCCTGATGATAGATTCTTCCTCGTGGGAGGCTGTGACAAGGGGCCTCAAGAGCGCCCAGGGAAAGTGCATAGTGAACTCCATCTCCCTAAAGGAAGGGCCGGAGGAGTTCCTTCGCAAGGCTCTTGAGATCCGCTCCTTCGGAGCTGCCATGGTAGTGATGGCCTTCGACGAGAACGGACAGGCCACGACATTTGAAAGAAAGACGGAGATATGCAAAAGGGCATACGACCTTCTGACCGGGGCGGGCATTCCGCCACAGGAGATCATCTTCGATGTGAACGTCCTCTCTGTCGGAACCGGAATCCCCGAGCACAGACGCTACGGAATAGATTTCATTGAAGCGGTGCGCTGGATAAAGGCGAACCTTCCCGGGGCCTACACATCCGGAGGAATATCCAACCTTTCCTTCGCATTCAGGGGCAACAACCCCGTCCGCGAGGCGATGCACTCCGTATTCCTGTTCCATGCAATAAAGGCAGGGCTTGACATGGGAATCGTAAACGCAGGAATGCTCCAGGTCTACGACGAGATAGAGCCAACCCTTAGGAAATGTTGCGAAGACGTAATCCTTGACAGGGATCCCGACGCCACAGAAAGGCTGATTTCCCTTGCCCATGAAATAGCGGAAAAGAAAAATGAAGCATCCGGGGAAGGTTCCGCGTCAAAGGACGTCCCGGCAAAGAACCTGACCCTCGAGGAAAGACTCAGCGAGGCGCTAGTAAAGGGAAAGGAGGACACGCTCAAGGAAGACGTCCTCTCCGCCCTTGAAAAGTACGGAGCGCCCGTAAAGGTGATCGAAGGGCCCCTCATGGCCGGTATGGAGAGGGTGGGAGCCCTGTTCGGGGACGGAAAGATGTTCCTCCCACAGGTCGTCAAGTCCGCAAAAGTGATGAAGGATGCCGTCGCAGTGCTCGAGCCATACATGAAAGGCTCGCAGGACGGAAAGGTCGACAGGCCCGTCATAATAAACGCCACCGTAAAGGGCGACGTGCACGACATAGGAAAGAACATCACCGGAATCGTCCTCTCGTGCAACGGCTTCGAAGTGGTAGACCTCGGTGTCATGGTCGAAAAGGAGAAGATCCTGGACGAAGCGAAAAAAAGGAACGCCGCGATAATTGGAGTGAGCGGCCTCATAACCCCATCCCTGTACCAGATGGAGGAGATCTGCCGGGAGATGACAGCCCGCAGAATGGACACTCCCCTTTTCATAGGAGGGGCCACGACATCTGCGCTACATACGGCAGTGAAGCTCGCTCCGCTGTACGACCATGTGTTCTACTGCCCCGACGCCTCGGCTTCGGCAGTAATGGCGAAGAAATGCACCCTTGACAGGGATGCCTTCGAAAAGGAGGAGCACTCCCGTCAGGAGGAGATCCGGACCCTTTACACCCAGCGCAAGAGCGGCATAACGCCAAAGAAGGTTAAGCCCACATACCCAGCAGCATCCTTCCTCACAAGGAAACAGGCAGCCCGGCTGCCAGAAAAGGCATGCTGGGACGTCCCCCTTTCAGAGGCACAGTCCATGTTTGACTGGAAGATGTTCCTTGCGGTATGGGGATTCAAGTACGGGGAGGACATAAAGGATAACGAGCAGGCCCAGAAAACCCTCAAGGAAGGAAAGGCCCTTCTCCGCAAATGGGTGCGCAATGGCGAGATATCGGTAGTGGCATCCATAATGTTCAAATCCGGATACAGCGAGGACGACTCCATGGTGTTCGAAGACGGACAGGTAATCCCTATGCTACGCCAGGAAGTGCCACAGAAAAGGCTGGACGGGAAGATGGTGTGTGCAAGCCTTGCCGACTTCCTTCCGCAGAAGAGCCAGGGATTTACTGGTCCCATGGGATTCTTCGCCATAAGCGTACATGAAAAGGGGCACGATGGAGGAAAAGGCTGCGACTGCCCATCATGCAGCTCCGACTACGATTCCATGATGGAAAGGGCCGTAAGGGTCACCTTCGCAGAGGCCGCCTCGCACTGGATCGACCTCAAGCTGAAAAAGATGCTGGGAAGAAACAGCAAGACCATCGTAAAACCTGCCATCGGATATGCAGCATGCCCTGACCACACGCTGAAGAAGGATGTCCTTGAAATGCTGCCAGGAGCAGACAAGCTGGGAATAGCCCTTACAGACAGCTATGCGATGATTCCCGACGCATCAATCTGCGGACTTGTAATCATACACAAGGATGCCTACTATCCGGAAATCCGAAAAATCTCCCGGGAGCAGTATGAAAAGTACTCGCACAAGAGGGGGTTCTCAGAAGATGAGGCCAGACGGTTCCTTGGACATCTGCTATAGGGAGCGCCCGGGGGAATAGACCTATTGTAAGAAGAATAAGATTATCAACCTTTTAAAATATTTTGGCTAACTATAAAAATTTATACCCAGCCAAAATACCTCATAACACCTTCGTTTTGGCTAATTATAAAATGCTATACTCAGCCAAAATAATCCAAACTAGTACTTATTGACGAGTAAGGAGGACCTTTAGAAGCACTCCCTTAGGATTTCCTCCACATTGCGGGCCTTGCCCATGGTATAGAAATGGATTGCGGGAACCCCGTGGGAAAGAAGGTCCTTGCACTGCGCAATCGCCCATTCTATTCCTATGCGGTAGGTTGCATCCTTGGATGGTGACGCCTTTAATATAGCATCGGAAAGATCCTTCGGAATGTCTATGGAGAACGATTGGGGAAGGAGCTCTATCTGCCTCATGGATGAAATAGGCTTTATCCCGGGGATTATCGGGACTGTTATTCCGGCCGCCCTGCACCTGTCGACAAAATCATAGTAGGAGGAATTGTCGAAGAACATCTGCGTGATAATGTAATCGGCACCTTCATCGACCTTCTTTCTGAGGTTAGCGATGTCCGTCTCCCTGTTTGGAGCCTCGAAATGCTTCTCGGGATATCCGCCTACACCAATGCAGAAGTCTCCGCCACATTCCTTTTCAAAGGAGCGGATGCCAGACACCATCTCGCTGGCGTGGGAATATCCTCCCGGAGTAGGAGTGAATCTCTTCTCCCCCACCACGCTGTCACCGCGAAGAGCCATGACGTTCGAGATCCCGAGGAACTTGAGGTCCTGGAGCTGGGAGCGCAGGTCGCTCTCCGTAGACCCTCCGCAGATGAGATGGGGAACCATCTCCACCTTGAAGCGGGACATTACGGCTCCGCACACGGCAGTCTCGCTGACCCTTCTGCGTACGATCCTCTTTTTGAATGTACCGTCCTCAAGTGGTACGAACTCGACCTCGTCCCTATGGCATGTCACGTTTATGTACTTAGGGCTGAACTCCATGAAAGGTTCGATGCTGGAGAGGAGTTCGTCCTTGGATATGCCGCCAAGGGGTGGCACTATCTCAAGGGAAGGATAGGGCTTGGCTGAGGAATTTATTATGTCGATAACCTTCATTTCACTACTGAATCTCTACAAATATAATTGAAATTTGCTACAACAAGGACACGTCTCCGTAGGAATCCGGTCATGCGAGTATCGTTAGCATGGTAGCAAGCCTTGTCTGCGCGGCACAATGTCGCGACATGTCATCTTCCCATCAATACATAAGCCCGAACATCCAAAGATGAATCCTGTTTCCATAACCAGTCTCAACCCCGTCTATGGCGATGAAACTATCCGGAAGTTTCGCTATCTGCCTGAAATCCTTTCCCGGTCCCCCGACTTTGAAAAGATATTTCCCGTCAACATGGAAATCTCCCGCCTTCGGATACTGGAGGGCATGTGACAAAGACATCTGGTTTGCAAAGAACGTCTCCCTGTCTTTTAGAAAAGCAACTTTGTAACATGAAATCAATTTTGAAAAGGTGAAAATATTACATAAAATCGCTTTTAGAAAAGTGATTTTAACCTTAGGACTGTGGCTATCTTTCAGTAAATGCCCTTACGACAGCGAACCACCCATCAGATGTTGAAATATCAGACTTGCTCCAGGCTGATGAGAAGTAGTATGTGAGCGGTTCTCCCGACCTTATTCCCTTAAGGCACACGAGATGTTCGCTTCCTGCATGATTCATGGAAGCAGTAGAATCAGCTCCCGGAAGAACGACAGCTATGCCGATCCTTCCGTCCTCTTCCTTCGCCCCTTCTTCCGAGAATCTCTCCCATATGGCTATCCTGTCACCACTGTCACCGTGCATAAGTGCATCGGGACTATGGCAGACGACTCCTGCCGCAATGGCAAGGGAATCGCTTCCACTGAACTTGTATAAGTCTTCGCATTTGCAAAAGCGCACCCCTTTTTCAACAGTTATCGTCTTGTCAAGCGAGATTTCAAGACTATCAATCTTCCACGAAGGATAGTGGAGGGTGAACACGACCTTTTCAGGAGTCTTTTCAAGAATGCTAACCGAACGGTAGTTGGTCGCAGGGAACACCATCTTTCCCCTTACGACTGGGCAGGACGCCCCGCCACCAAGGGACACCCCAACCTGATAGCGGTCCATTCCGTCGCCATGGTCTTCATGGAAGCTTATGTGGCGCTTAGTATCATCCTCGTAGCGCTTGTCGGCAACAAGATCGGGAACATTCTTGACCCAGATGTCAAACCCAGGAGTGATCATTTCCTTCTCAAGAGCCTTTCCGTATGCCCTATATATGAAGAAGTCATTCTCCCACATGAAATCATCCTTTCTCTCGGGGACTTCACGGGCCGTAACCGAGGCCTTCTTTTCCTTGGGAGTGCAAAGCGTAAGCGATAGCAGCGCTACCAGAAGTGGAAAATATCTTTTCATGGAATGTGTCTTTATTCTTGCAAAAATACTCTAAAATACCGTACTGTCACCTATCCCAGTAAACCACATACCGGCATCTCTGGGCATCGTAGAAAGGAATCAGGGGAATGTCCTTGGAATATTTCACATGGGATAGGCCTTCGGGAACGGCATAGTCATAGGTATAGTAGTCATTGTATGCGGAAGGGTCGCTGAAAGGTTCATTGACACTGCAAAGTTTCCCAGCCATGACTATAGGACCGCGAAGAATTGCATACCGGGAAGGGTCGTCCCTTGTGGATTCCTGGTGAAAAGTCATCGGAAACTCCACTTCCACCTTATCCCCCGCTTTCCAATACCGTCTTATGGCGATGTAGGAACAGTTTGCCTGGCTGACTTTCACATTCCTTCCGTTCACCTTGACACTCACCGCCTCCGCCCAGCTGGGATAGCGGATATTAAGGGTGAAATCCCTTGAAGTCCCGCCTATTGAAAATGAAATGGCACCTTTATTCGGAAAGTCTGTCTTCTGTCTTACCATGGTCCCGTCCCAGTCGAGGATTGACGGAATGAAAAGGTTCACCCACAGGGCGTCATCACTGTGGAAGTATATGGAGGAAGTGTACCTTGCATGACTCTCGAATCCGGAGCCTACGCAGCACCAGAAACTGTCTTTCCTTGTACTGAGGAGCCTGTATGCCCCTGTCATAAGCGGCGTGAAATAGCATACCATCGAAGAAAGCGTGTCCTGCTGTCCGAGGATATGGTTGTAAAGAGCCCTTTCGTAATAGTCAGCGACCTTTGGATCGGCATTCCAGCAGAATATGTGGCCGGCAAGTTTCAGAAGATTGAACGTGCAGCAATTCTCCCCGTCATACCCGCTTAGGTGACGGCTCTGCTTCTCAGGTGAGAAGAGATGCTCCTTGTCTGAGACTTCACCAGTTACGAAGGCATGCTCGTAAGCGAGGGTGGAAAACAGGAGTTCCGCAGCCTTGCGGCTATCCTCCGCCCCGAATAGTTCGTAGTTCCTCGCTTCTCCAAGAAGCTTGGGTATAAAAGTGTTGGCATGGTTGGTGCCAAGATTCGTCTCCCCGGCTTTAATAGGGTCTACCTTTTCATCATGGTAGAAGAATCTCGCCACAGAAAGGTACCTCTCATCCCTGGTTGCCGCGTAGAGGTTGTACATCGCCTCGTTGAATCCGCCGAATTCGTTGCAGATCATTCTCTTTCGCGTATCCTCGTCAAGCGGCGAGAGCTTGCCATAGGCCCAGTCCCCCATGCCTCTTGCAAGGATGAGCGCCTTTTCACTGCCGCAGATGGTCCACTGGTCGAGCAGCCCCTGAAGGATCTTGTGAAGGGTGTAGAATGGAGCCCATACCCTTTCACCGCGAATGTTCCTGTTTATGAGTTCCTCAGGAAATGCCGAAAGATAACCGTTTCCGTAGGCCTTCTGCGCGGCTTCAAGAGCGGAAAGTATGCTGTCGGCCTTAGCCTTAGCCCTCCCGTCCGAAGTCGCGGCCTCAATCCACGCAAGGGCTGAAAGCATGTGTCCCGTGGTGTGTCCCCTGAGTTCGCAGTCAAGGCTCTCCCAGCCGCCAAGCTTTTCCACTGTCATGTATCCACCTTCCTTGCCTGCCCAGGCTCCCGAAGATGTCTGGAAGCTATGTACAAGGCTCTCAACCGGTATGCTCATGATCCACGTAGTGTCCCTTCTGAAATTGTCCTTGAAGCGTGACTCTTCGAGCCTCACCATGGATGGATGGAAAGGAACGCACACCTGGAGGACTACTATCGCAAGTGCTATGATTTTCATGGGATCCTGTCTATCTTATCTTGAAGGCCTTATATGGATGGCGGCTCCACCCGAAGGGAGCAGCTGCAAGGCAAGCACATCCTTATTCGAAACAATCCTTGACGATACTCCCACCTTCGATTTGGTGGAAAGGGACGGGTCATCTTCATATATCAGGGCCTCGTATCTTCCATCAGGCAGAAAATCCAGCAGAATCTCCACTTTGCGTCCTTCAAGAGATGTCATGGCGCCTATGAACCAGTCTTCCCCGGAGCGACGCGCCTGTACAATATACTGTCCTATCTCCCCGTAAAGGGCCCTGCTTTCATCGAACACCGTTGGAATGTCCTTCCAGAAAGAAAGCTCCGCTCCCCCATCGTATACCTTCGGGTCGTCGTACCAGAACATGAACTGCAGTGGGCTGTAGTAGACGGCCGCCATAGCAAGCTGATGAGCGTGGGTATTCTTCACCCTTGAGTTGTAATAGCATAGGGTGTAGTCGGCCGCGCCGCAAAGGAACCTCGTAAAGGGAAGTGTCACATTGTGGTCAGCGGAAGGCATCTCCTCGTTTCCACGAATGCCCTCCTGGGTAAGGAGGTTAGGGTAGGTCCTCGAAAATCCGGTCGGCCTGTACTCGTCATGGATGTCCACCATGAGAGAGTAGGCGGCACATTTTCTTACGGCATCATGGAGCCATGTCGTCCACATCTGGTTTCCGACCTGGACGAATCCGAACTTTATTCCCGAGACGCCCCATTCCCTGTACAGGGGAAGTATCTGGTCCAGTTCCCTGTACAGGGCCCTCTGGTTTACATACACCCATACGCCAAGCCCATGGGAGCGGGCGCTGTCGCAGACCTCCTTTATCGTGAAGTTCATCGAAGGAGCCTCCCTGAGAGCGCTGCTTTCCATGCTCATTTCAGGGCCGTACCATCTGGCGTCCAGCTCGATGAACTGGAATCCCATATTCTTTGCGAACTCAATGCCCCTCATTATGAATCCTCTTTCGAGCTTTCCGCAGCGATAGGCCTTTCCAGGTTTTACAAATGAAGGGTCCGCGATGGCGCATGGCGCATTGAGATTGAGGAATATGTCCTTGCTGTTTACTAGGTCAATGCTCCTCTCCCCTGCCATAACGACCCTCCACGGAGGGTCATATGGAGAAATCGCCTCCACCCCGTCATACAGGCTTACGCTTACCGTCCACGGGGCGCTTACCGTAAACTTTCCCCTTGAATAGTCCACAAGTGCGGCCTCACCGATAGCCGCCTTCTTTCCGGAAGGGAGTTCAAGGAACATGGGCCTTTCCATCTCGCCGGGACTGTCGGAAGGGACTACCCTGAAATGGTGGAAAGGTCCCTGGGCCCACTCGCTGTCCCATGCCATGGTCCCCTCGGGAAAGGTGAATGTAGTTCTCTCACCTCTTATGTTGAGGAAAAGGCCGTTCTCCTGCTCTGGAAAATGGTATCTTATGGCGACACCCTCGTCATAGGCCCTTACCTGGAGGGTCATGCTGTAGTAGCGTCTCTGGTCGTACCCTCCGGCGGAAGAGCCTTCCGTGTCCTTTCCCTTTACATATTGCAGATCAAGGAAAGAGTAGCTGTCGCGTATGGAGGAGTTCTCCCCGTAAAGCGGCGTCCAGAGGGTATCGCATGAGCCTTTCTGCGCAGAGCGGAATCTCCATGTATCTTTTTCATCCGAAGGGATGCCGAGCGCCGATTCCATGAGGCGGTTGGAAAGGTCCACCCCGAGAGTACCCCAGGCGATCTTCTCTCCCTTGTAGGTTATGCTATAGGACATGTCCGAAGTGCCGATGTCAAAGCGAAAGTCCCCTCCTGGAGACTCGACACTCGCCGTGGCTGGCTCTGAATGGTCAAGGCCCTGCGCCCCAAGGCAGAGAGGGAGCAGCAGAACCATTGCCACCGTTAATAGTCTTCTTCTCATTTTCTTTCTATTTTGACCGCTCCGTCATCCTTGCAGATGACGGTGTCCACGTTTCCGTTTTCAAGACGGACCCTCACCCCCACATCCGAAGGGTCTTCTGCGCTGAAGAACTCGACGGAAAGGATCTTCGATGGCTCGCCTGTGCATGTTGGCTCGTATACGCACACGAAAGGACGCATCCAGGCCTCTCCCCTCTGCCTTGCTATGAACGTAAGCACAGGCTGGCTTCCTATGTCGTAAGGCTGGTCCTTCATCCTCTCATACTCAAGGTTAGCCGGTGAAAGGGCGCGGATTATCTTTCTTTCCTTCTCCCCCTTCATCCACATGTTCATCTCTATCTTTCTTCCGTCGGAGAGGTTTGTCGTGAAGACAGCCCTGAGAGGAGAGCCGTCGCTCTCGGTGCACCATTTGTCGTAAATATACGAATAAGCGTACAAATGTCCGCCTGCAAACGCCAGTTCGTTTGTCTGATGGAGGTCAAGCGGCCTTCCGGACAAGTCCATCAGGGTCATCTCCTGCCCGAGGTTGTGGTAGAAATAGTCGTGCGTCTTGTCCGTCCCGTCCTTTTTCGAGCTGCGGAACACGTCGATGTAGTATCCGCCGTCTTCGCCCACCTTCAAAAGGGAAACGCTCCGCATCTGCTGCGCTCCGCTCTCAGGCTCGTGGAAAGACACGGTGCTGTACGTCCAGGACGGGAACTCGCCCGAAGGAACGCTCTCGCATCCGGTGGACACGACATTGAAAGGATGGTTGCTCATCATTGCTGGATACGATGATATCCCGTCCACGCATACGGTGTTGTGAGCAGGGAACTGGGAGTAGTACTCCGCATAGTCCAGCCCGCTGTAGAGGTTCTTCCCGATTCCACCATCAGGGGCAAGCACATAGCCCTTGCCGTAGAGTTCCAGGGATATTCCGTTTGCATGCTGATGGTTTCCAAGGCTTCCATTTAGAGAGTAGGCAAGGTCATGGGATGGGTCCATCCCGGAGCGCGACATTATCCACGACACGTTCGGGGCATAGAAGTACGGGCTGACCCATTTCTCGACAGAAGATGCGGAAGCATCCTTTGATACGGCTTCCAGAAGCGATGACATTTCACCGGCAAGGGCCGTATTCCCATGACGGGTTGCATACTTCAGGACGCTCTTTATGCCCTTTGTCTGGAGATAGTCGGGATGGGTGTCACCGAAGCCAGCTATCATCCTGTTCGGAAAGAGGTACTGTACACTGGCCTTCACTCCTTTTATTATTACGGGCAGTTCCGCAAAAACGTCCACACCGGCCTTTTCGTCAAGGTAGTCGGCGAATGATGCAAAGTCGCCAAGCACGGTTGTCGAGTACCCGGGGGACTCGTACCATATTCCTGTGTCCTCGTCGAATCCGAATTCAGCCATACGCCTAAGGCTCCACTGCCTCACGCTGTCCTTGTTCAGGATGCAGTCAAGGTAGTACTCCCTTCCCTTTCCGTCAGAGTACGCAGAGTCACTCCTCAGCACAAGGGCTATCTTCGCTATGAAAGACGCCTGGAATAGGTTCCAGTTGTTATGGGGCACCCCGTTTGCAATCTCTACTTCCGCCCATTTCTTGAGTGCGGCATCATAGAGGTCGTACATGGAGGGGTCTATATGGTCCTTGAGTAGGGAATATATCTCTGTCACATGGGATATGCTCTCTTCGTGGATGACCTCGAAGGTGGTAAGGCCGGATAGTGTCTGCTGGTGTCCCCTGTTAAGGTCCACTGGGACACTCCTTCCGGCAATGCCCTTGAGATATGTATCCAGGACACCTTCCGCCATGTCGGCATAACGGGTGTCGGATGTGACATCGTAGAGTCTTGCCGCATCGCGGGCTATGCCAAGGACCATGCGGTTCATGGCCTCTATGTTGCACCCGGTCTTGGAAGGGTGCACCTTCTCCATCTTTCCTGTTGCGCGGCTGACCATGGTGACGCATCCATCCGGATCGTCATCGTAAGGGACGAAGTCCTCGACCTTCGATGGCTTGTCATAGGCCGTGGCCACGGAACGTGTCCCGTTGAACTTCACTGTCGGATACTGTGCCCTCTCCCCTCCGGCATGGTCGAATGTCTCACCCATTATGTAGACATCGGAGGCGTTGGTACTCCAGTACATCTGAAGACGGCTGCTCAGGTAGTCGGGTTCAGAGATGACCTTCTTAAGATAAGGGTCCACACGCACCCTTAGCGCCTCCACCCTGGAGTCCTGTGCAGCGGCGGGGATGCACCCTGCCACGATGGTAGTGAGAACTAAGGCTATTGATAGCGGAAGCGCCAGGAAGCGGTGTGTTGCCATATGCTCGGAAATGCTTTTGCAAGTTAAGATTTTAATTTGTCAGGTGTGCCAGGACAGGGCGGAATTCCTTCCTATTCGCTGAATGAAGTTCCGTAGGCGGAGTTCACGGCATCAAGGGTTGCGAAAGTCTGTACATCGTATAGTTTCCAGGTGGGGGCGCTGTCAGCTACGATATCCGCATACTTTATCTGGAAGGTGGTGAATGTCACGGCCTCGGTTGTGGGGAGGACGCTGGTGGACCCCCATTTCTGGGAAGACAGGTCATATACCCATACGACAGAGTCGTCAGAAAGTGTCTCAGCGTACTTTTTCTTGTTGGAGCCGCCTCCGAGAGCGCCCTTGTAGGAAGAGCCGTCGGAAGACTTGCCGTCTATGGTGACATTGCGGGAGTCGCCTTCAAGTGTCATCCTGATGGCGAGGTATGGATAGTTGCCCGCATGCAGGACAACTCCCTCGCTGCCGGTGTACTTGACATCGCCGCGGAACTTCGCCCCTGATGCCGCAGTCACAATTGATGCATAGCCGTCACCAAAGGTGTAGGTGGCGCCGCTTGTCGCCGCGCTCCAGTCATTTTCAAGGTCTGCGGTGTACTTGCCCTCGCCGTCTTCGGTCTCTTCTTCACCACCTTCGGAAGATGACAGGTCAACATTTATCTTCGCACTCTGCCCCGCCGTAAGCTTGTAGGATGCAGACGAGAGGTCAAGGGATACGGTATCGTAGGTCTTCTTGTCGGTCGTGACCGTGACGCTGAGCGTATTGAGGGCGTCCCCGCGGAATACGCCTGCCCATACGTCAGCCTCTCCGTCGGAATTTGCAGCGACGTCTACGGGATTGATTGTCAAGGCCTTCTTGGCTGCACTCGCCTTGAGGGAAACGGTTTTGGCGAATTCCACATAACCCGTTCCCGCCAGCTTGGCGTTGGATTCCACAGCAACACTGCTTACGCTCTCTCCTTCGGAAAGCCCCTTCAAGACGAAGTGCAGATACGCCCCATAGTGGGAGAATTCCACATCGATGTTCTCGGAGAGGGATGTTACGCTCTGCGTTCCTGCAATTACAACGGAAAGCGGATCGGGGGAAGTCGCCGAAGGTGTCTGCGTATCGGGAATCTTCACCATTATGCGGTTGGAGTTCTGGATTTCGGTCTTCGTTATCTGACAAGCGGGGCTTACGGCCCACAGTGTGTAGGAGCCGCTGCCGTCATCTGCAAGCGTGGCGTCGAACTCCGCCCCCGCCCCTTCGCTCTGAAGGGTGATGGAGGATGAAGTGACGACATCAAGGGCGTTGACAGATATGCCGATGGCATCTGTGCTCTCCCATATGCTTGAATAAGGAGTCTCGCTGTCCCCGCTTTCCACGAAGGCCACCTTGGTCAGGGGGTTCACCGCACGGAAATGCACATTCACCGTCTCAAAGGCTTCTTCACCCTTGGGAGAAGCTTCCCTGGTATCGCAGCCGGATGCCATAAGCGCTGCAGCACTCGCGAAGGAAAAGAGTATCAATATCTTTTTCATGATTCTATCCTTGATTATGTTCAAATGAAAATGTTTGCAATACCTATCTTGAGAAGCTGTTGAGGGTTATCTCCCCTATGCCGCCTATAGGATTGGTGTCCTCCTTGGCGACTTCCTCTATGGATACAGCCACAATATACTTGTATGAATCCAGGTATCCTCCGTAGAAGCCGGTCACCTTGACGGTCTTGCCGTCATAGCTGCCTGCGGAAAGGTCCGAGGAAGGATAGTATATGCTTCCGGTATAGGTGGACGCCCCGTCTACGGAAAGGTTGTAGTAGCTTCCCGACACGCTGAGCGCTCCAGTCACGGTGACATACCCGGACTTGGAAGGAGAGTATGAATCGAACTGCGAAGTTATGTCTGTTGCAGAAGGGTATGATACGCTTCCGCCGGTTGACGTGGTTGTGAAATTGGTAACGCTGCCTAGCTGCGCCACATTGGCGTAGGTGCTCTTTACCGCGCTGAAGGATACTTCGTCACCTATGGCGACGCTGTTTGCGCCCTTGTCATAGACAAATATCGCGGATGTCCCGTCGTAAAGGATGAAACCTCTCCGGGTAACCGCTGCAACAGTCCCGGAGATGGACAAGTCAGTGTCATCCGCCAGGGATACGGCCTCTGTCACCGTGTATGATCCAACGGCCTGCTGGGTCACGGATACGGTCGCCTTCGTGCTTCCATCCGAAAGGGTGAAAGTGACAGTGGCTGTCCTTGACGAAGTGGTGGTATTGGCCTCGGCCACAAGGTTTACGCTCTGTGCATTGTCGGATGCTTCTCCGCTTGAAGGAGAAAGGGTGAGCCATGAGGCATCACTTTCGGCAGTCCATGCGTAGTTGGCACTTAGCGATACGCTCTGGCTTCCGCCACCGTACTCGAAAGATACGCTTGAAGGAGTGACACTCACCTTGGGTTCTTCCGCTGCGGCCTGGCTTACGGATACTGTAGCCTTGGTCTGCCCGTCTGAAAGGGTGAAGGTTATGGTGGCGCTACGTGACGTGTAGGCCTCATTGGCATCGGCCTTTACAGAAATGCTCTGCGCATCGTCGGAGGCTTCTCCGCTAGCAGGCGACAGGGTGAGCCATGAAGCGTCACTCTCGGCAGTCCATGCATAGTTCGCGGTAAGGGAGATGCTCTGGCTTCCTCCTTCGGCCTCGAATGAAAGGCTCTGAGGGCTGACCTTTGCAGAAGGCGTCTCTGCCGCGGCCTGGGTGATCTCTATTGTAATTTCCTCGCCGTCCACCACTATGGTAATCGTCGCGGTACGCTCCTCATAGGTAGTGTTCTCTTCCACGGTCACCATAATGCTGTCATCGCCATCGCCGCTTGAAGGCTCGATTGAAATCCAGTCGGCATCGCAGGACGCCTCCCACGAAGAGTTTGTGGAGAAAGACACCATCGTCGAGCCGCCTTCTGAATCGAATGACACGCTGTCGTCGCTTCCAAGAACAATATATACGTCCTCCTCGTAGCCATACTGCCTGATGTTCACGCTATAGGAAAGCGAGCCGCTTGAAAGGGTGAGGGTGGCGGTGCGGGCCTCCTCGGATGTATTCTGCTCTACGCTTACGTCAACGACCTGGTAGTCGTCCTGGTTGCCGCTGCCGCTGGAAGCGGATACACTCACCCAGGAGTCGCTGCAGGAGATGTTCCATGCGGAGGTGGATGAGAAGGTCAGCTCCCTGGTGCTCTGCTCTGCATAGTACAGGAGGGTCGTCACTGAGACGGAAAGTTCAGGAATGACCTCGACTTCCTCGGCCGGCCTTTCGATGCTTCCGGCCTCCTTCTTGCAGCCGGCTACGCAGGCCGCAACCGCTAGCAGGACAAGTAATCGATTGATTTTCATAATTGTATCTTAATTAGTTTTTGTTTTCGTGTCTTATTTTACCCTATCTTTTTGTAAAGGTTATGTCCTTGCAGTGCTCTCCTATGAACACTCCGGCAAGGTCTGATGTCTTCCACCATGGCTTTCGCTCCGGCATGTCGTCAGAGATGGTCCTCCCGTCAATGGAAAGGTTCACAAAGTGCACACCCTCGACAGTCCGTTCTTCATCATATCCGCTTACAATGGAAAGAGCCGGAGCCCCGCCGCTGCAGGATACGTCCTCCAGGGTGACATTGCGGATTCCCCTGCCCGGGGCAGAGCAATACTTTCGGTTGAAGCATACCCTGAAATTCAGCAGCATCCCCTTTTCCACGTCCCTTATGTCGATCATTCTGAACGTCACGCCATCCACAAGGACGTTGTCTCCGTCATTTATTGCCATGCACCCCATGTAGTCCACCTGGCTTTCATTCTGCCCGAGGATGAGTATGTCCTCGTAAAGGACGTCGCGAATGGCCTCGCAGGCGTCGGGATTTCCGTGAAGCCCTATCATTATGGGGTGGGCGATATCGGCCTTGAGTACGGCGTCACGGAAGGATATGTTCCTGCAGGAGCCAGAGTATCCCTTGCGGGTGCAGTAGATTGTCGTGCAGTCGTCGCTGGTACGCGCAAAGACATGCTCATAGGATACGTCCTGGCTTGCGAATACATTGTAGCCGTCGCCCCATGGGTAGTAGGATATCACCTTTGTATCGCGCACCGTCACCCTTCTGCTCTCCCCTACCGGAATCTGCGTTGTGAAAGGACCATCGACAAGGATGTCAGAGGATCTTCTCACCATGATTCCTTCGTGGCATCCGGGATCTATTGTGCCATGGACGAGCACCCTGACGGATGACGCATCGTCGATGCACACGAAGCCTTTCAATATCGCATCCTTGTGAAGGTAGAGGGTCTGCCCCGAGAAAAGGCGAAGCGAATCGCCTTCCAACACGTGTTCGCCCGGGCCGAAATAGATGCACTCTCCGGATGGTTTTTCCATGGGATGATCCGCAAATACGTGCAGCGATCCGAGTATGTGAAAAGAAGGTCTGTCAAGTAAAAGAGTGGTGTCAGGCGCCCCGGGAACGCCTTCCACACGAAGAACCGCTGTCCTATTAAATTCCACCTTGCATACAGAGATTTCGCCATCCATGACTTTCCACGGAAGGAGTGAAACGGCCTCTCCGTCCAAGGTCACGCTCCCCTTTCCGAGCATCACCTGGGAGACGGAAAGAAGAAGGACGAATATTATTGAAAGCCTTTTCACAATAGGACAGCTTTAATAGGACAAAACATTACATCTTTTTGGTTTCCAACGGACTGCGACCTTCATTGAGAGCCCTTAGCTTCAGCAGAGCCTCAAGGTAGTAGTAGTCCGCATATACTATGCTTGCATCTATTTCGCTTCCGGCAGGATGATGGCCTGTCGAATGAAGCAGAAAGGCCACGTTGCGCCCGCGGCTCTGGTACTTCGCAGCACTGAGCTGCCGCAGCGATTCTTCGGCGAATTCCCTATAATGCCTGCCCTTCCGTCCACCAATGTAATTAGAGAGTTCAAGCAAGGCGCTTGCGACAACGCAGGCGGCACTCGCATCTTTTGATACCACTTCGGAGGGGTCGTCCATGTCCCATGGCGGGACAAGGTCATCGCTTCCGGCACGCAGGCGCTCGATGTAGACGTCCGTGACCTTTTGCGCAAATGCAAGAAATCTTTCATCTCTTGTGTGGCGGTACACCATCGTATAGCCATATATGGCCCAGGCCTGTCCCCTCGACCACATCGAGGAGTCGGAGTAGCCCTGATGGGTGACGCCCTTTATGAAGTGGCCGTCGAGCGTGTCGTACACGGCCACATGGTAGCATGAACCATCCTTCCTGAAATGGTTCTTCATAGTCGTTTCGGCATGCCTTGTGGCTATTTGCGCTAGAGAGGGATCTCCTCCGTTCTCCGCAGCCCAGTAAAGCATGTCCAGGTTTATCATGTTGTCCATGATAGTGTTGTGGGGCCATCCGTTACGCTCCCTTTCACGTGGCCAGCTGAGGATTGTCCCCACCTTGTGGTTGAACAGTGTGGCAAGGGTGTCGGCAGTGCGCAGTATGACATCCCTGTAGGCGGGGTCCCCTGTCGCTTCATACCCTTTTCCGTATGAGCAGAATACGAGGAATCCCAGGTCGTGGTCGTATGCGCTCTGGCGCGAGAGGAACTCCAGGGACTCCGTATATCCCTTTGCCGCTTCCTTTATGTCATCTCCTCCGAGGGCCATGTAGTCCATCCAGAGTATGCCAGGCCAGAATCCCGAGCACCACTCCTCCGCGGAAGCCTTCCTGGTATTCCAGCCACTGAGGGTATCCTCAGATAGGATGTTCCGTGGCTCCATGGAAAAGTCGTACGAGCCGCTGCTGTCCCTCAGGGCTTCCAGAGCCCTGTGGACCTGGTTGTCGCAATAGGAAATCGCGCCTTCCGGATCCAGGCCCCTGGTGCAAGACAGTGCAAGCACCAGGCAGCCGATCCAACAAAATACTTTATTATGAACAAAAAACACGGTCATTCCCTGTAAAGCATGAGTGTCCCCCAGCCGAGCTGGTCGAATGCTCCGGAGTTGGAGCCGTAGCGGTCGTCACCCGCACCGCACTCGGGACGGGTCTTGTCCGCGAACATCTTCACATATGCAAAGCCGTCGGCAAGGCCCTTCACTTTTGCATAGTGCATGTAGAATATCTCCCATCCGGGGCGCGTCTTTCCCCTGCCGCTGTCGTCAGATACCTGGATGTGTGTCGCTCCGTGGTTCTTGTCCTTGCATGAGCAGTCCACGCAGTAATAGTAGGTCGTGAAAGGCATGTCCGCCGCGGCAATGAGCCAGCTTCCTGTCTCGTTGGCGCTGTCGCTTCCAGAACGAAGGTTCGAAAGGGCCACGTACTCGCCAAGGCTCAGAAGGGCGTTGTCATTGGCAGCGAAAAAGTCAAGCTTCTCGACAAGGGGGTTGAACGTATAGAGGGTGTATGCCATCTGGGCAAGGTTGGCGGCGACCATCGTGGACATTTCGGCATGTCCCTGGTCTCGTCCGCTCTCCTGGTCCTGTCCCAGGGTCTCCCCCGTTCCGAGGGGGTCGGTATGATAGGCCTGGATGAGCTTCTTTAAGCATCCGTTGCCATCCCCGTTGTAGAAATAGTTCACGACGTAGTTCACCATTTCGTCGTCCTCGGTGAGGATTCCGATTGAAAGGTAGGAGCAGAGGTTCACAAGGTCCCAGTTGGACCAGTAATGATCCGAGCAGACGTTGCTTCCGGTATGGGTATCCAGGAAGTTCCTGTTCTTGGGAGCAAATACTGTAAGCATCCACGTCTTGAACTCGGAGAACTTCGATGAGCTCCAGCCCTCGTAGTCGCGGAGGATTTCACCCGCGTTTGCGAAGGTATAGCCCTGCGCTCCGGCTGCGAGTACCTGGTTGGCGTCATTCGAGGTTATGCCTTTGCAGGTGAGCACCCATGCGTCAAGGATCTCTATGGCCTTGTCGGCATAGGCATCGTTACCGGTCAGTTTCCACAGGAGCGCCATCTGGTAGGCGGCAGCTGCGTCCCTCATTGCATAGGCGTAGGTCTCGGAAGAGTAACCCGTCCCGGTAGTTCCACCACGGACTATCATCTCCTGGGGAGTCGCCACGTAGGAAAGCTGGGTGTAGCGGTTGTTCTTAAGAGCGGTGAACGCTTCCTTCACCGCATCAGGAGCTGTCCCCTCATCGAGGGAGGACTTTACCCTGTCAAAATCCGCCTGGGAGAACATCGCACAAGGGTGCGAGTATGTGTAGCTCTCGCTCACGGGCTCGTAGACATCCTCGCTGCCTTCGGGCAGGGTGAGGTCCACTACTCCGTATTCGTTTGTGCGGCAGGACTGGGCCCCTCCAAGAATGAGGAGGGACAGTCCGATTCTGACTATTTGATTGCTGATTTTCATAACTGGAATTATTCAGAGAATGATGTTCCGTAAGTCGAGTTCACTTCGTCGAGTGATGCGAATGTCTGTACGTCGTAGAGTGTCCAGGTTGGTGCGCTGTCGGCAACGATGTCGGCGTACTTTATCTGGAATGTGGTGAAGGTAACGGCCTCATCGGTAGGCAGTACGTTGGTTGTTCCCCATTTCTGGGAAGAGAGGTTATATACCCATACGGTAGAACCGTCGGAAAGGGTC
>Ga0181612_130148_pt1 | contig 33403 bp, 18 predicted proteins | sample HoacroProtozoa21_FD_119630 | JGI IMG/M metagenome (GOLD analysis project Ga0181612, IMG submission 119630) | Hoatzin crop microbial communities from Cojedes, Venezuel. Combined Assembly of Gp0051906, Gp0051904, Gp0051908 | reverse complement strand
CGACCCAACTGGATTTTTCCTACTTACAAATCTGGAGGAGTTGTCATTCTTCACAGTTTTGGCATTTCCAAAAGCTTCAAGAATAGGGTTTGCCTGTAGAAGCTGTTTTTCCAGCTCACCCTAAAATTCATTCAGACGCAGTTAACCCTAAACTTCATAATTAATTAAAACCAACACACATACACTGGAGAAAAATGTGAAAGATAATTTAATTCTCTAACTTTTTTTTTTTCTGAATACTGCACTTCATGTGGATTTATTTTCATTCTCTGTTAATCTTTGTGTTTATATATTTGTGCAGTTGACTGTTGTCCTGTATACATGACCCTTTTCCAGCCCTGTTGCCTGTGACAGATCAAAGGTTGTTAATCTGTTTAGCATCATGACTGGTCTTTCTTAAAAAACAAAAAAAAGGGTCATTCAATGTCAATTTTTTGTTCCCAGTTAAATATAATTATTAGAAGGGATATTCTTAAAGGAACCTCTAGCATGTCTATTTCAAGTTAGTTTACTGAGATCCTTTGCTAGCAAATGATGATGTAATTAGAATAACTTGCCAAAAATCATTGTAATGTAATGCAGCACAAAGCTACAAAGCAGATTTCATCAAGTCTATTAATAATGATTCATGCAAGGCTATTTAGGTTAAATATGGAAATGCATTGATTTATTTCAAACTAGGATAACGAATTCTCATGCAAACACGTAAACTTTGTATTATGTTGTTAATTGTGATTGGTAATTGCTATTGAAACAAATCATGCAATGAAACAAGCACGCATTTAATACTCCTATTTCTAAGCAAATCAATGAAGTTGAAAAATTCCTTTGCTTATGAATATAGCTTTTTTGAACTTTTCATTCTGCTCTGTCGTATGAGGTCACTCACACATTTGCTTCTTGTCATCCTATTCTTTGAGTACTACTCTGCAGTAACATGCATTATTTCAAATAACTCACCCTGAAAAGGAAAAAGTCCTTGATAGATAATATGATGTAATTTAAATAATGTTAATTAGAAAATAAGGCAATATTTAGGTTTCATCTAGGGGGAATAATTTGGAAAATGAAAGTGTTTCCCAATTAGTGTGCAGAACTGGTAACCTTCTTCTAAATGCTGTTGCTGAATGTCTTGTAACTTATGTGGCTATGATGAGAGCTGCCTCAAAAATGTCATTAAAAAGCAACATATTGTTCACAAATGGCTAAACTTCTCTATGTGGTCACGAGACAGGAGAATGAGCATCTTCCTGAGACTGCAGATCTTTTGAGAGCTAAGGCATATATCAAGACTGCATTTTGAAAAAAAGAAAAACCCCACCAAAAATCTTCCAAAACTCACTACTTGAGAGTTGCTGGAAGAGGGAAGGAAGATTTCCAAACAAGCTAATACAGGAGCCCTAAAATAAGTAATGAATTCCTAAAAGTCCTTGAAGTCTCTCTGTACTGAGCAGCTCTTTCCAGCAGCTCTGTAGACTTAAACACTTCACTATAGGCATAGGGTGTTGCTGAAATCAGATGATGACAGCTAAAATAGAGCTTTATCTGCTAAACTGAGACAGATACCATCTGCTTCTAGTGAGAACTGAACTATGCCATAAACTTGGGGTATAAAACTGTGGCTCCACATTAACAGCACTGTAGGCAGCTGTAAGTCCACTGAACTCAGAGTTGCCTATTCCAGCAATGAATTTTTTTTTTTTTTGGAGAGAGCTTGTCAAACGAAGTACTAAATTAACTAAGGGGCAACACATTGCCCTTTGTCATAGCCAAAGTCTGAAGAGACAGCAGTCAGTCAGGGAAAAAAGACCCCATTAAAAAAAAATAAATCCCATTTGTCTGGCACAGAAACAGAAGGAATATGCCAGCAAACCTGCCTATATTCCCAAACAGTGGTGTGCTGGTGCGGCACACCACAGTACAGGAGTGCCTAGGAGGGCCTGTAAGAAACTGCCGTAACACCTGCAGACACAGGCTGCAGTGGTGAGAATTGCTCTGTTACACATCATAACAGCAAGCTAAGAACATGCTAACTTTTGCGGATGTGAACAATTCTCAACAGTTACATGAAAATGTAAAATTGAAAGCAATATCTAAAGGCAAGCATGCAGCCAAACAAATTAATCAAACACCGTGAGGTTTAGGAATTATTTCACAACAGTCCTAAAAAGTTCAACCTGAAGCACAGAAAGCATTTGGGTATTTTCATTTAGAAATCACATTGCTCAATTTCAGGCTGAGTGGCTCTTTCAGGATCGTGGGAAATTTCATTCAAAACTATGTCAGTTTGAACACACACATAAAGAGAGTGATATTTGAAAGATGACCCTGCCCATGTCAGACCTCATTCTTTACCATGGAGCCTGACACAGTTAGGGTTGATTTGTGAGAGCATATGGAGCTATTGTTGCTTTTTATCATACCGTACAACATATTTCAACAAAATCTCTCTTAAATTTTTGAGGTGCAACAATAGCATGCAGATCTACACTCAGTGCCTTAAACACACATCAAACAGTCTAAGTTACTCACGTAAGAAAAAGATGGACCTTGCTGTATTGAATAATGTGGTATAAAACAAAGTGTCAGTGTCATTTCCATTACACAGACATTTTTATTGTTTTTCCTGTTTTAAAATAACCAATACACAGTTTCCAGGCAAATCAACCAAGAACACAAATAAAAACAATCTACTGCAGACACACCACGAGTACAAATACTATAAACATATATAAAGCATTTTAACTGAAGAAAAAAGAGAAAAACAAAACTGAAGCAAAGGGATGGGATTTGGATCCAGTCCCAGGTTAGTCTCCCAGGACCAGAAAAGGACAGATATTTTTATAGTAAATCCCTAGGTCTTCTCTGGTGCAACTGAGGCATTTTGCTATTCTTTTATTTTTTAATGACTGAAATTGCAGTGTTAGTATTCCCAGTCACTGAATTACTATTTATCAGCATGCTATAGAACAGCTTAGACTTTCTCTCAGATCCAGTCTGGTGGATATTTGCCTTCAGGTCTGTCTCGGGGCCAGTTTGATCCTGAGACTCATGTAATTCCCCAGAAGAGTCAGCAGCAACTGCAGTTACATGCCAATTAGGAATGGTCTTGAGATCACAAGTTCATTTCCCCCAGCCACTGAGCAGGACTCAGTAGGAAGAAGTTTTTTGCATAAACATTCACCGAAGGAAAACTGTGCCTTTAGTCTTGGACTGTTTACGCTAAATTTAATCCCAGATTTCTAGAAAATACTACCCAAAGGGACATCTACTCGCTCCCCTGCCCCAAAGCAGCATCTGCTGTATATGAACAACAATTATTTATGGTGGAAGAGACCAGGCTGCACACTCTGTGCTCTGGAGTCTTCTGTCTGCCAGCATACAGGGTAGGCAAGGGCAACTGCAGGACCCAGCACAGGTGTGGTCATGACATTTTTACTTTATTTCCCACTACCCTACTAATTACGTATTTTGGACTCAGTCTTACATTTAGGACGCACTGAAATGTCTTCCTGAATTAAGCCTGTTTTGTCACGAAAGTGAATTGCTACCTTTTTATTTTGCAGAAGTTTTTGAGTAACATTCAAAAGGCTGAAAATGATCTAGGACCTGGAGTTGTATCATTGAAAACAGCAAAGGTAGTCGACAGCCGCCGCCACACCAGTCATCTCTGGGAACTGGGCAGGTATAAATTCGTATTATGGGTCAGAGCAAGAAAACTAACTTTAGCCACTAAGGCAAGATTGTTAAAAGTTTTGAAGGAACAAAGTATTTCTAAATAATTGTGGCTTTCAAATTTGTTCTCTCTGACAGGGGATTAAAAAGAAAAGGCATGTTTTATACTGGGACTCGTTGCTAGTCAGTAAGAAAACTTGCTTGCTAACAAAGCCAATCAAAACTTTAGAAGTTTAAAAGCTGGTATACAAATTTGTGATGCAGCTGGACAATAGGTTAGCTAAAGGCTTTCCCAGACTTCTTAGTTGTCAGGGGACAAGGGTAAAATAAGTACCTGAGCCCTTGCAGACTTCAGGGCCTTCCTGTTAGCTTATAAATAGGTGCTATGCATATGGAAAGCTATGAATATTTCTCTTCTAGCAAACTACATTCTGATTTGATGCCTAAGGGGGTGTCAAACAAAAGTTTTTTTTTCTATAAACTGTTTCCATAGAGCTGTGATGTGATTGTGTACTCTTAATGTCAACTGTTTGGCAAGCCACAGATGTTGATTGCTCTTAGCACAGTCAGCTCAGTACAGTCCTAACAGGCTCAAAGAAGAGTTGAATATGGAAGAGCTCACTTACAGTGATGCTGGTGTCCTTTTTGCCCTTATGTGATGAAGCAACAACAGCCAGGTACTGAATAACCTTTTTGGTGTTTTCTGTCTTGCCGGCACCAGATTCACCTCTGAAGGGAAAGAAAATAACACAAAAGAAGGTAGGTAACTAGTGGACTCCTTCTGCCACGTGATGTACCTAGTGTATGAAAACAGCGCTGGAAACTGCCCAGCTCAGTTAGTATTTACCCTAGAACATCACCTCTCCAAATCCACCTGACATCAGCATGTAAAGAATGCATTATCAGAGCTATATCTCTGTCCCGTTAGTATTTTGACTGGATATTGGGCCATTTAAGGCAAACCTAAAACATGATGCATTTTTGAACGCCGGTTCCTCTAGCTTTGGCAGCATCTGAATGTTTATGAGAAGTGGAGCTGGCAGGGAGTCTGCTTGTATTTTAAGACCAAAAAGTACAACATTAACTATGATGCAGTACAGCAGTAAGAAAAAAACATCAGCAGTAATACAATAGTTTTCTGAAACTCTGGCATTTAAGTAGACTAGCAGCTTGTATCAGTGCTGGAGAATAAGCGACTGACCCTGCCTCATCTGAACTCAGTGTTCAAATGCTCCTTGAATTCAGTGGGACCAGAGCTGGGACTGCCTGAGGTGTCCGGGCTAACCGGGAATAAGGGACATCTTCTGTGGAGAGATGTCTGACCAGCAGAATCAGCATTCCAGCTGTGCTCCATGCAGTGTCCCTTGGGAAGCAGGAAGGCAGTGGTAAATTTTCGCCTTCTGGAGGACTTCCAGGGTTAAGTATGTTTACAACTATTAAGCCCTCTCTTAGAGTAAAATAATGGTTTTCAAAGTACAGGTACAAGGGCCAGATTTACGCAGTCCTTTCTCAGAAGAACATTTCCAGCCTCCTTTTCCCTCTCTAAGTGTCACATTATATCCTCTCCTATCTTCCAGATACCTTTGGCTCTGATGATTACATAGACAAAAATGTTTTTATACTGTTCTGTCTCAGCAGTCAAAAAGAGCATTAAAGTGGGTGCGGGTGTAATAAACGAGTTCTTTCAGCTGCATCAGGCTGGTGCTGTGAGGAGGGCAACAGTCCAAATGTAAGTTGGACCTCTTTGGATTTAAACTAAAATGGATTTAAAAATAAAAAGAACAATACATTCAAAAATCCCATGGATATTTGTCAACTCTTTTGAAGCTGAAACCATTGCAGTTCTGCTTCTTTTCCTAATTAGGAAATGCAGGAGTTAATTTTCCCTACCGAGGGACCAGTGATAAATGGACATAAATATGAGTAAGTGCTGGGCAGAACTTTCAAGATGGGATGACATTGATGTAAACCTTAGGAAACCAGAAACAATTCCTGCCTGAGGTACAACATGATGAGAAGTGTTTCTTCTGGCTTTTAGAGTTTTAACCAGAAATAATTGAGACAAATATGTTCCTTTTCACAAGACCTGGGTTAAATTGCACAGTTTAGAGGTTGAATTCATCTCTGCCTGGGCTTCAGTGCTAAAGGATTTCCATGTTTTACTGATAAAAATTAAGTGTCCTGGGAACAATTCCAAACCAAGCACGACAATTTGAAGATGTATGCATACAAAGTTTTCAAATAAATCTACCTTACAACTTTCTTTGGGGAATAAAAAACAAAACAAAACAAAAACTTTCTTCAAACAAACCCTGGGCTTTGAAATATTCAATTTTATTAAAGGTTATTTGTAGTTCATCACTACATGAATTACATTTCCCTTCTCCCAGGGCAACAGTGCCCATCATTTGGCTTTCCCCTAAATCCCTGTGAGTATTACCATATGTGGCATCAATTTACTTGTAATTATCCTACCATACCACAATGCTTAAGTTACTTAACATTTTGTTCTGTGCTTTCATCCTTAACTCTTTGCTCCTGCACAGGCTGAGGGGTTTCCTACTTTCTGCAGATAGACTTTGAGGCTTTAAAGTCCTTTTGAAGTGGACAATAAAAAGTTCTTCAACATGAAATGGAAACCAGACAGGATCTCAACAGCTACAAGTAGAAAAAAAATCTCTATGTTCAATAAGTAATGAAGAATAATGTCTATAGCTGATGCATGCATCTAATTTTTCAAGACATCAGATCATTTTTAAATGTCCATGACAATAGACATGTCTGATAAACAAGTATCCATTCAACAACATTAGTAGCCCTCAGACTGAAAGATACATCACAGCTGTATGACAATGTCTAGATTTCATCTCTGATAAAATACCATGTGTTTGAAAACTAACTAATGAGGAGCAATGGCTAGATCAAGTTCAGTGCCCTAAAACATCAAGAAGCTTACAAGGGGGAAGACCCAGAAGGAGAAGAGCATATGAATCTCTTAATTCGCTTCACAGGTGGCTGAAATTCTTCCTAGAACTACTGAGCTACAACAGAATTGATCATGCTGTGTTTTTTTTTTTCTCTGCATATGCCTTGAAGTACCATCATTTCTGGGGTGGTACAAACAACTTTCATTGTGAGGTGGTATGAGGAATCACAGCTGTTTTAAAATCTATGTGCTCTCTTGAGCTCAGTGACTGAATTTTAAAAGATGTGTCTTTCTTGCAAGCATCTTTCAGCAGTTTTGGCATGGACCATACACAACTGGGTTTGTCCCAGGAGGCATCTGCTCTTCTCTTCCGAGTGCCCGTTTTCCTCGGTCTTTACCCCTAAATTATGTTCTGAAGTGGGAGTTCACCATATAAATGCTGTTACCACTGTTCTAATCATGATATTTTGAGAGTAGGCTAATCATTTGTTTAATTGAAGCATCTCAGATCATTCTTGTTGCCTGCCATACAGAGAGGAAGCACATTTACTGCCAGTGCTGTTCTTTACACCCAGCTCAGATGGGCAACACAAAAAAACCCAGACCAAAAGCAGGTCCCGTTGCACAGCTCTGATTAGCCCAACAGCAGTACTTAATCTACTTCTCATACATGTCTTCTTCCTAAGAAACTCCTTGGCTTTCCCAAAGCAAAAGGGCCCACTAGGCTTAGAGGCATGCTCTGTTAAAACCACCACTCTCACATTGTATGGCATAGTTTAAATTTATTCTTCCCTCATTTCTTGCCAGGCATTGTTTTAGGAACTCCAGTACAGGATTTAAAGCACATAACCTCACATATATAGCACTCAACTATAACAGAATTTTTGTACCACATGAGCTACTAAATCCTCCATGATGCCATTACCTTCACCTTAAATGAAAATTATCCCAGTTAGAAGAGGTTTCCAAATTAGGACAAGGTGAGACTAGCATGTTGGCCCCACTGTTGTGGGGTGAGCCTGTGGTGTAGCTAGGACTCATGTACGTTTGGCTATGACTGGGTAAAATCAGTTAAAAACATGAGGGGTTTTTTGTTGTTGAAAATTTGAAAGCTTTCTATATTAATATTATGATATAAGACAGCTTAATTCCACTTTTGGAGACATCTAAAAAGGAACAGCAGAATTTATTTTCAGCATTTGTTTCAGTAAGCAATGAACCACAAAAATTGACCACTGACTCTCTTAATCTGGCTGCTGGCACTGCGGGAAGCCTCTGTGCACAGAGCAGTCCATGAGGTGCTCTAAATCACATCAGGGCTTGCCAGGCGTCATCCTGCAGGACTAGATGTGCAAAGATAATAAAAATCTTTTACCTAGTGCAGCTGTACCCCTCTAGAGACCCACCTCGGAAGCCAGCCCACTGATCCTACTCGTTTACTTACAAAAAAATTCCCAAAAGAGACCAGGCTGGTTCAGCACCAAGCTCCACCCCGTGTCTAAAGCTACACAAGATATCTGTGTGGGATATGGGCCAGGCAGCAATGCTTGCCAGCTCCAGCCTTTGAGATTTAGTGAGCTGGGAAAGAAAAGAGTTTAGCTCTCTCGTGGAGGAGTCTTTTGACTAATGCGACTTTGCAGTTTGGAGAATGTTCTGGATGACTCTGCTTCTTGACCTGTGTCAGGGGAGAAAGCAGGCTGAGGTCCCGTGGGCGGTTGAGGCTCTGGACAGTTTGCCCAAAAAGAGAGAGAGGAGGAAGGGGAAAAGGGCGGGATGGTCACTTCCTCCCCCAGGATTTTGCCTGTTATTGTACTGAATTAAGTGGCAATAGCACCCTGCTTCCGTGTGTTTTGATAGAAGCTATTCAAACTAAACACATTTTTTAAAAAAGTAATAGGTAACAAAAACCTATTTTATTTTAACATGTTTAACAAGCATTTGTTTTTGCAGTTTTCACATTACCCCAAACATTCAGAATTTTGATCAGATTTTTTTCTCATTCATTTAAGGTGGTTTCTTGTTTAACTGAAGCTTGTGCACAGTCCTTTTAGCCACATCTGCTTCATAGAAAATATTCTACCCACTCTTTTCAGGAAGTGGCTAAAATATGATAACCCCAAGATCAGACAGGTTTAAGGGGAGATCTTTACAACACTCATGCTTAGCTAGGCAAATAAGCACCTGGGGAATTTTTGGTAAAACACCTTCTGAAAAATCCAGTAGGCTCCACTTGTATCTGAAAAAATTGAACAACCTAAAGGCCAGAAGACTCCTTTGAGGGCTGGTGCCTTTCCTTACATTGGAAGAAGCTTGAAAAGTCACACTTAGTCGCTGATGCACTCAGGTCTCTGACTAACTGGACAGATTTCTTGGGATTTTTCCTTCAGCAGTATCTAACGTGCTGGTCAACGCATGGTCTTTGCAAGAGTGAATACAGAATATTGCATGGAAAAATCCAGCATCAAAGAAGAGAGACTGCAGTGGGAGATGCCTAAATGCAGGCAGGAATTTCAGGGAATCCCAATAGCCAAGCAGAGCAGTGGAGGCTGCCCACAACAGTACAGGGACCAAAACACAAGGATGGAAAAGTCTTAACTGTCTTCATTTTCAGACCCATAAAATAATAAGAATTCATATCCTTAAGTGCAGTATTATATATTGTATATTTATTGCACACGTTATGTTATGTTATTATATAATAATGTAGCCACAGATATATTAGTTAGTGAGCACAGCCATGGTATAAAGTTTCTTATGTTCCAGAGAGGCAGGCTGTAAATGTGCATGATAGGATGTGGGGTTTTAAGGCTGACTGTAAAGTGGCAGAGAACAACTGGCAGGGAATGACATGAGAGGATGTTCAGTGATGCTGCCCATGGGAAGGAGCTAACAGCATAAAGGATGTGTGCACAGAGGAGAGTAGATCAAAGGCAGTATATGTGTAGTTGTTAAGAAAATGTAGAGGAAATAAAATCTAGGAAAGATGGCAATTCTGTTGAAGCATTAGAACCCAGGAGCATTAAAACTGGAGCATTTTAAACATACCACAGTTAATCACACAAAGGGTAGGGATTGGAAAAGAATGCAAACAATACTTATCCACATGAGGGTAGGTTCAATGAGCTGAGGGTGAACTCCTGAGAATGGTTATATTTATACTCAGAAGCATGGAATCACTCCTAGTTCTCAGATCTATGCCCCTGCCTATGCCCCAGCTGCATGTCAGGCCAGCCCCAAGTACTTAGCATCCCACCAGGCCTTTGGTTTCCAGGTAAGTTCTGCTAGCAATGGAACAATTTTGCAGAAGTAGCACAAACCAAACAGCAGGGAGTATTTAAAAATAAAATGCAAAATTTATGCTTTCAATTTGTCCCAGTATTTTGGCTATCCTGCTGAATTCCCAGAAGGTAAATAGCAAAAAGTGGGAGACAGGTAGCAGTAAGTGGAAGAATGCAACAGTCTACACTGCAGCATAACTAAACATAAGTGAGTTTCTGGCACCATCCACAACTACTTATGTATGAATCCTTACAGCTACGTTTTTTTCACAATTTAGGTACCAGGCCTTGGAAAGTTTGAGTCTGTAGCTGTTTAAAGAAAAGATCCCTGCTGATCAATGCCATGAAGTCTTCAGTTATTATTACATATTTTAGGCAAAAAAGATAATTTCTTAGAATTCTTAGCAATTCTATAAAATAATGCAATTTGCTTCCGCTTGACAGCTGCTCTGCTGAAAGCCAAGTGAACTTTCTTCTTTCTGTATAGCCAAACAAGGCCACCAAGTATGATAAACCAGTAGTGGCTAAAGCTGTGGACATTAGTTTTAGCTTGACTAATCTTTTTGCTTTCAAAGACTGACGTGAGTACCATTTTAAGCTATGTGTCATGATGCCCATCCAATATACAGCAGTTATTCTAAACATCTGGGTGAATCACTTTCTGTGGCTGTGTTCAAAAATGGGAAACACATTTCATTCTCTCTATTTTATGTATTACTGGGGTGAAACATCTTCTGTTTCCAGCTTACCTGGCCAGTTGAAAAAACAGGTATTTTCCCATGTATGGTAGCTGAAAGAAGTGGAGCCTTTAATGGATTTTTGTGAACAAAAAGGCATGGATTTGCAGAAGAAAGCCCCTTTCTTAAAAATCCTAATAGTCCAAAGTTAAAAGAAGGTCTGAAGATTTACTAATGCAAAAATAAACTAAAGTAGGAATAGAAGGAGGAAATACATATCATAAATTAGTCTTCATTACCATTACATGTTTCATCCTGGGAAGAAAGTGATGGTCAATTTTTATTTCATCATTGCAGCATTTCAAATTTCTTTTTTTTATGAATGCATTTTTAGACAGATTCTTGATTGATATGCTTGTGTGTAACGAAATCTTGTTACAACAGAGGTCAGAGCTATGCTAGCCCTTATGGTACCAGACACAGTATATAATTTTTACTTTTTCTTAGGTGATTAATTTTTTCCAGTCAGCAGTGGCACTTACAAGTAACTGTAGGGCTGATGATCAGTAACAATGCTTTTTAAATACTGTAGTGTGTGTATATATATATTCAGTCAGCCAGTTGCCACATTTTCACAGATAACCTAAAACTAGTTCAGCTTGGGACTATGTGTATTTACAATACTTGACAGACTACAGCATCACTGCATGAACCTGGTATAAAGAATATGCATGCCATCTTCTGCAAACAATAATTAGTGTTTTCACAAAATCAAATCCTATCTTTGATTAGAAAACCTGGAAGATTCCTAATGCAACAAACACAAAATTATGTCAGAAGCACTCAAGTAAATAAAACCAACTAACTAGCAAGAGAGAAATTGAGAAATGGTCAAAACTGAATGTCAAATGGGAGATCCCTGTCCCATTCAACAGTCTGAGTGTTTTGCAAAATAGGTAGGAATGATAAACCAAGGGGAATCTGTGGAGCAGTAAGTTTTGCACAGCAAAGCTTGTTGCAATAAAATCACTGCCTGACGCATGATACAATAGCTGATCCCCTGCCCCGCTGGTGCTATCTGAGCACTGGCAGACGAAAACTCCAGGAAGAGGCCTTCAGCAAGCCAGGACACACAAAAATCCGAGAGTTCAAAACAGGGCTGGCTTAGCTGGTATTTCGCTGTTGCCTCAACCAATTATGCAGACTGCAGAAGGGTCCAAGCTGTGTGGTGCTGCTGAGCCCTGCTAGCCAACATGCCCCTGCCTCAGGCCCAGGCTGTTGGCGTGGCCACTGCCAGCAGGGAGGCACCAAACCTTCCCCGGTCTAGCTACTGAATACACAAACAGCACTGAACGACAGCAAGGGTATGAAACATCACACTTTGCTACAATGCCAATTGAATAAGGAAGTTGTGGTGAGTTACCAACATCTAAAAATGAAAAGCAGCTCAGGAAATATGCGCTGGGTTCCTCACTTTTCTCAGTTCCTCAGCTTCCTCTGCTAAGCTCTTAAAATCCCTTGTTCTCTCTACACAGACAGTTTTACAACCACACTCCCAGCTGTTCATTGTAAACTCATAAATCTCTGAATTCAGAAAGTCAACTCAAAGAAATAAAGACTTCTTACGTCACTGATACCTGCTTTTTATTTATCAACAGGTAAATCTACTGAGAGTGGAGTTCAAGCTTACTGAAGGTGAGGAGAATATGTCAGTTCCATCAGAATGCAAATCAATTTTGAATAGAGAAAGACATTGTAATATTGAGATATACTAAAATAGGTTACTTTACTTACGTGCACAGGATAGACTGGTCTTCTCGATCTGTGAATAAAGAAAAAAATCCATTAATTAGGGAAAATGGCTATGTCCTGACAGAAGCACTTATATTTGTAAGGATTTACATTGAACACCCTAGACCTACCAAAATCTGGCAATCCACAATTAGTCAAAAGCACTGGGTTAACATCTTATTTAATTTGCCCTTCCATTTAAACAGGCATCTCTAATGGAAATATTTTGTACAAACAATGAACAAAAGGTGAAGAGTTCAAAAATATTTTTTGTAAATTCCATTAGAGATGAACTGTCATGAGGACAGCAAAAAGATCAGGCTTTCTCTAAGAAGATTATAATTGAAAATTTCAAACCTGAAACTCAAGTTTTTACTACGCTTGTGAAGTATGGCTAGCAGCCCACTTGCGACAAAGTCTGGACAGATAAGACAGCAAAAACAAAAATGTTTTAAGCTGGTCATGCAAAGCTTTAAATTTTGAAAGCAGAGCAGTTCAGCAGAGCACTATTCTGTTTAATTTCAGACTAAGATGAATTCTATCAAGAGGACAAGTAATTTTTCTGAGATATCCTCCAAAGAGTAAGATAAAACAAGATACTTCACATATTTTACAAGACCATGTCAACAAATACATAAGTATTTTTCATCCTTTTTACTATGAACAGGACCATGAAATGCATTTTGGATCAAATTTTATAAAAAGGTGGTCCAAAATCTGCATTTCTTCTATGTGAGGCATGTAAGAGGTTTCTGCGCAGCAGCGTCCAGTACACTGCAATGCTGCAGCAAGGTTTAGGATTACATCCTGGCTCCATAACCTGCTCTTGCAGCATTCCTCCCTGCTAATGCTTTTGGAGTTGGAGTTTCTTCTTACCTTCAGAACTTTTACATAGAATTTTCTACCAAAAGGCTGATCTCAGACTCAGATCTCTAGGCTGTGGTGGACAATGAACACTCACTGAAGTTTCATCGTGTGCTCCATAATGTTGAACTATTTTGTAAAGCTCCATTGAAGCAAGACTTCCAGAAAAGTCTGTGGTAATGGGAGGCTTTACAATTTGTCCTCTGTGTAAAGACACCTATTAAGCGTGCAAGTTGTAATTGCTGCTTGGACCACAGCCAGTCTAGGAAAAGCAGTAGAGGATTTTGCTATGGCTTGGATTAATAGTAAACAACTGTTTTACTCCCAATTCCTCAATAGCTGTAACATTAACTGCTTTATTGATCACTGGAACGGCAAATGGTGCCACTTAACAGCTATATTTGGTAAATTGGTGCAAAATGACTCATTACGTTTCTATTGGTGATGTTTGTCAGCAATCAGCACGGCAGGACTCCTCCACATAAACATTTGGGAGGAGAGGAGATGTGAGCCATGTTTATTTTTCACTGCAGGAGATGAGCTAGGCTTTCTTTTAGGTTAAAAGAAGTGAGAACACGGTAGAATTTTTGCTAAAAATACACTGTTGTGTAAATAGAAACCATGGGCATATATTGATATTGCATCACAAACCCATAAATACCCTAAAGAAAAAAAAAGTGGCTCCTTGATACAGAGTTGCCAGTGGAATTTCTGAGTTCAGGGAACATTAGAAAAAGTTGGTCTCCTCCAAGCCAACTATTTTCTCACTACACTTTACTGCCCATTACTGCCCTTCTTTTGCTCCCCAGTAAGTGAAAAACGCCTCCTGAGGGTATCTCATAAACTGGCCCACCACAGGGGTTTGCATGACTGCATGCGTATGGGCAGCTTTGCTGAAGTGTAAGAGCAAAAGAAGGGTTAGGAAGAAGCTGGACCAAGTGCCCTCTGGGACAGGGAACAAGCTGTGCAAGCCAAGCCTGAGTTACTGAATTTCTCTGGACTCAATCAGCCCAGCCCCTCATGCAGGTACAGGGAACAAATTCTGCTGAAATGGGAATAAGAAAGAAATGGAAGGAGCGGCGAGACTCAAACTGCAGGCAGGGACTACTGGGTGGTTGCTGGCTCTCCAACGATGACTTCTGGTGAAACAGCACTTTGTGACCCTGACTGATAGCAACTTACTTGAGGGCTATTGGGGGTTCTTGGAGGGTGAATAAAAATTTTTTATTTGCGTTCAGCTTTCTCTTGTAGTATTAAATGCTTCCAGGACTGGACTTGTGTGATTTGCCTGTTCTCTGTAAGTGAACAACCACATGGAATTCTTCCAAGCTTCTCTCTTGGTCACTGGGCTTGTCCCCATCTAACTTCCCTGGGGTTTGGCAGCCATATGAAGTCTCGAAGCTTTCAGACCCTGCATTGCTGAACTGTGCAGACTGACCTGCAAAAACCTCATGCTGACAAACTGTCCTGTGGATATTCACAGAGGGAGAATTCCAGATGTTGCTCTATTTCCTTCAGGAGTTTTAACAAATTGCCAAGGTAAGGATGAAACATATCAGGAAATCTTATCCTATTCTGCTATATCTTGAGCTGCATATACTGCTCTCATTTACTTTTGAGGGCTTTGCCATTCAATTGCTTCTATTTCTGTTCTGGAATATTTTATTTTGTACAGAAAGGACTGTGTCTCTGCAACTTTATGTGGGTAGATCTATCAGAAGAGAATGACTTGCATGAATGAAACTTCTTAAACATAATTCCTGGGGCTTTTTCAAAAATTTGACACCACCTGAAAGACTATCATATCCACTTGCTGTATGCCTGTATTAGATGTTTTGGACATTTTTTTACTTTGTCCTCAATTTTTAATAGCATAGAGATCTACATTTACATTCTAAACCCCACCAGCTTTCCTAAACATGCAAGTTGACTTTTCCCCACCCCTAGAATCTGCTTAGTTTTTTCACCAGACACCTCCAGATTGTTTGCAAGAATTGTATGTCCCCCTGTTCTTGATAGACTAGCTAGCTCTGCTTAATCACAAACAAAATTGGATGGTTTATCACAATGAAGCAGCAAGTTGGCAGCTTTACCATAAAAGGAGAAAAACAGACTGAAACCATGTTTCTACACGTACTTACTGCTTCTTTACATTTGTTAATAACTACACTGCCTAAAGGGGACTTCTCTGTACAGTACCACTAAGGACACAGTAAACAGATGGCTTTTCACAGCAGCCTGCCTTTCTAAAGTCTTGGGAACTGTATTTCCCTTCCGTACCTCCCAGTAACTAACAGGTTGCTTGTTTTTCTATCTTTAACTCAAGCTTGAATAAAAATGGCTTTGCAAAAAATAGATAGCCTTCCTGAATCTGCAGAAAGCCGTCATGTATCTTCTCCATGATGATTTATTGCCAAAGCACTTAACAAATCCTAATCATCCACACGAAAACTTTAGACTTATTACTACTGCTACATAACCTGACTTTTCTCATTTGTATTGTTTATCACTTATTTGCTGTTTGCTGCAAGCAGGGAAGATGACAGAAGGCAGCAGAATTACTCATCGCTACTGGAGTGGGGTCTCAGCTCCATCATCACTGGCAGCACTGCAGGAAGTCATCCACCCACCTCCAGCTTCTGTGCCCTGGCCTGCACTGCCTTCTCCCTGCTGCTGAACCAGCAGCGTTCGTGCAGCCATGCTGTACACCGGGAGGGGGTCACACAGATCAAAACTAATTCAGCAAAAAACAAGGGGTGGGTTTCACCTGGACCAGTTTTGCATCGTGACTGCAGGAAGACTGGTGCTGGCAGTGCAAGAGTTGGCATGAGGGCATCAAGCCCTTCATATGGTGGCTGTGCCACTGGGGAGCTGCCACACCCAAAACACAGGAGAGAGGGGTAGGTGCAGAAGCATAGGGTGATTTTTTGTGATTGCAGTCTCTTAAGTGTAGTAGCAGTAGTCAGCTAGCTTGTCTGTAAAGACAACCAGTAGGGCCCAGTTCAGTGTGGTAGCTTCTGGGGACAGACGCACACACAAAACGCTCTTGCGGAATGTTACATTCTCTTAGTCTTTCAGATGAAAGAAAGCTAAAGTGGATAAAGTGTATTCTTGTTCTGGTTGGAAACGAGCATCAGTGACTGTGCCTGGGCAACGATCATACTGCATAGTGACACGTAGTGACGTGGCAATCAGCAGATTCAACAAGACATCCAGCATCCCAGTTTGAGCATGAGACAGCATGACTGTGGTTTGTAAAAAGGTTTTAGGTGCTCAGAACCATTTGAAATAAGTGGAAATTTTATCTCTCCCCAGCCAACATCTTTGTTAATTCGTGTGTGCTGTGAGATGTCAGCTTTTCTGCAAATTTGGAAGAAGGTCCAAATATCTGATTTCTGTTAACTGTGGCTAACTGTTATTACCAGAACAAGTTTGGTGGGACTTAAACATCATCCCTAATGAATACATTAATCAAGTAAGTCTATAAAGCAGAGGAGGAGTGAAGTGTACACCACTCATGCTTTTTGCTGATGTTTGTGCCAGTAGAGGAGAGGGTGAGAAAGTGAAAGGCCCTGATTCCTGGGTGATGAGCCTACAATAGGATCAGAAATCTGCAGACACTGAGACTTGATTCACTGAAAGATAAAGGTTCTCTGAGACATCTGAACAAGCTGATTGTTCTTCGCCAGGCAGCCCTGGTCATGAAGTGCCAGAATGTAGTTCTTCAGTCTCATGAATCTAAGATATATTTGGTTTTGGCAAGAAGAAACTATGCAAGTTTCCCAGAGAAGGAACAACACTGAAATTTCACAAGGAAAACATTCAGTGCCCTGATCCATGTTTACAAGTAAGAATTTATGTTTATATCCCATTTGCAAATATGCTTACAAAAAACTATGAAGCTCTCTTTGTATATACGTGTTGCATGCACACATACCCCGTCATGTTGACACCCACTTTCACCGCTCCAATGTGAATACAATTTGGCTGAATAACTAGAGTTATTTTGAGGTTTGGTTTAGTTTCATGCACAAAACATGAGTACGTTTTTACAAACAAAAGCACAGCTTTAAAACCAGCTGGGGCCCTCTTCAGAGATGGAGAGACTCCAAAATGGCATGTGCAAGTAAATAAGCAAGTAAAGCGTGGGCGTCCTGGGCTTGTGATGCAAGCTCTTGTGGGACCGCTGCCCAGCTGCTGTGCCAGCTGTGCGTGGTTAGGATGGGAGGAGGCAGAAGAGGGTTCTGTTAAAGGCTCAATTGATGATCTATTCCCTCCTGTTTTCTTTCTGCTTGCTCTCCCCTCCTCTCTGCTGTCAAGAAGAAATCCTTGCAAAGGGGGCACATGAATAACGAGGTGTAAAGCTTCCTCAAGAGTTGGTGGGGCCAGGAAATTATTATGAGCACCAAAAAAGTGACTAGAAAGAAGCATGCACTCTTGCTGCCTTCTCCCCCCAGCACCCAGCCTGGGAGTCACAGCTGAATCCAGGCTGTGCTAGGTGAAGTTAATGACCACAGCACAGGGCAAGCAAGCTCCAGTGGCTTCACTGCTTATTGGGAGAGCATGATAGGAAGGACGGAGACTTGTCAGGGAGGGGAAGAGTGGAAGAAGTGCTTATGCTGCTGGAATCAGGCTGATCTGTGCTGATACTAGTTTCATGGAAAACTCATGTACTGCCAGGCCAAAGCAATTCTGCTCTTTCAGAATAGGCTGTAGTATCATTTTTTTTTCATGGTAAGCAGAAAACTCATGTACTGCCAGGCCAAAGCAATTCTGCTCTTTCAGAATAGGCTGTAGTATTATTTTTTTTCCTCTTTCCTGCAGATTGCTTGCAGCCTTTTCCTAGTTGTTTTTCCCCATGCCTTTTTAAAGGACAAGTAGCAGTATTCTGCACAGCTGAATGAGGAGAACACTGCTAAAGACCTGTACGAGCCAGAAGCTTCTTGCAGAGCTCCCCTGCAAGGCTTGCTGCTAAAATAAAGGGTCTGAGGAAAGAAGACTGGTCTGACTTCAGGGTCTGCTCAGAGCCCTGGACAGTACTGGATACAGAGCAGAGTTCAAGAGATGATCTGGAAGACAGATATATGTCTGTGGCTTAGTGGGATGAGCTTATGCCAAGGAAGTTTCTTATAACTGTGGTTGCATCAAAAATGGTATTTACTGAATCATGTTATTCTAAAAGCACCTGTCCCCTCAGTCCTAAACATACTTTATATGCCTGTCTTCACGAATAACACTGCTGTTACAGTAAGGAGGAAGTTCTGTTTTCAGTATGTCTTTTATTGTTGCTTTATCGATCCTCCTTCTCTGCTGCACTGTAGCTGTGCCTTCTGGGTTGCATCAATACCTAGCGCTCTGGGTTTAGAGTCAAATTAACTACATTTTGAAGTAAAATTCAAAAGTTACGAACCTAAGTTGTAAGGGAATCAAGTAAGTAATCTTCAGAAGTTCTAAGGATTTTGTTATTTGGATTATTTTGTTAGCATTACAGTTAGTAATTATGAGCACTCAGGATTTTTTTGGGGGGAAACACCTGTTTTGATGCATTTGACATCAGTCACCATTGGCGTGTGTGTATGCTTGTACCAAAAGGACAGGGATTTGATTGGCATTTGCAGTCAGTAGAAGTCTGCCTGGGGTCAGGCAATTTAGACTGTGCAGAGGCCTATCACATGTAAGATAATCTTTTTGTCATTATGGGAAAGGACTTTGTCTAGTCCACGTCTTGGTTTAGAAAATAGCAATTAACTATAATATGCCAAACTGACTACTTGTAACTTCTAGTAAACTCATCAGGTTCACATTTCATCTAGAACAAGTCCAGGAGTATCGCAGCCCTTGTGGTTACACTGGGCTGTGCACCTGGAGAAATGCCGTGTCATTGCTTTGGCGTAGGCAGGTGAGGTTTAAAGTGGTTTTAAATGGATTCATTTCTCAGTAACAATCACTGTCCTGTGTATGTATGTAACTATTACAAGGAAACAAATACTGGGTACTAATCTAGCTGCTAAACTGAAGTTTCTAGATGCTGTTTGTTGTTTTCCCCAGTGAGTTGTAAAGCCTATAAGCCCTAAATCCTTAAGCTCCAAACCCAGAAGCCCTAAGCGTTAGGGCTGAGCCTGCAAACCTTGCTGAGCCATAGCTACCGGACAGAATTTCTGCAGGATGAGGCCCCTAATGACAGCATTTAAATATCAAAGCATTTTCCAGAGTCTTGGTTTCCTGGAACACCTGAGGTCGATGCAAGATGGCAATGCGTCCTGTCCCTGTGTTCTGTAGGTGTTGCAGCCTCATACATTCATTGCTATAGCTTTTTCATCCCTAAATTTATGATTTTTCCCTAGAGCAAAACCCCTTTAGTCTGTCAGTAGTGACTGCAGAAGGAGAGCACTGTGAATTTTGAAGGTTTTGTTTGCGCTGTTTGGGGCCTGGCTGCTTTCCCATGGCTGCTTGTTGCCATTTCTGTTAGAAAACAGACCACATCTCAACTCAGGGCTCCAAAGCATTAAGACTTTCATGAAGTTAGCCCCAAAACGTTATGTGAATTTGCTTTGCTAGGGGAGAGAGAGGAGCAATGCCGACAGATCCAGCAGTGCTAGCAGCTAACTTTGGAATAGTCTCCACTGGTGGAGAGGGAGCATTTTCCATGCCCGTATTTGCCAAAACTATTTGCTTGACTTTGAAACCTTCCCACATGCCTCGACACAGATGGGTAAAAGGATTGTTTTTCCTTTTTGAGTCACAGTGTTTGTGGACTGCCGTTCCTGCCAAAGAATTCCTCTGAAACTTCTAGAAAGCCTGTGTTACTCTCCATAACAGATCCTTTCTGCCTGTGCTTCTACAGGAGCACACGTGGAGTTATAAGGTGTTTTCTCCCATGTTACTCTCAGTAATGTCCAAGAATTGCAGCATTAAACTCGCCTACCTTGCAGCATGCTCCTGTAGGCAGTGTCTGCAATAGCATAGATGTGGGGTGGCATCTCGTGCCTCTTCTTTCCCTTGTACATGTCAATAATCTTCTCTGAATAAATGGGCAGCTGTTTGTACGGATTTATTACCACGCAGAAGAGACCTGAATAAGTCTGCAAAGAAATTCAGATAAAAACTGGAATTAATATCATGTGCCATGTCTAGTCTGGGTAATACAGGCATCAGCTGCATTGAACTAACAGGATTTTAGCGCATAACACTCTTTTGTGTTCTGCCTAGTGTAACAAATGAAGCAGTGATTTCTGAACATATGCGTATAGGTGCAGTTTCCAAGTTCACAAATAATTACTTCTAATAAGCAAACTGCTAGAGAGTATGTGAATTTAGCAATCTGTAGAAACACCATGCTTTGATCTGATGTTAGAGCTTCTTGACTTCAGTTATTTTCACTGTATATAGTGAATCGCCCTCATCTGTGGTGATGTAACAACTGTAATACTTCATAATATTTCTTTATATGTGTACTTTCATACTAGCGTATGCCCTCTACTCAGGTAAGTCTCAAATTTTGTAAACTGAAATCCTAGGTAAGAAGCTTGGATTGATGTTAGAAGAAGGCTTTTTAAAAAAGATTATATTAACACTATATAATAATGATTGATGAGAGTCCTTGAAAAAAATTACTCAAGTTCCAAACAGATGTCTTAACAGAATAGTCATGCCTTCACTACATCACTATTTCTGTAAGAAATTTAAGGGAATATGTGGTTTCTGTTTACAGTTTAATTAAGGTATTCATATAAAAACAAACTAAAACATTAGCCTACCATCTAAAAAACCTGTTCATCCAGGTTTTGTTAGGTCTTTTTAATTCTCCTTTATTTTAGAAAGCTCCAGCTATTGAACTGGGAGCAGAAATAAAAGCATATGAGAATAGATGGTGAGCGATATATCACAAACACTAAAAGTAAGCAATTTGCAAGGGTTTTCCATTCTTTTTGTGAAAATTTAAAAGCCCAGAATAAAAAACTACAAACTTGTGAGATTGTAATTGTAGGGGTATTGGGTTATTTAAGCTGGACTATGGGTGTTAGTTTTAAAACCATGCTAGTTAAAATAACTGAGGTAATGAAATTATGTTCTGTCTGACTTAGGCATAAGTGGGTTTGTATTTATTTTTTTTTTTATTATTGCCCTGCTGTATGAGCGAGAGCTTGGTGGCACGCAGCTGCTGCTGGGCCTTAGTCTCAGGGCTGTGCCTGAGGTGGGCTCAAGCTGCCTCGGTTTCCCCATAGGAATCACTGTAACGCAGGGCTGTAAAATGGCATCTGGGAGGCTTGGCTCTGGGCACAGGGATTTCCCTTTCCTGACCATAATAGGAAATGGCACAAAACAGCCTCAGCACAGCCTGAGCACTTTATATGGTATTCAGCAAACACAGTGAGAGAATCTACCAGCTTCCAGCAGTGAGGAGCAGATTGGGTGCTCCACACTGGGCAGGAGAGCATTTGGGGTGCTCTGGGTGGTGCTGAGGACCTCTCCTACCATTACAGGTTGTGACTGCATTTCCATGTTATCAGGTCTGATAACAAGAAAATCAAGCTCAGGATCTTCACCAGTTTTCAGTATCCTCACGCTAAAACTCTTGATGTGGAGGGTAGATAATTACTGTGCCAGATTTTCATTGACACTGGAATTGAGAAGGAAACTCTGTGCTAATCGTGTCAAAATGAGCTTTAGTGCCACAGGGACGATACACTTGAAAAGTCACAGGTTTTTATCCTTGCATGACCACCAAGGCCCTTAGGGAAAGGATAGCCTTTATTTTTGGTAGAAATAGATTTACTCTATGCACTCAACTAATCATTCCCAACAAAGTAAATAAAATAATAGGAGACTAAATTTCCAATTCAGGAAATTATTTAAGCCTCCCTTCCCTGAGATTTATAGGCATTTGCCTGACTTGCCAAATGCAGGGCTGTTTGCACAGTGAAACGTACAGTTTTGAAGAACTAATTTTGAGGTGCAAGAAGCAGGTTATTAAGCCAAAGCAAAAGCCTGAGCTGGTGAAGTTCAGGAATCCCTATTTCTAACTGGACTGTGACTGATACAATCTCTCATCTCAGGAAAGTTGACCAACATCTTTTTGTTTCACCGATTGTAGTTCTAGGTATCTCCTTTGCAAGGATTTGGGGAAAACTGATTAATCTATGTGATGTTCTGAAGAGAAGTGAGCCGGCTGGCTAAGCATGGGATTGAAAGTGGTGGGTTTGAAGTTTCCATGCTTTAACTCATTCTCCTTGGGGCATGGTCTGCCCAGAGGGGGAGACCCATGGCCGTATCTCTCCCTAGAGGGTCTGGAGAGAGAACATGGTTTGTTGTATCTTAGGAATACTGTCCGTAGGAGTGCTGAGCTTGTGTATCCCTTTCACAGTCACCGGTGATGGGTATTTAGAGAGACTGGCAGAAGTACGCACAGCTTTGTTGTAAATGCTGAAGTTTGGGCAGAAGAGTCCCACCTCTGGTTCCTATATGCATATATAGTTTTCTGTATTTAGGAAAGTGTTTTGCACTGTTAGGCGAAGACTGAATTAGTAGTGCCTATGAATACAGGCACTAGAAACTTGATTCTACTCTCAAATCCAACGAAGTTGCATTGCTATGTTATTGATGTTTATAGAATCATTTTTGCTCTAATCTGTGTGTGGACAAGGCAGGTTCTGTGAGTTCTGAGCAATACGAAACATGAGTTAGTGGCAGCGCACTTCTTGCCCTTTCTTAATTACCCATGATGAAGGAAAAGGCCAAGGTGTTTTTACAGTGTACAGTCGCTCTGTGAATTTCTGCATTGAGTCTTTTTATTTAATAATATTTAATAGAAACTCAAGGGGCAGATGATTTTTTTTTTTTTTTTACCTGAGTTGACTTTTTTCTTTAGCAGAATTGGGATTCCACATTTGTGTCAGTGATGCTCCGAAGGGGAAAATGTTAAGGTGGCATTGTCTTTGTATGTGTGGGACTCCAAGGGAGGCAGTGTAGGCATTGCATGGCAAAGTCAGGAGATGGTTATTTACAGTTAATTTTGCAAGTGGATGAGAACAAAACCTCAAATTCTGTTTAGATGCCTTTATTAGATACCTTTATTTTTTTAAAGGTATAAGAGTGTCCAGCAGGGCAGCACTGTGTAAGGCTGGACAGTTTTAAGCAGTTTTTGGTTACTGAAAATATTAATAATTTGTTGTAATACAAGTCAAAATAATGTCTTTGTAACTGTCATTTTACCACCCCCTTAAAATTTAGTCTGTTAAGAAAACTGAATTTCAGATACACTTCCATTTTTTCTCCATAAAATAATTCTTTGACTTCTAATTGCATTATCCACTTTTTTGAAATTAATTTCCTCTTCCTGTAGAAAGTGAAAGTTCCACAAAAAATCTGAAAAGTAAACATATTGGGAATCCTCGAACATCTATGCAGAGTGTTGCTGAGAACAACAACAAAGAAGTAAACCCCACACATTTTATCCCACTAGTCTTCTAGTAATTATTTTTAGATCTTGCAACAATGCAGAACATTTTCAGACAAATTCCATTTTAGTAATTAATGCTGTGTGTTCTGATATAATGGCACATAGGTCCATGTGCTCACCTGCAAACTTAAAATCCAATAAGCTCAAATACTGAAAAGATTCTAGCTTCTTTCAGGAATCTTGAAGATGTGCATTTTAGTAAATTCCTGAAGGAAAGATGTTAGGCTTAGCTCTTTTAACCTATGCATAACAATTAAATAGTTCCTTTGCTGTGCTGTATAGAACTATCTTATTTTCTGCTTCATTTCCTACTTTACAATTTAGCGTTCCTCATATCAGTAACGAGACCTCTACTGCTGCTTGTAAAATCTTGTTACTTAAGCTCTGTACTTTGTTTCACTCGTGAGTGGTATGTTGTGCAAGTAAAATTTTCAGAAATTGAAACTGTAGATTACTTTTCTGCAGCACAGTGTAGGGATCCTCCGTGTAAAATCAAAGATAACAGCCAACTTCCATGGAATTTTCTGGGCTTTCTTACTGTGCAGTTTTCTAACTGTTGATGCAGATAGATTAGAGGGTTATTAATGTCAAAATACACTTGTGTTAGTATATTTGTGTAGACTGGAAGACAGAATAATCTTGGCCCTAATACACATGAACATAGAGGAGACTGTAATTTGTCCAGGTTTGTCTGATCTGTAAGTGGACCAGCAAAGGAGAAAAAAAAAGATTTTAGTGGATTCATGTCTTTGATTCAGTAACACACTGGAGCATATGAGTACTCTCACTTGAATTCCAGTGGGTTTATTAGTTCATTCAAACATAAGGTTTTACTTAAGCACCCACCAAACCAGAACTTGTCAGCTCCCTTTCAGTGGGAATTTTGCCTGAGAAAAGACTGGATGATTTGGCTTTTCTGTATGGTCTTTTTACAAGTTACTGGAAACTTGTTCAGGTTTACACTGAAGTCATTCAATTTTTTGAATTTCTATTTATTTATTTTTTCCAAACAGCAGGACTGAGGTGTTGTTCAGCTATCAGAGAGTACTTTCCAAGCCAACAATATCCTTTCAGAATTAGCAAGTTTTGGGGAAGAAACCTTTGTGTGTTGTAATTCAGTTAGGTAAAGAATTAAAGAAGATCAATAAAGAAGCAGGAGAGTAATGGGGAATAAAGTGAACTGACTACATTTTTGGTTTAGGATGCCATTACTGAGGGGTTAGTACTTGCATGGCGGTGTTACACACAAGGACTGCATCCCTGACAGTGGGTGGGATCCACCTTGTCTGTGTCGGGACATAGCAGCATGCAAGAGGAAATGCCGTTGTGCATGTTTGAGTCTACTTACATAAATTAAACCGGAGAAGTATCTCTCTCTTAGATTGTGCAGCACTGAAGCTTCATTGAGGCAAGTCAGCTCTGCCATGTCCTCCACTTTGGAGAATTTTGGAGGGTTCATCTTCTGAATGTCATCCTTGCTGAGTGTCACTTTCTTTCCATTTTCTGCCAGTTCAACTGTCACCTCATCCCCTTTCTCTTCCTTGATACTTGCTGCTTCAAATCCATGTTTCTCTGATGGGATCCAAACCAGTCTCTTTGCTGACCAATCAGCCTGGGCAAGTGGGTTGTTAATGAAGTTTTTGTCCACAAAGAGGAATTTTTCATCATCGCTGAGAGGTTTTTGAGCCATTTTGACTCAATAGACACCTGTTGAGGAAGCAAAATATTCTGCTTTAAAGGGAGGCAAATGTGGGGACGCTCTAGGCAAAACACATTTGTCAGCTTTGCTATGCAGTAGATCCAAAGCACTATAGGTCCTGTGTCATATCTCGCATTTCCATGCAGAGATATTTTTGTGTGCCAGCATAGATACCTTAGAGTATGTGCATTCGGATTCCCATTCCTTTGTTGCTATGTCTGAAATCACCTAAATCAAAAGCTTTGTGGCACTAAAACAAATTAAGACACAAAAATTTCTCATCACCCAAATACTGTTGGGTGCATACTGAAATACCGGTGCAATGATGAAATAATTAGTGGAAGAACAGTTCCCAGGCTGTGTTCCAGAAAGGACAGAAGCTAACTTCTCATGCAAAAGACTATTTCCAGTCACTGTAATACTGTTTCATTTAGAGAAGGATAAGAGTAAGAAAAGGTCAAAAGAAAAAGCAGAAAAAAAAATTATCAGTACTGCTGGTGAAGGAGAAGTAATTTAGAGTTATCACCTTTCCATTGGCTCAGACAGTGGGAGCTGATTATTTATGAAGGGTACAGGTCCACCACATGACAGAGAGAGAAGAAACAAACAAGCCTGCGAATTGCATCACCTGTTAGATACTCTGAACCATGATGCTCAGACTGCAACGATGAGGAATCTGTATCATGCAGTTCCACATGGACAAAAAAGCATTGTGCAGTCGCACTTAGATAAAGCAGCTGGATGTATCTGCTCTGTAGGTGAGAGCAATGGGAGGGTTGTGGCTGCTTTGCACGTGTTTGAGAGGGAGGAGGCAGCTTCTTTCCCACTCCGGCCATTGGACGTTAGGATGTAGCAGCAAGAGCTTTGGTGATAATTCTGGAGCTTTCATAAGTATTCTGCTCTGTCCTGTGGGACACACAGCTCTAAATGAGGAAAGGAGTAAACAAAGGACTTCTTGTGGTTTGCTACAGGGCAGGAAAAGAGTGGTGCTGATTGGGAAACCTGCCATGAAGTGGAGCAGAGAGGAGAGCTGGGCAGGAGCTACAGTGGGGAGCAGGGAATAGTGTGTGCCCAAGAAAAACATCTCTAGAAGACTAAGGCTGTTTCGTTTCCTTATTGAGAATTAATTTAATTTACAGCATTCAGACAAATATGAATCTTGAGGGAGTTTGGAGAACTGACCGCTAAAGATGTCAGCAATCTACCTGTTGTAAAGACCAAGCTCTGTGGTATATAGCCAAACGGACTCCCTGTGCTCTGGGAGTATCAGAGATCGGTTTCCAAGTATTTGTCCCTGAAGCCTTCCCACAGATTAATGTTTTTTGAAAGGCCAGACTGTGTGAGGGGTCTGAGAGAGAAGCATGGATCATGCAGAAAGTGCCATAAAGCTTAAAAACAAAACAAAGATTTTAGAGATGCCTAAGAGGGTTGGACGATATCCCACTGAAATTCAATGGAAATTAGATGCCCCAGCTCCTTAGATTCCCTCGACAATTCTCTCGTCTAAAAAAAAAAAGAGCAGCTTTCCTCTAAATGTGCTCGCTCTAGAGCCACCAGCCTTGCCCGGAGAACCTCAAGAGGAAAATCCACCCAGGTCATCTACACCCATGCAATGCGAGTGGTGATGTGGGTGAGTGGGAGGGCTCGGCTCTGTGCATCGCTGCTGGCCCACGTGCAGTGCTCCCTGCCATTGAGTCTCTGCGAGGGAGCTCTGTCAGATGTGGCCCTTCGCTCACTCCCAGGGGATTCTTGGAAGAGAGCTGCAAGAGGAAACTATTTGACCTCTGTGTGGATTAAGGCAGAAAATGTTACCTCGTTGCCAAGAGGGCTGGTACAGCTGCACAGTTCCAATAATGGAGATGGTATTCTCTCCAGCTGCGCTTTCCAGCTGGCAGCCGCAGGCTGGAGCCGGCCGGACAGGGGAATGAAGTGCGTGCTGCCCCATGGCCAGGGCTGCGGCTCCAGGAGCGCAGGGCTTGGGGAGCAGCAGGAGCCTCCTGAGGCCCCTCCCCTCCCGCTGCGGTGGCAATGGGCAAGGCAAGTTCTCCATCCCACTGCCCCAGCGGTTTGGGAGGAATTGTTGCAGCAGTGAGGTGGGAGAACTTTGGTCCATTTTCAGCCCAGAAGAGAGCTATGTGGGCGTCCTGAGGCATCAGAAAGGCTGGATCATGCTGCCCGTGGCTAAGTGCCAAGTGACAGCACATTCAAATCAGTAGGAATTTGGTGCTGGTGTCAGAAACACCAAAAATTAGACTGAACTGCAGAGATGAGTTTCACAGAGTCAAATCCTGCCACTTTGAGGCTGCCCGCAATGATGGTGGAAATCAAACTGCCAAATCATCCTGGCAATCTCTGTCAAAAACCCAACCAAAGGTAAAACTGTTGGCCTGCTACAAAGCATGTCCCCAGAGGGACAACCCAAAAGTTCTTCACTGTTTTGTTGCCCAAGGACCAAGGGAAATCTCCTTCCCTTTTTACGTGCTAGGTCAAAAACATCTTCCACAGATTACAGTGTGAAACAGAGAGCTGGTCTGTCTGTATTCTACTATGCTGTCCTAGATCCTCCTGCATGTAAAACTTTCTGCACTTTGTTATTTAAATTCAGTCTGTCTGAAGGCAAGATGAGGTTGGAAGGTATAAGAGGTGGCATGAACTGCAGAGCTTGGAAATACAAGTTTTTATCCCCTGGATCTAAGCACTATGTTTGACTAGTTTAAACATGGTAAGAATAGACCCCCTACAAGAAATAGGAAATAAACAGTCTGAGCTGGATCTTGCAACTCCTCTGAAATGCAATGAAGAGAATACATGGATTTGTGTAACAAGAACCTTTCATGACTGATCCTCTGAAATCTGAGGATAAAGTGTAGTAGCAGCTGAGTACCACTGTAGTAAAAAAGAATATGCAGTTACAAAGTGTGGATTAACAAATATTAATAGTTTAATATATTAATGAGTATTAATTAATGTGTATTGGTATTATAGGAAAGTTTCTGAATGGAAGGGGTAGAAGACAAGCTCCAAAAACTCAACTGGATTTGTCTTAGTGAGGTACTGCGCGCTGTACTAATGAGCTGCTGAAGCTTTCTGATTAATAACTGGCAGTAAACCTTCTGGTCCATCTCTGATGGAGACTGAACTACACTGCTCCCACATACGATTGATACTGGGGAAATGGGCCAGGAGGAAAGGTTCATCACTGCCTATTGAGAACATTCCCCGGGAAGGCAAAATTTACCACGTGGCCAGTTCCTGGGTTTCATCTGTAGGGCTGGCTAAGAGAAACGGAGACCAATATCTTATCTGTGCAAGAGGTGGTAAGAGGTTCTTATCCATTCTTTTAGGTAGATGATAGCCCAAATCATGTACAAGGGTAAATACTTTCATACTCAGAGGTGAGCTATGCTGAGGAAGGGAAGAGGAGAAAAAGAGGAAAAGCAATCACAAAAATACTACTGGTATGAAATTTCTTGCCTTAGAAATGTGCCAAATTACACTGAACTGGATCCATCTGATAGACTTGTCTAAACCCCAATGTGCACATACACGTGGGCACGCATACTTCCACAGCTTACTTTCTGTTCCTCCTTCTGCTCTCCCACTAGGGATATACCCAGCTGATCTTCACTGTTTTTTCTCTTATCGTGTCAGTGACAGAAGTTGAATGCTGTCCTTATAATCAGTTTATCCTGAGTATATTATTCCAAGGACAAAGTATAAATATCTTCCGGAAGTGCACTTTAAATAAAGGTTATTGACCAATCAGAGTTGCCTCCTGGGTCAGAGCTCAGAGAGACAGCTTTTTTCCTAATGAGAAGATAAGGGGCACTTCTCCCTTCCTCTGTGGGATGTGCATGTCAGTATAAAAGCTTATGACAGCCGTACAGGGAATAATTATTAGAACAGAGGAACATATAACCAAGTCCTGTTCTCATAAGTGGTTTCTGATAGAAGAGTGTGGCCGTAACCTGCTGCTTGACTCAAACTGTGTTTCTTGGCTACAGTAGTTCTTGTCTATGTTCTTTCCAGGTTGCTTATCTTTTACTTTTCCAGTACTTAACTGAATTACCCAACGGAGCATTGCTTGAAAAAAAAGAAAATCTAAGGGTGAATCCTAATCTTGTGATCCTTGTTTGGGAATTGGCTCCCCAGTACAGTTAGCTTTGTCACAAGCGCTGCTCCCAATCCCTCCTGACCTTTCACCTCTCCCCGTTGGTCACCGGGATCACCCCTCAAATGCTTACTCTCATTATGGACATTTTCATCTGAACATGGAGGAATCGTCAATACTGGTGTATGGTTGTTCAACCATGGAATGGGGAAAGTCTGTATTTTAAGAAAGAACATTTTCAGTAGTTTCACAGGGCTGGTTTTTTTGGGTGTGTGTGTTGTTTGTTTTTCTTTAATCCATGCTCCGTGTCCTTTAATCAAATTGTCTGTAAGTGCCTTGATCTCATATCAGGTTTTCTCACCTTTGTTAATGCAAGTTACTATATAACTCTGATAAAACACTTGATAGCTCTTTTAATATCGCAAAGAGATTGGCCCAGGTTATTACCTGTGTTGTAAACTGTAAAAATTAGAAGGAAAAAAGACTTCAGTTGCATCACGTGGGGATAGAATCCCTTTATGTGGAAAATACCAGCTATTTTAAATACCCCAAATGTCATTATATTAAGTAAATCAGATTCTGCATGTTTGTTAGAATTCATAAATAATCCACATTTTAACTGGACTTCGCATACGGAAAGCTGTCTCTAGCTCTTGGCTTCTTCTAAAATTAACACATTTAAAAGAAAAGCCAACAGATTTGCAACTACTAAGTCTCAGTGATTTATAAAGAGTTGGATCCTCTGCGTACATCTATGCCTGCTACCATATATGGCGATGTTCTTCTCAATACTAGCTGTTCCACAAAAATGTAATGATAACAAATTCAAAACAAATACCTTTTAGGGACTAGCATGTCAATTGCAAATGAGAGAATAAAAATCATTGTTTACATAAGCAGATACAGCCAGAGGAGTACCATGTACTAAGCTAAAGTGACTACTTCATCGAGCGCTCTGCTCTCTGGGGGTTCATTGTGTGAGCCTCTGTTTTGGTGGCTTGAAGGAACTGAGAACTTCAGAAGTTCAGCAAGTCAGTCTCCGTACAGCGTCTGGTTGCAAACTGCAAAGCTTTGTGTGAAAGAGAAGGTGGGTTTGTTTTCAAACAAGTGCATTTCAGAAAAGATTTTATTAAGAAGTATGTAGTAGATAATAATGACAAACCTTCTGATTTCCTTTATATTTAAAATATCTCATATTGCTTCTTAATTATGCACACACACACCTCTCAAATACATATCAACATTTTTATATGTGTACATATATTTGCGTGTGCAAGGATCCAGTGAGCTTCTGGTATGACACTGAAGCTGTTTTCTACACTGCCATCTACTGTCATCTTTATTCTCGGTATTTTGTTAAATTTAGAAGTTTGTTGCTTTATTTTCCCTTTAAAAAAAGGCATGTCACATTTGAAATTACTCGAATTAGTGTAAGTCAGTGAATCATCAGATTAGTTTCGCTTAAATTTTCCCAGCATATTAAAAACATACATATGTAATGCTAAAGGTATTTTTGTAAAAATGTTTCAATTTCTTCTTCTAATTTTTAAGCATTTTTCCTGTTTAAAGAACAAGTAATTGACTAATTAATGATTTTATATTGTTATACCTTCTTTAAGCAGCATAGAAAGCACTCTAAGTTCCTTGATTAGAGCTGAGGAAGTAGAAATGCTTGAAGATCAGCAGTTCAGACTTCCAGGTTTCTTCTTCACTGAATGCACATGTTAATGGCAGCGGGTACGTGCCACAGCCCGGCGGTGCTCAGCACACTGTGAGCTGTGTTGCTGCTGGCTCAGAGTGCGACTCATGCTCTGCAGCATCTTTAAGGCTCAGTTCAGCAATAGCAGCGTTAGAGGTGACTGAGGAACAAGCTAGAAAATGTGCATAGTCTCTAATGCATGTTAAATAGAAGCCAATCTGTAATACACAAATTCGGAAAAACCATTTAGGCGTGTCCGATAGGTCTGTTCCTATTCCTAATTTGTGTGCTATGTGCAGGTTAATTCACGGAATGTGTTTGCAGAGCAGCATAGTAGTTAGCTTGCCAAGCTGCTCCATCCCCAAGTGCAGCCACCCCCCAGCCCCAGCCCCAGCAGCATCTCCAGCCCCTGCGGTACTCACAGGCGTCCAATTAGGGGAGCAGAGAGTGAATTGGAGAGTCGGGAACCTGTACAGCCACCAGCCGGGACAGTCCAAGTCCTCGCTGCCTTTGCAGCCTCACTATATAGAGGAGGAGAATCTTGTCAGTGGGGAGGGGCCCTGGAAACCACGTCCTGCGGGAAAATCCTCTCGGTACCTGGGTTAAAAAGACAGCCTGAGCCAAGGATCTCATTCCCAGTAGGGCCTAATCCCAGGCTGCTGCCCCTGCCCTGTGCCACTCTTTAGGGAAGCGGGCCAGTTCTAGCTTTCAGAAAGGCATGAAAGGGGTGCCCCTAACTCACAAGCTCGGAGATTTTGCTTTTTCCTAGGGTGGAACAGTTTGGCCAAGCAAATGGACCTTTAACTCCTCCCAGCTCTGGCAGCATCCTCACCCCTTGTGGCCCCCTGCATAGGAGAAGCTCAAAGGGCAGGTCCCCACCTGGCACAGGTTTCCCACCCACCATCAGCACATTTTCTTGGAGTTAAGAGAAGTCCCCGAGTTCAGGGGTTGCTTGGAAGAGGAGGGTTATTCCTGACCCAGCAGGGATGTGTGGGTGGAGGTTGCTCTGGGTCTCTGTGTGTTTTTGTGACATCTGGAGCCTGGGGCTGGTTTAAGCCTCCTTTGCCCCTGGGGAACAAGTGGGTTGTTTCCCACCTCCCTGGAGGATTTGCCAAGGTTTCTTTTGCAATCTGGTGTGCAGCTCAGTTCCTGAGAAAGGACTGTAAATACTTTTTCGTATATAAGAAATACCTCACTCTGTCCATGAAAGGAAGAAAAGTGATAAATAGCTGAGGGGGAACAGTCCCTGGGATGCAGCTGAAAGAACAGGTGGCAGGCACTGTGCGATGGCGGGGAGGGGAGGACAGGGCACTGGGAGCAAGCCCTGCAGGGGTTAGGGAGTGATCTGGTCCTCATCAAGCCTTCCTCACACGCCCCCAAACCTTCAGTCCCCAGCTTCCCCCCCTCCTTCCCCTGCTCGTAGCCAACAGCCTTGTGCAGTAGGACCTGTGGATGGAGACATCCCAAAAAGGGAAAGCTAGGATCCTCTAGGAATTCCCGTCAACGTGCCAGATGATACAAAATACCGAAACAACCCCCTCTCGGCAACATACTAAATATGGTGTATACCCAAAGCATCAGAGCACGGTCCTGGGTGAAATAATTTCTCTTGACATCAACAGCCCTGTCTTCTCTGGAAAATAAGCCCTCCTGGGGAAGATGGATGAGGTTCATGTTGGTCTTGGCATCCTAAGAAGATACCTATGAGGGGAGGCTGAGCTGAAAACGTCTGCTGTCACTCAGTCAAAGTACCAGCCCTTGCAGGTGGGGTAGATCTGTAGCCCCTGCTTCTAGCTCTGGCCAGCGTGAACAAATGGGGGCACACAGGAGAAAGGAGAAGAGCATCAGGGTTTCTTCCCTGCAACATTTCAGAAACACCAGGTACAGACTCATGTTCAGGCCTGGAGAATGCTAGATTTGCCAACACAGTCGTGCAGTCCCAGCGGCCGGAGCCTGTCCTTGCAGACGGAGGGTCGGTGTCCGCTGAGGTGCAGGGTTGCTGTGCAGCTGTGCAAAGCCCTCTCCGGACCCGCAAGGCAGCAGTGCCATATCGGACTCATGCACGTGTGACTGCATTGGAGCAAAGCCAGGGGAAATGGTCACAAGGACGTAAATCCAAGAAACTTGCCCTTGTTAGCAGAAAGTTCCTCGCAGGGTAGTTCACCCTATTTTTTTCACAGTTTCTCAGTTGCAAACTTAGCTTTTAAATGGGAATAGAATGAAT